>Ga0075152_10002017_pt1 | contig 14505 bp, 12 predicted proteins | sample JI61114C2DNA_FD_70964 | JGI IMG/M metagenome (GOLD analysis project Ga0075152, IMG submission 70964) | Wastewater effluent complex algal communities from Wisconsin, to seasonally profile nutrient transformation and Carbon sequestration -... | ecosystem: Engineered > WWTP > Effluent > Algae...
TAGATGGAAAATTGGCGATGGTATCTGAAACTAATTGTGGCGTTGCCCATTTTTTTATGTTTTTGAGCATACACGAAATTTCTTCATACAAAATACCAATTTCCGTCGCAAAGGTTTCAAATTTTGATTTTTTGAAATCAGCGTTCAATGCAGTATAAATGTTTTCTTCATTATCCTGAATTGCTTTTTTAAATTTCTTTAATTGATCAATTCTGAAATCGATATTTCGTGTTGCGCCGCTTTCAAAAAAGTTGCGTTGTTGTTGAATAGTTTGAGCTATAATTGATTTGGTTTCAGTTTTGGTAGCCATTATTTTTTATTTATAAAAATGTTCTAATAAGAAACATTTAAGAATTATTATTTCGCTTTAGTCTTTTTTTCAGGAACGCGTTCGTTTTCTGGTCTGCCTTCGAAGCTGTTCATGGATGAATAGACACCTAAAAATCCAGCAACTTTATCAAATATTTTTCCAGAAAAAACACCTTTTAAAAATGGAACAATATTTACATTTTCTGGCATCATTAAAATTGTATCATTATTTTTTACAGCTTTAATGATTTTAGTTACTACGTCATCTGGTTGCAACAAAGGAAACAATAACGGCGCTTTCACACCTTTAAACATACCAGTGTCAATAAAACTTGGGCAGACCGTAGTTACATGTAAATCTTTTCCTTCCAATTCAAATTCCATTCTCAAACTTTCACTCCAACCGAGCACGGCCCATTTACTGGAAGCATAAACCGAACCTTTTGGCAATGGAATTAAACCAGATGCAGATGCAATATTGATGATGTGTCCTTTTCGTTGTTTAATCATATCTTGAATAAATACGCGTGTTACATTCATCACACCACTTATGTTAATGCTTAATGTCTTTTCAATATCTTTAGCAGTGTGTTCCCAGAATGATTTTTTTCCAGCAACAATTCCTGCATTATTAAATAACATATCTACGTTTCCAATTTCTAATAACACTTCAGTAGCATTGCGTTCAATATCATTTACATTTGAAACATCTACCACATACGTGTGCACATTATTGTATCCTTTTGAATTAAATTCTTTTTGTGTTTTAAAAAGATTTTCTTCATTAATGTCCCAAATTATGAGATTGGCTGCACCTTCTTGCAGGCATTTCAAACCCATTAATTTTCCGATACCGTTAGCACCACCTGTAACCAATACATTGGCATTTTTTATTGTTGACATATGATTTGTTTTATTGATTAAAGATACACAATATTGTGAAATGCATTCTATCCAAAAGATAAGATATTTAATAGTGAAACAGTATTTTTTAAATTACTTTTTCAGCATCTTGGATTTCTTTTTCTGTTGGAATATGTAAATGTTTCATACATCCAATTGATAAGTACAACAACGTAAATATCATGGAGTAAACAATTAATTTTTGCGCAGTTTGTTGCACATAAGGTACTTGCCTTGGACTTGGACCAAATTTCATCAACAAAATATAAAATGCAATTGCAACAACAATGGTTAGCATTAAATTACCATATTTATTAGGCAATAAATGGTGTTTGCGAATTAAAATGGTATATGCAAAACTCAAAGGAATCAACATGCCAAAGCCAGCGTACACAAAATCCATGTGATACGACAAATATAAATCGCATGGTGTTAATGCAATGCCAGCTAATAAAAATGGAAATAAAGAACCACTAATTAATGCAATAAAATGTGCAGTTTGGTTGAGCCGAATACTTTTTGTCTCTTTTAAAAAGAAAATATTGAAATAAAACATGGCAAATGCATGAAACAATAAGGCAATTTCAAATCCAAAAAAAGAAATCCATTTTGTTTCACCGTTGTGTGTGCGCCATCTGCCTAATTCTGAAAAGAAATTATTGAAAAAACTATAACCTTTGGTATTATGGTCGAGAATAGTACCGCCAGGAAAGAAAAGCATGCCAATTCCAGTGGATACTAAAAATAAAATACAACTAAAAAATAAGATTTTAAATGCGATTGGTTGTTTCTTCATTGTATAAAAATACAAAACAAAATTATTTTTTACTTGTTTTCAGTGAACTGATTGTGATTGATAATTTTCAACTTTGTAGCATGCAAAATCAAAATGTTATAACAACAGCTATTTTACTGAGCATTGCTTTAATTGTAATTCCAGTTTTCGCTATTTTTTATGATGTGCCATTAATTGATTTACAAAAACAGGTATTGAAAAATTTAGTGTATGCAATGCTTGCAGTTGTTTTAGTATGTTATATTGTTGGCGAATTAACTAAGAATTATAGTCAAACAGATAAATTGTGGAGCATTATGCCATTTTTTTATGTGCTTTATGTTGCGTATGCAAGTAACTGGCAACCACGATTAGTTTTGATGCTTTTTGTTGTTGGAATTTGGAGCGCACGACTTACGTATAATTTTGGACGACGTGGTGGTTACAGTTGGAAATTCTGGTCTGGTGAAGAAGATTACCGTTGGACGGTTTTGCGTCAAGATCCGTTTTTACAAGGTAAAATCCGTTTTTCAATTTTTCATCTATTGTTTATTTGCTTATATCAACAAGCATTGATTTTGGCGTTTACGTTGCCAGCAGTTGTGGTGTTAAATGCAACCAAAGCAATAGGTTTTGTAGATTATATTTTAGCAGCGTTGTTAATTGGTTTTGTTATTATTGAACTGATTGCAGACCAACAACAATGGAATTTTCAAACGCAGAAACATAAAAAAATAAAAGCTGGAAAACCATTGAATGAAGAACAACAAAATGGTTTTATTTCGAGTGGTTTATGGAGCAAAGTTCGTCATCCAAATTATGCAAGCGAACAAAGTATTTGGATTGTTTTTTATTTAATGAGTGTTGTAGCAACTGGAAGATGGCTAAATTGGAGCATGGCTGGCTGTGTGTTATTGGTTTTATTGTTTCAAGGAAGCGCGAATTTCAGTGAAGGCATTTCATCGACAAAATATCCTGAATATTTAAATTATATAAAACGAGTGCCGAGATTTTTACCTAAGTTTTGGTGATAAAAAAATCCGTTCAAATATTGAACGGATTTTACTTATTACTTACAACTTATTACTTGTAACTATTTACTACACATCAATCTTCGCATATTTTGCGTGCGCTTCAATAAACTCACGGCGTGGCGGCACTTCGTCACCCATCAACATAGAGAAAACATGATCTGCTTCTGCAGCATTGTCAATCGTGATTTGTCTGAATGTTCTGGTGTCTGGATTTAAAGTTGTTTCCCATAATTGTTCCGCATTCATTTCACCTAAACCTTTATAACGTTGTGTATGTACGCTATCTTCTTTGCCATCACCAGCTAATTCTTTGATAAATTTTTTGCGTTCTTCATCATTCCATGCGTAATGTTGCTTGTTGCCTTTTTTTACTAAATACAATGGTGGTGAAGCAATATAAATGTATCCGTTTTCAATCATTTCTTTCATGTGACGGAAAAAGAACGTTAAAATTAAAGTTGTAATGTGAGAACCATCTACGTCGGCGTCGCACATGATGACTATTTTGTGATAACGTAATTTAGAAATATTCAATGCTTTATCATCGCCTTCAACACCTTTGGTTACACCTAAAGCAGTGAAAATATTTTTAATCTCTTCGTTTTCATAAATTTTGTGCTCCATTGCTTTTTCTACATTTAAGATTTTTCCTCTTAATGGTAAAATTGCCTGAAATGCACGGTTTCTTCCTTGTTTTGCGGTTCCACCTGCAGAGTCACCTTCGACTAAAAATAATTCGCAAACAGTTGGATCTTTATCAGCACAATCTGAAAGTTTTCCAGGCAAACCAGCACCACCTAATACACTTTTACGCTGTACTAATTCGCGTGCTTTTTTTGCAGCCATACGAGCTGTAGCAGCCAAAATTACTTTGTTTACAATGGTTTTGGCTTCTTTCGGATTTTCTTCTAAATAATATTCTAATTTTTCGCCAACAATTCCAGCGACAATTGCATCTACTTCTGAGTTTCCAAGTTTAGTTTTTGTTTGTCCTTCAAAAGATGGTTCCGGAACTTTTACAGAAACTAAACAAGTAATACCTTCACGAAAATCTTCACCACTGATTTCTACTTTTAAATTCTTGAATAAATCGTTTTTAGTTGCCCAAGTTTTGAAAACACGTGTTAACGCACGACGAAAGCCAACCACATGAGTACCACCTTCAATGGTGTTAATGTTATTTACATATGAGTGAATATTTTCAATGTATGAATCGTTGTATTGGAAGGCAACTTCAACTACTACGTTGTCCCTTAAACCTTCCATATAAATTGGGTCAGGAATCAATGGTTGACGTGTTTTATCTAAAAACTGAACAAACTCAGACAAACCACCTTCTGATAAAAAATGTTCGGTAAATGGTTCGCCATTTTCGTCTTTATTTCTATCATCAGAAATAGTAATACTGATTCCACGATTTAAGTAAGACAGCTCGCGCATACGTGCAGCCAATGTGTCGTAGTTATATTCGTGTACCGTGAAAATAGTTGCGTCTGGTTTAAAATGAACCGTTGTTCCATGTTTATCAGAAGTTCCAATTTCTTTTACAGGATATTTTGGAACGCCAATGCTATATTCTTGTTGATATTTTTTGCCATCTCGCTGAACGGTTACTAATAAATAACTTGACAATGCATTTACGCACGAAACACCAACACCATGCAAACCACCGGAAACTTTGTACGTGTCTTTATCAAATTTACCACCTGCGTGCAAAACGGTTAATACAACTTCTAATGCAGAACGTCCTTCTTTTTTATGCATATCTACAGGAATTCCACGACCATCATCTTCAACAGAAACAGAATTGTCTTCGTGTATTTTTACAAAGATATTAGAACAGTGACCTGCTAATGCTTCATCAATAGAGTTATCGACAACTTCATATACCAAATGATGCAAACCACGCGCGTTGATGTCGCCAATATACATGGCTGGACGCTTACGTACGGCTTCTAAACCTTCGAGAACGGTGATGTTATCGGCACCGTAATTATTACTTGTAATTTGTTCAATTTCGTCGCTCATAAATTTAAAATAGTATTGAATAATTTAGATTTGAGAAACAAGATTTTTATATTTTATTTTTTGAAAAATCTTATTCTTTCATCACCTAAAAATTAGGTATGCGAAAATACAAAATTATGAAGCGAAAACAGTGATTTTTGTGGCTTGTTTATCCACATTTTACGTTAATAAATCGTAATAAAAGAGTAGTAGTTTTTTGTATGAAAAATGTTTGGCAAAATGCAGGTTTTTATCTTAATTACTTGTTAAAGTTGATCATTTTTCCTGCACTTTCAAATAGTTTTCTAAATTTTGCGGAGTCTGCCATTAAACCATCGCTAAGCGAATCTAAACTTACATCAATATTGCCAACTAAAGAGTCTAAATTTGCACCTTTTATGAAACTGTTTATAAGTTCTAAACCGTTATTGCTTTTTGCATAAATAGTGTCGCCATTTGATAAAAATTCGGTAGATGAAGACGGCAAAATAGTTAAATTTCTACCATTAAAAATATTTTCTAGATTTACTTGTGCAGTACTGCCTTTAGTTGGTTGGAAATCTTCATTTAATTTTATAGTTGCAATTACTTTATCGCCAACAATTTTTATATCGTTTACTTTTCCAACATCCAAACCTTTGCATTTTACTTTTGAGCCACTTTTTAAACCTGCTGCATCGTCCATAACTACATTAATTGTAGTACCATCTTGCAAACACGATTTTAAAGAAAATAAGGAAAGGAAAATGATTGTGAATACTTTCATGTTAATTGCTATTTATAATAAAAAAAATCTAACTAAAGATAGTTAGATTTTATAAAAATTATCAAAAAAAATAAATTAAAAACGATAGGTAAACGCTGGTGCAATTGCAAATTTACGAGTTAAGCCATCTGGTCGAACATCTCGAACTAGCACTGGAAAACCAGCACTTAAGCCAATTTCAATTTTATCATTTATGCGATAACCAAATAATGCAGTAATATTTAGTGTTAATCCTTGAGAACCATTTATTGCTTGCTTGGAGTCATCTTGCAACACAATTTCATCCTTTAAAATATGGTAAATTGCTAATGCACCAACTCCAATATCAAATTTCTTTTTTATGGTGAAAATTTTATCTATTCTTAAAAACACATCACCTTTTCTGATAAATGATTTTGCGTTTAAAGTATCAAAATTTTCGATAACGGAATTTCTGTTAATATGAATCAATGGCTGTTGGTATCCTGTTGCAATATTAACAACACCTAATTTGTAATTGAATTTATAGTTTAATCCAAGCAACAAATCGAAAGTACCTAAACTACTTTGATAAACCATTGGTAATTCGAATTTGTTTTTATCTTTTGCAGTTGCTCTTCCTGTGGCTAATTTTGCGCCAATATTTAAAACTAATTGATGTTTGGTTTTGCTTAATAAATTAGTTGAATGTGAAATGGTAATATCACCCATTCCAAACTTGGTTGCTTGTTTGCCAATTGCTGTTTGTAAATTAGTTTTGATATTTATGGATGAACGTGGATTGATTTGAAAAGAACCTTCAATATGTGGTGTAAGTATAAAAACTGATTGTTCGCCTAATGCAACACTAACACCAACTTTTACAAAATGTTTTTTTGGTGATGATTGACTGCTATCTTTTTTAGCAGCATATTTTTCTGATGAAATATCAGCATTTGAACCAACAGTGCAGAAACCAGCGTCGCTGCAACCTTGTGCGTTAGAGTATTTAGTTAAAACAAACACGCTTAATAGTATTAAAATAATTCGGTGCATACTTTTTAATTTATTTGACGAAGTGTATATGAATTCCTTATAAAACAAAGTAAATCTAAAAATATCACAAAATTATCACAAGAAACAAGTATAGAATTTATAAACGTTTAATATCTGCTCCAAGTGCTTGCAAACGCAAATCGATGTATTGATAACCACGATCTATTTGATGAATATTAGAAATGGTACTTTTACCGTCAGCAGAAAGTGCTGCAATTAATAAAGAAACACCAGCTCTAATATCTGGTGAACTCATGTTGATGCCACGCAAATTATATTCTCTGTTTAAACCAATTACGGTTGCACGATGTGGATCGCACAAAATAATTTTTGCACCCATATCAATCAATTTATCTACAAAAAACAAACGACTTTCAAACATTTTTTGATGTATTAAAACGCTGCCTTCTGCTTGAATAGCTGTTACTAAAACTATACTTAATAAATCTGGTGTAAACATTGGCCAAGGTCCATCAGAAATTGTTAAAATTGAACCATCTATAAAGTTTTGTACTTCGTAACGTTCTTGTCCGTGTACAATAATATCATCATTGTTGAATTCTAATTTGATTCCTAATTTCTGAAAATATTTTGGTATGACACCAAGCATATCTAATCGGCAATTTTTAATAGTAATATACGATTTGGTCATCGCTGCTAAGCCAATAAAACTGCCTATTTCAATCATGTCTGGAAGCAAACGATGTTCGGTGCCACCGAGTTTTTGCACACCTTCAATCGTTAATAAATTAGAGCCGATGCCTGTAATTTTTGCACCCATTCGGTTCAGCATATTACACAATTGTTGTAAATATGGTTCGCAAGCTGCGTTGAAAATAGTGGTTGTGCCTTCTGCTAAAACAGCAGCCATTACTATGTTTGCTGTGCCTGTTACAGATGGTTCTTCGAGTAAAATATATTTGCCAATTAATTTTTCAGTAGTTAAAGAATAGAATGAGTTTTCTTTATCAAATTGAAAAGTTGCACCGAGTTCCTGAAAGCCGAGAAAGTGCGTATCTAAGCGTCTTCTGCCGATTTTGTCGCCACCTGGTGTTGGCAAATAGGCACGTTTGAAGCGTGCTAAAAGTGGTCCTAAAATCATAACAGAACCACGTAAATGTGCGGCACGTTTTTTAAATTTTTCGGTTAATAGAATTGCAGGATCTACATTTTTTGCGTTGAATGTATATGTTTCTGAATCTATTTTTTTTACAGCAACATTCATTTCAGCCAATAATTCTATTAAAACATTTACATCTAAAATATCTGGAATATTAGAAATAGTGATGTCTTCTTCAGACAATAATACAGCTGATAGAATTTGTAGTGCTTCGTTTTTTGCACCTTGTGGAACAATAGAACCACTTAATGGTTTACCACCTCTTACTTCGAAAGCGTCTGTGCTCATTAGCTATTTTTATTAAAACGATTATTGTTGTTATTTCTATTGTTGTTGTTGTTTCTGTTGTTGTTATTGTTGTTTCTGTTATTATTGTTGTTTCTATTGTTGTTATTGTTTCGGTTATTGTTTCTATTGTTATTATTACTGTAATTACTTCTTGTGTTTTGCGAATAACGTTTGTTTTGCTGACGCGTCATTGCTTCTATATTCATATCAGCACTAATTTCCAATTCACCACCAGAAATTGTTTTCATGTCTTCTTTCACCAAATCGTTGCTTACCTCTTCGTTGCTCCAATTTTTGTATGCCATTTTCATGAAGTTGCCAATAATTTCAGTGAACTGAGCCTTCTTATCTTCATCTTCCATTTCAATGGCTTTTTTAACCAATGATTCTACATTTTTACCATAATGTTTTAACTTAATTCTTTTTTGTGGATACGGCAAATCTGCAGGTTTAATACGTGCAGTTTCAGTAGTCGGAATTGGAAATGGCGAATCTACATCTAATTGAAATTTAGAAATAATAAAAAGATGATCCCAAAGTTTTTGTTTGTAATCTGCTGTGGTTCTCAATTGCGGATTAATGATACCCATTAATTGAATGATAGAAGCCGCCACTTTTTGTCGCTCTTTTCTGTCGTCAAGGGTCAATGCATAATCTACCATTTTCTGCACATGGCGACCATATTCGCGCATCTCAATATCATTCCTTTCTGTATTATAATTCATGTGTTTGTTTTTAAATTTTGAGTTGAGTTAGTGCCAAACTAATTAATAATGAAAACTTTCACTATTCTTTTAAAAGATAAAATTTGATTGCTAAAATTGTTTGTAAAACATACTATGTACTAGAACGACTTGAATATGCCTACGTAGGACTACAAATATAACAGATTATTTTAATTTCCAACTACACTTTTTTAATTAGTTGTATAATTTTGTTTTAAAGTAGTTAATAAAAACGTAACATATATCAAACATTTCAACGCAACTGATATACTACTTTTGTGCTCTATTAGGAAAAATAATAAAAAAAATTATTAATAATCACAAAAAAAATGAAAAAACAAGCAAACAAAAAAATTGCACTATTACTTACAGCATTGGTCTGTATGTTGAGTACAAGAGCTCAGTTCTTAGGAATTAGAGCCAGTAACTTTGGTGGAATTACCAACGTAAATTACAATCCAGCAATTGCTGACAGTCGTTATTTAGTAGATATCAATTTATTTACAACGGATATGACTACAAGCAACAGCTACATCGGAATGAAAGGTAAGCTTTCAATGTTTAATAATTTCGACGATGAATTAAACTTAAAAGAAAACTTAAACGGTAAAAAGAAATTTGCATATTCAAGTTCTACCACGCAATTGCCATTGTCTTTTTTAGTAGGTTTTGGAAAAAACAAAAGCAATAATCAAGCAATTGCATTTTCTTCTCATTTAAATTCAATTGTAAACGTTGATAATGTTGGCGAAGCATTAGCACGAAATTTGCGTTGGGGTTGGGGCAACGATGCATTCACAAAAATCGGAAACTTTGTTGGTGTCAATAACTCACTTACAAATGTTGGTGTTAAAGGTATGGCTTGGGCTGATGCTGGTGTAACGTATTCTCGCGTGGTATTAGATAAAGATAAACACTTCTTAAAAATTGGAGCTACTTTAAAGGTGGTGAAAGGTTTGGCTGCTTTATACGCATATTCTGATCAATTTAACTATCGTTTTGATAATTTAGATACTATTTCAGTTCAAGCGAACATGAAAGTAGGTGCTACTAAAAATTTAGAATATTTCTTGCCATCACACGGTGATTTTGATGGTGATGATGCAAAAGAAATTTTTAAAGCGTTTAAAGATAATTCTATTTCTAAATGGTCAGCTGCAGCTGATATTGCTTTAGTATATGAATTTAGAAGAGAAAAAGACAAACAAAAATATTCTATGGATTGTAAAGATTTATTTTACAATGAAAGAGACAAACATTTTATTCAAGTAGGTTTCTCTGTAATTAATATTGGCCGTTTAAAATACACTAAATCTGATTCAGTAAGAGATTACAATTTAAACTTGGTAAAATCAGGTGATCAATTTAATGAAAACACTTTATTATATAATTGGTTAAATCAAGGTACGCAAGCAAATAATGAAAGCACTTTCAAAATGTGGTTGCCAACAACTATCAATGTTTGGGCTGATGTAAATATTGTTAAAGGATTTGGTGTTAATGTTGCAGCTCAAATCAATCCGTTACCACAAAAAGGAAACAATGTTCACCACTTAAGCACGGTAGCAGTTACACCACGTTACGATTATAAATGGGCTGGTGTTTACATGCCTGTTGCTGTTGATCAATTAGCGAATGCACAATGGGGCCTTGGTTTCAGAGCTGGTCCATTATACATTGCTTCTCAAGATATCTTTTCTACATTAATTAAAATGAAAAAAGGAAACGCAAGAGATATCAATATTCAAATGGGTTTGAAAATTTCTATTCCTAACATGAAAGCAAAAGATAAAGACAAAGATGGCGTATCAAACAAAAAAGATTTATGTCCAAACGTTAAAGGAACTTGCGAAGCAAAAGGTTGTCCTGACCGCGATGGCGATGGTATCTTAGATACAGAAGACAAATGTCCTGACGTTGCTGGTTTAAAAGAATTACAAGGATGTCCTGACAAAGATGGCGACGGAATTATAGACATGGAAGATGATTGCCCTGAAGTTGCTGGCTTAAAAGAATTGAAAGGTTGTCCAGACCGTGATGGTGATGGCATTGCTGATAAAGATGATGCTTGTCCAGATGTAAAAGGATTGAAAGAATTTGCAGGTTGCCCAGATAGAGATGGCGATGGCGTTCAAGATAGCGAAGATGCTTGTCCAGATGTTGCTGGTGATAAAGCACACAAAGGTTGTCCAGATACTGATGGCGATGGCGTTTACGATAATGAAGACAAATGCGTTACGGTGAAAGGTCCAGTTGCAAATCAAGGTTGTCCTTATTTAGATACAGATGGCGATGGCGTTTTAGATAAAGATGATGCTTGTCCAACAGTAAAAGGTCCGAAAGAAAACAAAGGTTGTCCTGTGATGGAAGAAAAGATTAAAAAAGTGTTGTTAAAAGCGCGTAATATTCAATTCGAAACAGGTAAAGCAGTTATCAAACCAGTATCATATGCAATCTTAAATGAAGTAGCAAAAATCTTAAAAGAATACGACTACTATAATGTAAGCATTGATGGACATACTGACAATGTTGGTAAAGCTGATTTAAACTTGAAATTATCTCAAGACAGAGCAAAAGCAGCGTTGGATTACTTAGTAAAACAAGGCGTTGATGCTTCTAGAATGACTTCTTCAGGTTATGGTTTGTCTAAACCAATTGCTGATAATAAAACAGCAGCTGGAAGAGCACAAAACAGACGTGTAGAATTCAATTTGAATTTTAAATAAAGATTTCAAACATTTCCAAAGTTTAAAACTTTGGAAATGTTTTTTGACAAACAAAACGCCGACCATTTGGTCGGCGTTTTTGTTATTTTAAATAATGTTGTTATTGAAATTAATTATTATTATCCAGTTTTTCATCACCATAAAAATGCTGTAAAAAACCTTTTACAACTGTAGAAAAATCTGATTTATTATTTCCAATAAGTTGTGTTTTTATTGGAATGCAATACAAAGAAATATTATTTTCTGTCAACCATTTTGCATGTGCAGCTAAACGCACACCATCTTTTTCAGTAGTAATCCATCGTGTAAAAGAAGGATAGTTTTTTTTAATCGTTTCTAATTCGTGTTGCTCAAAAAAATGATGATCGCTGAAATTAAAATGAATAATTTCTTTCGATTTTTCTGACAAATAATTTTTTAACGAATCAGCATTTGCAATTCCAGTTACTAAAATCTCAGAAGCATTTTTATTCAATTCTAATCTGTCATTTCCATTTAATAAATTATACGCAACACCATATTTTATAGTTGTAAAGAATACTTTCTGATTTGCAGTTGGCTTTATTTTATCTATGATTTTTACTTGCTCTTTTTCCGTTAATTTTTCCGAACATTTTGTTACAACTATAATATTCGCTCTGTTTTTTCCTGATTCAAATTCGCGCAAAGTACCAAGTGGCAAAATCGAATCATTCCAAAATGGTTTATCAAAAGTAGTCAGTAAAATATTAATATCAGGCCGCACACTTTGATGCTGAAATGCATCGTCTAACAAAATAACTTTTGTGTCCGGAAACTCATGCAACATTTTCGGAATCGCAATTACACGTTCTTCGCCAACACTAACATTTACCATCGGATATTTTAGTTTCAGCATCAATGGCTCATCACCAACTTCTTTTGCAGTATGATGCGATTGAACAGCAATATAACCACTCGTTTTTCGCTTGTAACCGCGACTCAAAATTCCTATTTCAAATTCAGTATATAAAAGTTCAATCAACAACTCTACAAATGGCGTTTTGCCAGTGCCACCAACGCTTAAATTTCCAATAGAAATTACAGGAATTTCAAAATCAGTAGAGCCAATAAAATTTGATTTATACAACCAATTTCGCAACCAGATAATTGCACCATAAATTAGCGCAAACGGAAAGAGTACTATTTTTATTAAAAATTTCAATTTTATTATTTTAAACAACTTCCTAAATTCTAATATTATGAATCTAAGTGTTTTAATTATTTTTTATTAAAGCATTAAAGCATAACTTTATCTTCATTTAATATCAAACACATGAAAATAGCAGAAATAATTCAAACTATCGAAAACTTTGCTCCAATATCATACCAAGAAAATTATGATAATGCTGGTTTGATTATTGGCGACAAATTGACCGATTGTACTGGTGTTTTAATTTGTTTAGACTCAATTGAAGCGGTTGTTGACGAAGCAATTGCCAAAAATTGTAATCTAATTGTAGCACATCATCCGATTGTTTTTTCTGGTTTGAAAAAAATTAATGGCAAAAATTATATCGAACGAACCATCATCAAGGCCATCAAAAATGATATTGCGATTTATGCTTGTCACACTAATATTGATAATGTTCGACTTGGTGTAAGTGATGTAATTGCGGAAAAATTAAATCTTAAAAACAGAAAAATTTTAGAACCCAAAAAATCAATCTTAAAAAAACTCTTTACTTATATTCCAACCAAAAGAAAAGACGATTTATTAAACGCATTGTTTGCTGCAGGCGCAGGAAATATTGGCAATTACAGCGAATGTAGTTTTTCTGTTGAAGGAAACGGAACGTTTAAACCAAATGAACACGCAAATCCAGTTGTTGGTGAAAATGGAATCAGAAGCAACGAAAACGAAGCCAAAATTGAAGTGATTTTTCCATATTATTTAGAATCGAAAATTATTCAAACATTAAAAGCAAATCATCCGTATGAAGAAGTTGCTTTTGAAATCATTTCATTAGATAATGTTTTTCAAGATGTTGGTTCTGGTATGATTGGCGATTTGGAAAACGAAATGGATGAAATGCAGTTTTTATCGTATTTGAAAGAAAAGATGAACACACAATGCATTCGCTATACTTCGTTGTTAAATAAGCCAATAAAAACAGTTGCTGTTTGTGGTGGCGCAGGCAGTTTTCTGTTAAATCACGCAATTTCGCAAAAAGCCGACGTTTTTATTACTGGTGATTTTAAGTATCATCAATTTTTTGATGCTGATAATCAATTAATTATATGCGATATTGGCCATTATGAAAGCGAACAATTTACTTCACAACTATTTAATAAAATAATTTCAGAAAAATTTCCTAATTTTGCAGTCCAAATTTCAACAATTAACACTAATCCAGTAAATTACATATAACAATGGCTCGTAAAAAAGAATTAACTACCGTTGCAGACAAATTAGAACATTTAGAAGAATTACAAACAATTCATTCAAAAATTGATGCAATTCATATTTTAAAAGGTGAGTTACCAATTGAAGTAGCTGATTTAGAAGACGAAATTGCAGGCACTGAAAAACGTGTTGCTAAAATTAATGTTGAAATTGAAGATGCGAAAGAAGAAATTGAACATCGCAAAACGTTAATGAAAGAAGCGCAAAGTTTAATTACTAAATACGACAAACAATTACACAATGTAAAAAACAATCGTGAGTTTGATGCGTTGAACAAAGAAATTGAGTTACAAAAATTAGAAATTCAATTAGCTGAGAAAAAAATCAGAGAAGCAAATTTCACCATTGAAAATCATAACAAAAACTTGGAAGAAGTAAACAAACGCTTATCTTCTAAAAAGAATGATTTAGAT
>Ga0075152_10002018_pt1 | contig 14500 bp, 11 predicted proteins | sample JI61114C2DNA_FD_70964 | JGI IMG/M metagenome (GOLD analysis project Ga0075152, IMG submission 70964) | Wastewater effluent complex algal communities from Wisconsin, to seasonally profile nutrient transformation and Carbon sequestration -... | ecosystem: Engineered > WWTP > Effluent > Algae...
CGCGTGTGCACTCGTTGAAAGTGGTTGCCAGGCTCGCCAGCGCGCGGTAGATCGAGCGCGCTTGTGAGCTGTCATGGAGTCCCCCATGTCAGTTCTGAACGGAGAGATCACCAAGATCACCATTGCCCCGTACCGGGGCACAACCACCCTGGAGGCCGACGTCAAGATGCTCGTGGAAGGTCAAGAGGTCCGGCGACGATGGAAGTCGCCGCACACTTCGCGCACCGCCACCGAGCGCTGGGCGCGTGAGAGGGCCCGTGCCTTCCTCACCGGTCGCGCCGCCAAGGAGAAGGAGCCCGCACCCGCCTTCGGCGAGCACGCCGTCCGGTTTGTGGTCGACCACATCCGGGCATGCAAGCTCGCGCCGAGCACGGCGGAACACCTGCACACGACGCTGAAGGAACACCTGGTCCCCATGTTCGGCCACCTGCGCGTGGACCGGATCGGCGACGATCAAGTCATGGCGGTCAAGAGCCTGGACCTCGCGGCAGGCACCATCAACCACATCCTTCAGGTTCTCGGCCAGATCCTGAAGAACGCGCTCTCGAAGGGCTTCCTGACCCGGCTGCCGGTGATCAAGCCGCTCAAGAACGGCGGAGGCCGCGCTCGCTTCTACAGCCCCGAGGACTACGGCGCGCTGGTACGCGCGGCGGCGAGTGATCCACGAGCGCTGGTGCTCGTGCTGCTCGCCGGTGATGCAGGCATGCGCATCGGCGAGGTCATCGCGCTCGAGTGGGCCCGCGTCGACTTCGGCGCCAACAAGGTCCACGTCGAGGTCACCGACTGGAACGGTCAGGTCGGTCCCACGAAGGGAGGCAAGCCCCGCTCCGTGCCGATGACGCCGCGCCTGCGCGCGGCGCTGCAGGACCTCGAGGAGCTGCGGGACCTGGACGCGAGCGGTCGCGTGTTGACCCGAACCAAGAGCCGTCACGGTCAGGAGGGCGAGCCGACCACGTACAGCTCGTCACGCGCGGCGCTGAAGGCCGTACACCTGCGCGCGGGCGTGAAAGCCCTGGGGGCCCACGCCCTGCGGCACACGTTCTGCTCGCACCTGGCCATGGCCGGCGCGCCGGTCACGGCCATCCGCGACCTCGCGGGGCACGCCTCCGTGGGCGTCACGCAGCGCTACATGCACCTCGCCCCCGCGGGGCTGATGAGCGCGATCGATCTCCTGGCGAACGTGCACGCGACCGCAGGCGCGACATCGTCTCTGGAGAAGGGCAGGAGACGCAAGTCCGCCCGTCGCGAAAACTGAATAGTTTATAGATCTTACATCCAAATAGACGAGTGTGGCAACAACTGCGCGCCGGCCACCTGCGGCGACGGCAAGCTGCAGCCGGGCGAGGCCTGCGACGACGGCAACGACGACGACAACGACGCCTGCCTCTCGACCTGCGCGAGCGCGAGCTGCGGCGACGGCTTCGTGCAGGCGGACGTTGAGACCTGCGACGACGCCAACGCCGACGATTCGGACGCCTGCACCACCCTGTGCGCCGCGCCGACCTGCGCGGACGGGATCGTGAGCGGCAGCGAGACGGACGTGGATTGCGGCGGCGCGAGCTGCCCGAAGTGTGAACTGGCGCAGACCTGCGTCGCCCCCGCGGACTGCGAGAGCGGGGCCTGCGACGCCGACAAGTGCGTGATCGCGGCCAGCTGCAAGGCGGTGAAGGAGGCGCTGCCGGAGGCGAGCGACGGCGAGTACGACCTCGACCCCGACGGCGCCGGACCGGGCCAGCCCTTCAAGGCCTACTGTGACATGAGCACCGACGGCGGCGGCTGGACCCTGGCGATCCGCTTCGCGCCGGCGATGAGCCAGTTTCACTTCTACTCGACCCACCCAGCGAACGCCCCCACCCGACGGCTCACAAGCAAGCTACACGGTCGAAATCGCTGGGTTTTTCCGCGCACGGCCAAACGGCCGCGGCCCTCGAGTCCCCGGCCGGGACCCCCAGGTTTGGAGAAATCCTGGAGAAGGGAAACGCCCACCAACCCCGTCCTGGAGGGGTGCACCCCAGGGATCCAGGCTCACCGCAGCCAGCGCCGGGCGGCCGGTCCGCTCCGGCGGCCTGTGGACCGTCGCCACGCGGCCGATCACAGGGAGTTGTTGTCGTAGAAGGCGCGGCACGTACCGGCGTCGACAGTGCCGATGACGGACCAGCCGGGCCCCTGGATCTCTAAGTCGAACGCGACGTGCCCGCTGCTGAAGCATCCGAACCCGCTCCAGTTGCAGTCGTAGTTGCTCAGTGTGGCGGTCGTGGCGAACATCTCATCGTCCGGCCCGAACAGCTGCACCGGGACGACCATCGGCTCGTCGAACCAGCACAGCAGCGGAAGCTCGAGGCTGAGGCGCGGGGTTATCGCGCACAGGTCACCGGTCGAATAGCCGGGAATCAGGTTCACATAGCTACTATCACCATAGATATTGGGAATACTCGACACGGCGAAGGTAAACGCGAATGGTCCGAGCGGCGTCTCACCCGTGACGTTTGCGTTGGCCTGCGCCTCCGAGGGGCAGTTTTCCTCGCACTCATCGCAGAAGACCAGGCCACCGGCGCACGACTCGTGCTCCCAGGAGTCGCAGAGGGGCTCGGCGGAACCGCCGGACTCATCGCCCGTGCTGGTGGACGATGAGGAAGACCCGGTGCCGTTGGACGTGCCGGACGACGACGTGCTCGCGGTGCCCGGCTCGGGCTCCACAGACGCGCCGGTGGTCGGCTCGGGCGCGCCTGTCGACGTCGTGGTCGTGGCGCCGGATCCTGTCGTGGGATCCTCCGGTGCGGGCGCACCTGGACCGCAGGCGAAGAGGAATGTCGAGAGCAGCAACCGAGCAATACGTGGACGACCCATGGCGCTCCATACGCGCAACTCCCCGAACCGCGTTGCGCTCGTTGCGACGCTCATCGCCGCGGGTGCGGCAAGGTCCGCACGAGGCCGAGTTCGACCCGCCGGCCACCTGCCTCAAAAACCCTGTTAACTGTCAAAACGCCGTCGTTCTGCTCTCCACAGGGGTTTGCAGACGGGTGGGGTCGTGGGCCCAAAATGGCCCCGGTTGCCATGGCCGTGACCCTTATGGAAGAGCTCAGAACCCTCAGTCAAGCGGTTCCAGGGGCAGAGATGGGCCGCGTGCTCCCCGATGAGGAGTGAGGTGTTGGCGGGTAGGTCTCGGCCCACCCAGAGGGGGAATGGCTCTGAGAAAACCAGCTCCAGGCGTGGTAATACTCGTGAGCACTGACACCCTCGCACGACGGTGGGCCACCGGGTCGGGCGAGATCGCGCGAAGAAAATAAATCGACGATCTGGATCGGCAGAACCTCTTCGTCGGCAACTACGGGTGATGGAGGCATTCATGTCCCTCGACCTGACCATCCGTGAGACGATCCACCACGCCGGAACGGCGCTCCGCGCCCCGTGGTGCATCCCCCGGCTTGTCCGCACGCGCGACGCCGATGAGATCCCGCTGATCATGCCCGGGCCGCGACCGCCGTCGCTGCTCCACGGCGCTTCGACACCGTGGCCTTGCATCGCCTGCATGGTCGGACTCTTGTTCGGCTTGCTCCTGATGAGCACCGGAGTCGTCGCGCGCCCGTCGCCGCCCTCGACTCTGCCACCGTCGTCGGTCGACGAACCATCAACCGCTCCACTCCCTCCGCGGCGCGTGCCGGAGCAGACGGCGGCGGCGGCGCTGGGCGCTCAGCCGTCGCCCGCCAAGCGACCACCTCGCACCCGCCTCCCCCGTCACCGCGATGTCCGCACGACTCGGAAGCTTGAAGCGGCGACACCGGCGGCAGCACGCGAACCCGAGGCCGCTACAGCGAGCCCTACGAAGCGCATTTCTCTCGAGGAGCTCGGACTGTTACCGGTGCCGCTCGGCCGCCAATCCGCCGGCCTGGACGGGGTGGTCCCATGACCGCTACCCTCGCTGCGACCATGACCCTTGAGGCCGCCGACGCGAACCGGAGCAACGAGTCCGCCGACGCCGCGCCGACCGAGCCCTCGAACATCGTGCAAACCATTCCGCTACACATGGCGACGACGCGGGTGCAACTCGCCCAGGAACTCTTCGGTGTTGCCCTGGCGACCCCGACGATCGGTCGGTTTCAGGTGCTTGAGAAGCTCGGCGAGGGCGCCATGGGCGAGGTCTTCGCTGCATTCGACCCGGAGCTCGACCGCAGGGTCGCCATCAAGGTGCTCCACTCTTCCCAGGACGAGACCCCTGATCGGCACCAGCGCCTGATCCGGGAGGCCCAGGCGTTGGCCCGCGTGTCGCACCCGCACGTCGTCCAGGTCTTCGAGGTCGGGGTTCATCGCCATCACGTCTTCGTGGCGATGGAATACGTGCGCGGCGAGAGCCTCGCGCAGCGATTCGTACATGCGTCGGCTCCAGAGCCGTGGACCAGCGTCTTGCAGGTTTTCCTGGCCGCGGGTCACGGTCTCGCAGCCGTCCATGCCGTCGGGCTCGTGCATCGCGACTTCAAGCCCGCAAACACGATCGTCGGCGCGGACGGACGGGTGCGCATCCTCGACTTCGGCCTGGCCCGCGGCACCGTGGCCGAAGGCCGCGACGACGGCCACTGCGGCGCCTCAGCCCCCAAACGCCTCGACGCGACCCTCACCGCGGTCGGGTCTATCGTAGGGACCCCGGCATACATGGCCCCGGAGCTGTTCCTCGGTCGACGCGCCGACGCCCTGTCCGACCAGTACAGCTATTGCACAGCGCTGTACGAGGCGCTCTACGGGGTCCGTCCACATACGGGTGAGACCCTCGCTGCGCTCGCGGACGCGAAACTCGCCGGAAGGATCATCCCACTGGTCGGCACGAAGGTCCCCGCATGGCTGCACGCCGCGGTCGTCCGCGGCCTGTCCGTTGCGCCCGAGCGCAGGTGGCCCTCGATCCCGGCGCTGCTCGCCGAGCTCGGTAGCGATCGCCGAGCCCGCGTCCGCCGCTGGGGAACCGCCATCGCCGGCCTGATGTTGTTGGCGCTGACCATGGTCACGGTGCAGCAATTTCTGGAGCAACGACGGATCAGCGCCAATGAACGCGTGCGTGCCGAGGTCGCCGAGCGCGACGCCGCGGCGCAGCAGGAGCAAGCAGGCCGCGCCGCGTTCGAGCGCTCGGTGATGGCCGAGGCCGAACGCGCCGCCGAGGTCATGCGTTTGGCGACGACGCAGGGGCGTGAGCGGGACGCCCTGGTCCTCGGGATCCAGACCGTCGCCCGCCATGCCCCCGATTTCACAGGCGCGCCATTCCTCGCCATAGACGGCCTCAGCACCGCGCTCCCGGCGATGTTTCCGGCCGCGACCATCCCGGCCAGCGGCGAGCGGATCCTCGGCCTCGCGCTGTCCCCCGACGGTCGGATCCTCGCCGCCGCAGACGCGGGCCTGCGGCTCCGCCTGTGGAACACCACCGACGGGACCCTGCTGAGCACCGCGTCGCCGGCGACCCACCCCGACCTCGCGTTCAGCCCCGACGCCTCGACCATCCTGCTCCACAGCTTCGGCGCCTCGGGCCTCCTGCGCGACGACGCCTGCACAATCCACGAGGTGAGCACGGGCGTCATCCTCCATCAGATCACCGCCTGTCGCCACGCCCGATTCTCCGCCGACGGCGCCTCGCTCTATGGGGCATCCGAGGGCGACGACGGGACGCCGAGAGTGACTGCATGGGACCTTCTCCGCGGCGGCGAACTGTGGAGCGCGGTCGTCCCTGCGCAGGTCGAGGGCCTGCAACTCGCCCCCGACGGCACCTCGCTCGTTGCAGCCTTGTCGGGCGTGAACGTCCAGGTCCACGACACCGCCGATGGCCGCTTGCAGGCCAAATTGCGCGCTCCAAGCCCGCGGAGAAGGCCGCTCGAATCCACCGCCCCGCCTTTCACCACGCTCGTCTTCTCCCACGACGGCGGACGGCTGGCGGCGGGCAACCGCTGGGGCGTTCAAGTGTGGGACGTCCTGCATCGGCGCCACCTCGCTGTCCTGATGCAGCCTGGTCCGGATTACCCTCCGGACCTCTTGTTCTCGCGCGACGACCGCAAGCTCCTCGCCAGCAGCCTCAGCGAACTCCGCGTGTTCGATGCGGAATCCGCCGCGCTCGAGACCGTCGATCAGACCTCTGGCCTGACCCACCCCGTCATGCTCGAGAACGGGACAATCCTCGCAACGGATCACTCGGGGCACCTTGAACTCCGGAGGGACGAGGGCAAGCTCATCGCCTACGCGCCCGCCGATGCGGCCGGGATAATGCCGCTCGAACTCGCGGTGTCAGCGAACCGAGACCGCGCAGCAACGGGCCGCGACGAGATCCTGCTGTGGAACCTCCATAGCCCACAACGGGTGGGCTACTGGATGCCGCCGGCGACGACGCGAAAGGTCCTGCCTGCGGGGTCGAGGGTCGTGACCGAGTCCCGCGAACACCTGCTGCAAGTCCATGATCGACGCACCGGCGCCGTGATCGCTGGACCGCTCAAGGAGAGCGGATCGGCGGGTGAGGACGAGGCCTCGTCCATACTTCACGATGTTCATGTGTTCGCCGATATCCTCTGGAGTCGGCGCGGCGACTGGGTTCGCCTTCACGATCTCCGCGACGGTCGAATGATCCGGCGCCAGCACCGGAAGTGGGCCGAGAGCGACGCCTGGATCGCTCCTGTCGGTTCACCGCGCCTCGCCTTCATGGACGCGGACGGCACGCTCGATGTCTTCGATGCAGCGACCGGCCTCCACCGCTGCACGATCACCGGCGAGGGCGAACGCATGCCTATGGATGGCGATTCCGTGCCGTACGGGAGCACCAGTATCGCGCTCAGCCACGACGGTCGCTACCTCGCCGTCCCCAGCGTGGGCGGCCCGGGCGACGACCTCGTCGACATGCGCGTGACGATCTGGTCGACCGACAGCTGCCGTCCGCTGACGGTCGTCACCGTACCCCGCGAGGGCCCCGCCCCGCGGCCCCTTCTCACCCTCGCCTTTGCCGCGGATGGTCGGCTCATCACCCGACTGGGTGTCAGCACCTTCGTCCATGACCCCACGACCGGACGGGCGGTGTTTCGCGCCGACGACCTTTGCTCGTTCGATCGGCGCCGGCCCGAGGGGGTCTCCGAACTGTCGCCGGATGGGACGCTGCTGCTCACCCTTTGCGGCAGACAGTCGCGCCTCTGGCCGCTCGACGGCGGGGCACCTGTGGTGATCGACGTGGCTACGGGTCAAGGCGACCAACGCCACAATTATGGGCTCGCCGTCAACCAGCGCCGGAGCTTCTTCGCCGATGGCGAGCGCGTGCTGGTCCCCGGCCCCCACGGCGACGCCGTCGTGTGGGACATCCCGTCCGCATCCCCCGTCGTCCGCCTGTCATCCCGCGGATTGCCGATCGACAACGCGACGGTGGCCGACGACGGCGAGTCGATCGTGCACCACGCCTACCACGACGAGTTCTCGACGTTCGCGTCGTCCAGGCGGGGAGTCATCGCCGCCGCCTGCCGGGCGCTGAAGGCGACGGAGGTGTGGGACGAGGTTGCGACGGACTGCGCTGGCGTATCTCCGTAACCCACCGCTCGATCCCGGTCATCGTGCTGTCCACCAGCCCCTGCGAGGGCGAGAGCGTGGCCATCTTCGCGGCCAGGAGCTCGCGCGCACGGATCAGCCGGGCGCGCGCGGTGCCCGGCGGGATCTCCAAGATCTCGGCCAACTCGCCGGTGGTCACCCCCTCCCAGTAATGCAGTTCCAGAAGCACCTGGAAGTCCAGCGGGATCTGACGCAACGCGGCGAGCAACAGCCGCACCTCCTGACGGTGACCGAGCTCGGCGGTCGCCGAGGGGCGCATGTCGGCCATCGATATCTCAGTGAAGTCGAGCCGCTGTCGCTCGCGGTTCCGGTCGCGCAGGAACTGACAGAGCTGACGATAAGCGATTGAAAAAAGAAAAGATCGAAAACTGCAGTGCCCCCGAAACCGCGGCAACGACTCCACGCACCCGAGAAAGGTCCGCTGGATCACGTCGGCCCCCTCGTCTCCGAGCTTGCCCTGCAAAAATCGCGCGACCGCGACGTAATAGCGGTCGAATAGACAGAATCCAGCCGCCTGATCACCGTCATGCCAGGCCTGGAGGAGTGCTGCGTCGTCGCGGGGATCGTCCGACATGGGGGGCGCCACGGCGCCGCCGTAACGGTGCCACGGCGGCGCGGATGTGTCGACAGGCTTAACAGCCTGCACCTCGTGATCGTTCGAGCCGCCGCGTTCACCACGGGCATCCAGGCGGCCGTTTGACCCGAACAAACGGCCGCGGGGAGAGTTCGCGGCTCCAACCCGGTGATCCTGCGCGACGACGGCCGCACGGCCACCAAGTCGGTGATCGACGGCTGGTTGTTCAAGGCCCAGCGGGCGGCCGGGCTGGCGAAGAAGGGGCCCCACATCCTGCGGCACACCTTCTGCTCGCGGCTGGCCCTGCGGGGGGGCGACCCCCAAGGCGATCAAGGAGCTCGCGGGGCACGTCCACTCGAGCACCACCGACCGCTACATGCACCTCGCGCCGAGCGCGCTCAAGACGGCGATCGACCTGCTCGACGCGCCGGGCGCAAGCGCTACGGCATCCAACAACACATCGCCCGCAGTCGTGGCGACGAGCCCCAAGCCAACACCTGCAGCTACCGCCATCACCACTCCGGTGGTGAGCCACCCAGCAACGCCCCGCGACTCTCGGCGCCCCATGGCTCGCCTCAAGGCTCTAGAGTCCCTTCTGCTCAAGATGTTCTCGGCGGAGGAGTTGCGCCGGCTCGTCCGCTACCTGCCCGAGGGCGACACGCTGAGCGGCGCACTCCCTGGGCTCCACGCCTCGCCGGTCATGGTCGCGGAGGCGGTGGTCGGCGTGTTAGACCGCGACGGCGCGCTGAACGAAGCCACCGTGTGGGACCGCTTGTACGAAGAGCGAGTCCGGGCGATGTTCTCACCGGAACCCGGCATTCGAGGCGGCACTCACGGGTCTCGATGAAGAGAACGAAATACCGCGCCTGTTTGGAGCTCAGGCAGAGCGACTGCGCAGGAAGAGCCCATTCGCCGGCCCACAACCCTCCAATTTCTCCCCGAAAGGACGGGTGAAGCCCGATCCCCGTGACGTGCCTGTGCCAGTACCCGGGCCAGCTTCCGCGTACTCGGGCGTTCTCCCGCGGGCGATGCGCTAAAACGAAAAAAGACCCTGAAGGGGGCTGGGAGGCTCAAATCGGCGTTTCTCGTTGGGGGTTGGAGATGGGGTTGGGGCCGCGTGCTTAATGTCGGCGATCGTGCGCGTTTTCGCTCTATCTGGGTTCAGCGGGCGCACCACATCACCAAGAATTTCGCGCACCTCTGCGCTGCAAAGCGCCGCTGGTTGAAAGACACCGGCTACTCTGATAGAGTGCAACGTACGTGGCCACGGTGACGAAGATCACATGCTGAAAACGGGATTACGCTGGCTCGAAGCATTCCATGATGCGCTCCCCGGGCGCGTTGTCGTTGACCCGGACATTATCGAGTCTCATCGCCGCGACCAGGCGTGTCTCGCCGAGGCAGGAATCGCCGCGGCGCTCGTACGCGCCCATTCGACCGCCGAGGTTCAGGCGGTGATGCGATTCGCACACGCGCACCACGTCCCAGTCGTTCCGCGGGGAGCTGGTACGGGGCTGACGGGCGGGGCGAACGCGGTGGATGGCTGCATCGTGCTCTCACTGGCACCCATGAACCGAATCCTGAAGATCGACAGTGTCGGAATGTTCGCCGTGGTCGAGCCCGGCGTCATCAACGCCGACCTGCGTCGGGCCGCGCGTAGCGAGAACCTCTTCTACGCTCCGGATCCCGCGAGTTACGAGATGTGCACGATCGGTGGCAACATAGCGACTAACGCGGGCGGGTTGTGTTGCGTCAAGTACGGGGTCACGCGGGACTCAGTGCTCGGTCTGGAGGTTGTGTTGGCCAGCGGCGAGATCCTCCGGTGCGGTAGTCCCACCCTCAAGGGCGTCGCCGGCTACGACCTCACTCGTCTCTTCGTCGGCTCCGAGGGAACGCTGGGCATCGTGACCCAAGCCTGCCTACGCCTGCGCCCCTTGCCATCGGCGGAGATGACGATGGTCGCCTTTTTTCCTACAATGAGGTCGGCTGGTGAGGCGATCACGCGGATCGTCCATGACTGCACGCCTTCACTCCTTGAGATCATGGACGGCACGACCATCCGGGCGGTCGAGCGTTGGAAGCCGATGGGGCTGAATACGGAGGCCGCAGCAATGTTGCTCGCGCGCAGCGACTCGCCGGACAGCAAGGGGGATGTCGAACGCTTCGCTGGATTCTGTCGCGATGTGGGCGCCACATTCGCCGCATGCAGTGAAGACGAAACCGAGGCCGAACTCCTCATGGCTGCCCGACGGAATTGCGTGCCTGCGCTCGAGCGCGGCGGTTCGATCCTGCTCGATGATGTCGCCGTTCCAATCTCTCGCCTCCCGGAGATGTTTGAGGCTGTGGACGCCCTTGCGCGACGCATCGGGGTCATCGTCGGCAACTTTGGCCATGCTGGCGATGGCAATCTTCATCCGACGATCGTGTTCGAGCGTAGCGATCCGACGGCGGTCGACCGCGCCCGTCGCGCGTTCGACGCCATTCTTGAGGAGGCCCTGCGTCTGGGTGGGACAATCACGGGTGAGCACGGTGTCGGGCTTCTCAAGCGGCGCATGCTCGCCGAAGAGGTCGGGAGCGTAGGAACGGCAATTCACCGTGCGATCAAGAGCGCCCTCGATCCCCAAAATATTCTAAACCCGGGCAAGGCTCTGCCAGGCGTGATGGTGTGATGGACGTGACGATAATGTCCGGGATCCGGCCATGAGCGTTGTGACGTCGAGTGAATCGTTACATAATCTCATGCTTGAGATATATGATGAACCTGGCCTGCGCCGGTTCATTCATTTTGCGACTGACGGCCGGCTATCGGGTCAATTGCCTGGTGCCGGCGTGAGCCTGGAGGCGCTGGTCTTCGCCACCGTACGTCTTCTCGAGCAGCATGGGATTCTCGACGGGGCGCTGTTTGCACGGTTGCGCGATGACAGGCCCGGGAGGAGCGCCCAGATCGACCGCGTCGCCCGACGCTTTCAGGCGCCTCCGCGAGGAGCCGGCGATGAGCCAACCGAGACTGCTCCGGCTCGCTCGTCGACGCTTGACCTCACGGGTGAATCGATCAAGGGGACCCCCGACGACGGGGCGCTCGCTGTCTACTACGCGATGCTCCGCGAGGAACTTCACAACAATCTGGTCCTGGAGCTCTTTGAGAAGACAGACTATGAGGCGATATGTATCCGGCCCCGATTCGCGTCTGGGCAGGCTCAAGGCGAGAAGCGGGTTGAATACGACACTGACTACCTACTCGGGCGCAAGCAAATAATCGTCGTCGGAGATCCCGGGAGCGGCAAGACCACGGCGCTCCGCCTGCTTGCACTCGATCTCCTCCGCAGGGCGCCCCGCGGCCCGGTGCCGCTCTACCTACCACTTGCTGCGTACTGCGACGGAATTGGCGCCGCCAGCTTTCGCGGGCATATTGAGAGGGAATTGGAGTCGCTCGGCGCAGTGTCGCTCACTGAGCTCGAGAGGGGTGGGCATTCTATCGTCCTGTTGCTGGACGGGTGGGATGAAGTACAGCACGAGCGGCTAAGACGCAACATTCGTCACTTCATTCTCGAGGTGAAGTACGCATATATTATGACCACGAGGCCGGAGGCCTTTCGTTCAGCTCCGTCCTCGGAGCGTTTCGACATCCTCGGGCTAAGCCCGAGCGACATCCGCGAGTTTGCCTCTCGACGAGTGAGCGACGCTAGGCTGGTAGAAGGGTTCGTGGACTGGGTAATAGCTGACGTGGGTCTGGCACGACTTGCAATGAACCCGCTGAATCTTTCCATCATGCTAATAGTCTTCTCTGCGAACGTCGATTCGCGGAAGCTCACGCGAACAGAGTTCTACTCACATGCCTTCGACGCAATTTTACGTCAACATCATCGAACATTGGGCGGATCGGGAGAAGTCGACGCCAGCGCGCTGACGTTGAAGGAGATCGAGGCGATCCTAGTGCACGTCGCCTATGAGACGGTACGGTCGTGCACGGGTCGCTTCTTCACGCACGCCCAGCTGGAGGCCGCAGCGAGCTCGGTGCTTGGCCGGACGCACAACGGCCTCGCGGATATCCTCTCCGGGCGCCTCGGGATCATTCGGAACCGTCGAGCCAGCGGGTTCGAGTTCTTTCACCTTTGGTATCAGGAGTTTCTTGCAGCACGACATCTTATAGCGAGGCGGACCAACTTCGTGAAGTTCTTTCAGGAGCCGCGCAACGGGAGCTTGCTGCCGTTCGTGGTTGGTCTGCTGAATCGCTCCGGGACCGGTGCAAAGACCCTTCTCAGAGTGCCAATCCATGACATTCAAAACTTCTGCCGAGCGGCGGGTGAAGTGACAACAGATGCTCAATCCTTGACGCTGCTCATCCAAAAAATCCTCGACCATGGCGCCGCGGCTAGACCGGCGTTGCCGGTGAGGATCGAGGTAGCGCCGGCCTTGGCCCAGATGGGAGAGAGCGCGATTGACGCATTCACAAGAATCGCGTGCGATGACGCATGCTCCGACTACCACCGGCGAGCGTGTCTGGAGGCTGTTCAACTCCTCGCAGGACCGAAGATATGCGACGCATTGTTGATGAAGCTGGCCGATACTTCCTCGCAGGGGCTTCTGTGGCATGTAGTAGAGCACCTCGGAAATCGGAAGATCGCCGCGGCGGAGGCGATTCTGCGCGAGTATCGTGGGCGCGTCGATGACGCGATTCTGCAGGCCGACGCGACTTGGGCGCTCGGACGGGTGAGCGGCATCGAGCCCCCCTTGACCGAGGAGCAGATCTGCAACCTCCTCGACCTCCTGAGGGATGGCGACAGTCACGTCCGGGGGCACACACTGCGGAGCATTGGGCGCCTCCGTCTGCGACGGGCACTTCTCAGCCTCGACTCCTACCTGGCTCAGACGGAACACCCGTATCGCTGGATCGTGGCTGAATCTATCACTGCGATCGGTGGCTCAGCGGCCGCGGAATTGCTTGACCGAGCTCTGGCGGACGAGGACCCAAAGGTGGTGGCGGCGGCGGCTGACGGGGTGAGCCATATCCGGGCGCCGCTCCCGATCCAAGTAGCCGCGCGTCTCTCGTCATTGCAGATAAGAGAGGAGTGGATCGCATCCAGATCCAAGCCGCTGGGTCGAATAGCCTGGGAGAGCGCGCAGCGGCTGTGCACCTCGGCTGACGGCTTGCCGACCGTAATGATGTGCCGCCATTCAGCGACATCCTATAATCTCGAATCTCGGCTCCAGGGACGGCTCGACCCGCCGCTGTCGGATGCGGGTCGCGAGCAGGCGGAGACCGAGGCGAGACGATTCGCAGCGTCATGCGTGAAGCCGGAGCGCGTGCTCTGCAGCCCGCTCCGCCGCTCGGCAGAGACAGCGGAATTGTACGCGGCAGTGCTCAACGTCCCGGTGTTCGTGGACGAGCGGTTGATCGAGCTCGATCATGGTGATTGGGAGGGCGAGTCGATCGCGGAACTAACACGCCGGGGCGCGTATGCAGCGTGGTTACGTTCGCCGGAATGGACGCCGATTCCCGGTGGATCCGAGTCGGTGTTCGACGCGAGCAGGAGGGTTCGGGACAGCCTCATCTCTTGCTTCCTGAGCGGTCAGAGGACGCTCGTGATCGGGCACAAGCACTCGCTCGCGCTCGGCCTCGTGGCGTGCTTTCGGGCGCCCCTGGAGGAGTTCGGTATGTTCGTCGTGGAGGATGTCGGAGTGCGCTTCATCGCCGAATCCCTGTTCGCCAGAGCGTGAAGCGCGCACGCGCGGGGCCTCGAAGCGGATCGGCGAGAGGCGAGCGAGGTCGTCGAGCACCGGCCGGCATCGTTCGCCGTAGTCCGGCTCGTGCGACCGAAATTCGTCCGGCCGGACACGTCGGCGTGCAGGACGAGGGACGAGGGACGAGGTGGCCGAGCACGAGACACTCGCCGGATCCGAGGCGGCGGGTCCGCACCTCCGCACCGCTGACGCCCGTTGTAGACACCGGGTGAGATCCGCGTAATTCCACCGGCGAGAATCACCGGCGAGAATCACCGACGAGAAACGCCGGCGAGGAGCGCCGGCGTCGAGGGGTTGACCGCGGGCGGTACATGCTCGCCCTGAGCCGTCGTGACGGCAGGTCATCCCCGGGTCAGGTCTCGCCGTGGAGGTGAGACCGATGAAAACGACAGTAAAGCCAGCGGGGAGCCAGTTCAAGAAGAAGGTGCTGGCGCGGTGGAGATGGTTGGCGAGGCAGGGCACGAGCCTCGAGCAACCGGCATTCCCCCTCTGGGCGGCCGAGTTTCTCAGGACCATTCCCCCTCTGGGCGGCCGAGTTTCTCACCGGCATTCCCCCTCTGGGCGGCTGAGTTTCTCAGGACCATTTCCCCCTGCGTGACGAGACGAGTAGCCCTCTCCGGGTCGGCGAGCGAG
>Ga0075152_10002019_pt1 | contig 14491 bp, 11 predicted proteins | sample JI61114C2DNA_FD_70964 | JGI IMG/M metagenome (GOLD analysis project Ga0075152, IMG submission 70964) | Wastewater effluent complex algal communities from Wisconsin, to seasonally profile nutrient transformation and Carbon sequestration -... | ecosystem: Engineered > WWTP > Effluent > Algae...
ATTTTTATGGTTGATAACTCTAACCACAACGCAGGTCGTCAGACGGCTCAAAGCCGTCAGATGACTAAATGAAAACAAGTGTTCGGACGACTTGGAGTCGTCTGACCACACACAGCTATCCAACATTTATAAAAGATAAGATAGAAATGAAATTTACAGAACACGAAATATATCACATTTATAATCGTGGTAATAATCAAGGTTTAATCTTCTTTGAAGATAGAAATTATCAGTTTTTTTTGTCGAAAATAAAAAAAGAATTATTGCCTTCCTGTGATATTTTGTCATATTGTTTAATGCCAAACCATTTTCATTTGATGGTATATGTGAAAGAAACTGAAGCTAAAACCTATCTTGATAATCATCCATTAGTTAGAAAAATTGGTACGCTGCAAAGCTCATATACTAGAGCCATTCAAAAACAAAATGATTCTACTGGTTCTGTTTTTCAACAAAAAGCAAAAGCAATAAACGTTACAGATAATAAATACCTTCAAACTTGTTTTCATTACATACACCAAAATCCGTTAAAAGCAAAGATGGTTGATAAAATAGAAGATTGGAAATACTCATCATTTAATGAATATCTTTTTAATAAACCAAATTTGTGTAATGTTGAATTAGCTAAAAAATTTGATTTATTTATTGAAAAAACATTTTACAAAGAAAGCTATGAAATAATTAGAGATGATGTTTATAACATTTTATACAAATAAACAAGTGTTCTGACGACTTGGAGTCGTCTGAACTCAAAACAAGTTGTCCGACGACTACTAAATAAGATTAAAAATGAGCAAAAAAATCGGCATTATCACCATTACTTACAACAGTGCGCATGTTATTGAGCCGTTTATGCATTGCGTGTTAAACCAAACACACAGCAATTTTATTTTATACATTATTGATAATGTTTCTGCTGATAATACGTTAGAAATCCTTGAAAAATATAATGACGAAAGAATTGTAATTATAAAAAACCAGACCAATGTTGGCGTTGCTGCTGGCAATAACCAAGGTATTAAAAATGCAATAGAAGACAATTGCGATGAACTTTTAATTATCAATAACGATGTTGAATTTTCAAACACCTTATTACAAAATTTATCACAACAATTGATAGCATTGAATTGCAGTTTGGTTGCGCCAAAAATGATGTATTATCCAGAAACAAATCTCATTTGGTGGTCTGGAACAAAATTTAAAAAAATCAATTGCTGTATGACCAATCATATTGGCATTCAGCAGGAAGATGTTGGACAATTTGATCAAATTGAAAAAATGGATTACGCGCCAACCTGTTGTGTTTTACTGAAAAAAGAAGTGATTAATGATATTGGTTTGATGGATGAAAAATATTTCGCGTATTATGATGATACCGATTTTTTTTATCGCATTTACAAACAACAAAAGCACGTTTTATATTATTATCCGTTTGAAAAATTATACCACAAAGTTGGTGGTTTGTCGAACATGAAAAAAGGCAACGCCAAAAAATTTAAATTCAACAATTTTTATATTCATCTCATCACAAGAAATCACGTTTATTACTTGCGCAAACAAAATTCGATTTGGTCATTTCTAAACATCGTTTATTTTTATTTCAGAATGCAATTGCGTTTTTTATTTTCAGGAAAATACAACCGAAATTTTTCTACGTATCAATTGTTGCAAACCTCATTTTTTGAAGGTTGGAAAATGTAATTATCTTACCATGATAATCGTAGTACGATTGGCAAGATTGATTTACATCAAATCGCTTCTTAAAAAACTCCTAAAAAACCATCGTTTAACAAAATTTTATGAATTTTTGTACCAATAAATCGGTATTCTTTGCGTTTTGCATATACTTTTGTTTTAAGAAACGCAACAATATAGAGTCAACTCTACAAACGTAAACAACAATTAAGAATTTTAACATGCAAAAAAGATCCATCTTTTTGATTTGGTTAGTTGTATTTTTTCCACTCAACAACATGCAAACGTATGGTAATACCAACGTAAATGATATTGCTACTTATGAATATTCACCAGTTGCTCAAAACCAAATAGTTGATTTAACAGAACCAGTTGACCCTCAAAATACCTTACAAGATTTTTTGAGTTGTTTTTCTTTTATTTCTGAAGATGCGATGAAATACGCATTAGCTGGTTACATGCAACTCAACAACGAAGGCAAACTCAACAAAAAAAACATCATTACTATTTTAGATTTCAGCAAACCATCTACCGAAGAACGTTTGTTTGTAATTAATTTAAAAACGAAAAAAGTAATTGCAAAAAGTTTGTGCGCACACGGCAGAAACAGTGGTGAAATTTGGGCAACTAATTTTTCTAACAACAGCGAATCCTACCAAAGCAGTTTAGGATTTTATGTAGCTAGCGAAACATATGATGGTTCTAACGGTTTTTCATTAAAATTAGATGGACAAGAGCCAGGCATCAATGACAAAGCACGCGATCGTGGTGTAGTTATTCATGGCGCAGATTATGTAAGCAAAGATTTTATTGCAAACAATGGAAAATTAGGCAGAAGCCAAGGTTGTCCTGCATTGCCAATTGAAAAAAATGCTAAAATCATAAACTTAATAAAAGGTGGTTCTTGCTTTTTTATCTATCATCCAACTAAAAATTACAAAAAACAATCTGCGTTTTTAAAACATTATAACGAAGATTGTTTGAATGATGTGTTGTGCGATTTAGGTGAATAGGATTTCATCTTAATTGGTCTATCAAAACACCTTGCTTTTGATTTTTTGAAAGACTTAAATTATAGAGAGGAAATCAACGACATAAATATTCTTTTCATTTTATAAATTCGTGTTCATACTTTTTATCATTTTTAAAAAGTGGAACTAAATAAATAGGATAATTTATATTTGGGTATTTTTCTAAATATAGTATAGTTAATGAATCACCAACTTTTATGTTCGAATTGAAAGGATTTCCAAACTTTCCATTGTAAATAGTATTATCTAAACTATATAAATAAATATAGGTAGTGCCAGCTTTGTAATTTCTTACATATTTAACAATTCTTGCTTTCGTTATCTTGCCATTATGTGTTAAGATTATTTTCTTTATTTGGATACTTACTATCCAAATAAGAATAAAGAAAACAAATGTTCTTAATATAATCTTTGCAATCTTTTCAGTCATTTTCTTTTTTATTATGAAAAAATTCCAATTAGTAAATGGCGAACTAATGTAATTTAGATGCTAAATCTGATGTGATATTTGGTATATTACATCGAATCTCTTCTTGCTACTTTATTCGTGTCTTGAATTGGTCTGTCTAAATTATTGTTTGGATTCACCACATTTGGCGACAACAATTTTTCTTGTTCTTTTTTCAATTTAGCTTCTGCTAAAAGCGAATCTGATTTTCTTTTTTTCACCACAGCAATCGAATCTAAATATCGTTTTTCTTCTTTAGAAATAACATGCGGTTTTTTATTTTTGAAGATAAACGCAATCATATCTTTATCGCGATGATACACATCATTATAAAATTTTACATTGCCTTCAAAATCTGCTTCAGCCGTAAAATATCTAAAATAAACAGGAATTGATTTTTTGAGTTTAAAGGTTCGAGTAGCAATTTTTCTATCTTTTAATACTTTCAGCGAATCGTAATCAATTTTCATAGAATCATTTTCAGACATCAACAGTAAATTAGCAGCTACTTCTAATGGTTCCTGACAGCGCACGCAACCGTGACTCGCAGCACGCAAATCAGCGCCAAATGTAGATTTTGAAGGTGTGTCGTGTATATAAACTGAGTATTTATTTGGAAATAAAATCTTCACACAACCTAATGCATTTCGTGGTCCTGGTGGTTGAACCACTTGCGTGTAAGAACCTGTCTTTTTTACATTGTAACCTTTGAAACTTTTCATTTCATGTTTTATAATACTTTGTGGCACGCTCCAAGTTGGCCACAACACAATTTGGTTGATGGCACTCTCTAATATTGGTGTTTCGTTTTTATTATTCGATTTTCCAATCACCACTTTTTTCTCTAAACGCAACGTATCTTCTTCAATAATTTTTAATTTATACGATGGCAAATTTACCCAAACGTATTTTTTCGGCAACTCAATAATATGTTCTTTGCGCCATCTGTCTGCGTTAATCGCCAACAACTGAAACTTCGCAGAATTGTCGCGTTCCAATGCTTTTATGGTATTTCCACCAATGTTTCCATCAGCGTTTAAGTTATTGTCTTTTTGAAATTTCTTCAATGCTACTTTATAACAAGAATCAATTTGTTTCAACGTATCTTCTAAATAATGATGATACACCAACGCTTTTTTCGCATCGCTGACAGCACCAATCGAATCGAATTTTACATCGCGAATATGAATTGGATTATCTGAAATATTATTTTTAGAAACAAATTTTTTCAACGCAGCCATATATCGGTTGTACATTGGATTGTTCGGTTCTAAAGAAGACAAAACAGTAGAAACAGAATCGGTGGTGGCTTTTGTCAATAATTCTTCGTATTTCTTTTTAGTTGTCCAAAAATTTGAGTTGATTCCTTTTGTAGTATCGCCAAACATACCTTTATCTAAGTGCAAAGCCATTTGGAAAAAAGAGCGTGTTAGGCCAACTTCTAATTGTTTTGATAAATTAAAATCGATATTTGGTTGAATTTTGGAAATAGAATCAACTAGTTTTTGAATATTATCAAATTCATACAATTCTTTATTCAACCCTAAAAATTCGGCTTTGCTTAAATAATCATACATTTCTTTTCCTTTCGAAGAAAGCACATCTTTGCTCACCCAAATTGTTTTGTATTGATTGGCTGCGTAGGTTTCTTTAACGGCTTCGTGCCAGCTCAAATATTTAGAAGTATCGTTTTGAATTGTTTTTAAAGTTGGAATGTATTCTTCTAATACGGCAGAAATTTTTTGTTGAAATTCTACATCATCTTTTGGTGTTTCAATTGTGTTTTCAATAGTTTCAGCTTGTGCTTTTTTGTTTTTACAAGCAACGAAACATCCAGAAAAAAAGAGAATAAATAAGAGTATTTTATATGTTGGAGATTTTTTCAACGAGAAGTCATCATACATAATTGACATAGTTTTTGTAATGTAAAAGTAAGCTAAAATAATGCCAACAAAAAAAATAAAACTTAATTTAGCTTGCCAGCCAATACGCATTTGCGTTTATACACTAATTTTTTTCCGTCTGCTTTGATGCGTTCAAATACCAAAAAATAAATGCCAATATCGTTTTTATTATCATTTTCATTGTTGCCATTCCATATAAAAACACCTTCTTTAGGTATGTTTTCGTTATGAACTAAATGGTTTACCAATCTGCCTTCTGTATTGTATAAGTATGCATTCACTACACTGCCGTCATCATCAAAATTGTAAGTAATAGTTGCCACATCATCAACACCATCACCGTCTGGTGAAAATACTTCTGGTATGATGTGTACATCACCCAATAATTCGTAACTGTCTTCCGAATTTAAATAACCAGGTGTTGCCAAGCCAACAACTTCAGCTGCTGAATGCCAATAGCGTTTTACTTGAGTTGGCAAATCAAAAGCTGTTTTTTCTAACGAAACACCAACAGTAGTTCTCAATAATGGAAAATGCCAATCTCTGTTATAATGTAATTTATCAAGTACTACATTTGATTTATTTTTGAGCAATACAATGTCTTCTTTTGTGTCCAATGTAGGTATTGTTAGGTCGATAAATTTTAAAAGAACTGCATCTTCGTATGCAGTTTTCACACTGTTTTTATCTTTGCTAAATACTAAATAATCGTTTGGAAAAATATATCCTTTTGCTGTAGAAATATCAGTAGTTGATGTTTCATTTCCAGTTATAATATCTTCTTGTGTCAACATCAAATCTTTTACTTTAAACAAGTTTGATGATTTATTATAAATTTCCACAAATTGCGAAACAGAAGAATTTGGCTGAAACAAAATCTCATTCAAAATTAATTCACCTGAATTAGGTTCGCGTGTAATTGCATATTCAAAGGTATCTGCTAAATGCACATAACCTGCGCAACCAGAAAATAAAGGGATTTTTAGATGATAAATTATATTGCTATCCAACTGCGTTAATAGCGTTATTGTTGCTGTTGTATTTCTAATATTAGATATTGAAACTGATTGAACAGTAATACCATTATCCCAAATATAATTGGCAATATTCAACACTTCATTGCTGTCCATTGGTGCATTGAATTTTATTTCAATTTTATTTAATGAAAGCAACGAATCGGTTGCATGTACTTGATTTACTGGAAATCCATTTGTGTTTAAATTTCCTGGTGTACCGCCTTTTGAATCATTTGAAGCAGACCATGATAATTCATAAGAACAACCACTTGAATAACCAGATTCATTTAATTCCATAGACCAACCACCCAATTGTTTTGTAGCATCTTGGTAAAAATCATCTTTATAATCTAACGTATCAATTAGCGTATTGTCATTGGATCGAATAGAAATGGCACCATCATTTTGCAACGCATTAAAGCCAACAATTCCAACTGTATTTGCAATGAGTTTAAATGTTGTTGTATCATTTGCATTACACACAATCACATAGCCATTTGGCTGCAAATATCCATCTTGTAATAACTGATTATTTACACTGAAGTCTTTTAATCGTATAACTTCTGCTGTTTTATTTTTAAATTCAATGTATTGTTTGTTTGGCAATAACGAACCAGTTGGCTTTATCATTATTTCACTTACTAATACGTCGCCTGCACCAGCAAAATAGGGTGTTTGCAAAAGGTTATCACTTGCTGATACCATTGCATTTCCTATAGAATCTTGTACATTTTGCGTGGTTAATGTATATGCAGTATTGGATAATAATTTAGAGCTAAAATACAAATGTGCTAATCGATTATTGTTAGCATCTATTACAACACTTATTGGATTGCCAATAGTTGATAGACTATAATTTAAAATGGCTTGCGCTGTTGTAGCATCAACTTTTTCACTAAAATAAACATCAATTTGTTGACTATTTATCAGTGCAACACTATCTACAAAAGGTGGCATGGTATCTTCAGACAACAAAGGCATTCTTATTGAATATACATCATCAAATGCAAAACTATCTTTGGATGCATCTGTATAGGTGCAAAGCATTCCAAAATATGCAGCCGTGGTGTGTGTGTGTTCATTGGTGCTATCAACAGCAACATAATCTGGTTGCGTAGTGTCTTTCCAATAAAAAACCCATTTTCCTAAATTATTTTTGATGACTTTTAAATTTCCATCTGCACCTGTTGCAAAATGTGCAGTATCCATGCTTTTTATTAAAACTTCTGCTACGCCATCTTTTCTATAAAAATCTAAACCATCGTTGGTGCCATTTTGACCAATGCGTACAAAATAACCTGAAAAATCACCACGAATATCAAACTGATCAGAAACTAAAACAATTTTTACGTTATCTGAGTCGGTTGGTTCAAATCCTAAGCGTATATAAATGCTCCATTCTGCACTTGGGCCAACTGTGTCAACCGTTACCAAACCAGCTTTTCCACCACCAGAATTACCAGTTGTAAATAAGACTTTATTGAATACTCTGAATTGAAGTGGAGCCAAGGTATCCCAATGTGGGTTTGCGTTAAATCCACCATCAGTAAAATGCTCTTCAAATTGACCAAATGAAGAAATGGAAAAAAACAATAATAGGTATGTAAAAATAGATTTCATTATAAAAAAGGCAAAATGCTTACATGCTTAAGTCGAAATAAATCTAAAAACGGTTGTATTGGTAATATTAAATTAAAAATAATCATTCAAAGTATTGCTTAATTTTGTAAAATAATAACAAATTCAGAATTATCAAAATAAATAAAATTAATTAAATGAAAGTAGCAGTAGTAGGTTCCACTGGTTTAGTTGGTGGCGAAATGATGAAAGTGTTAACAGAAAGAAATTTTCTAGTAACTGAATTAATTCCAGTGGCATCAGAAAAATCAGCTGGCAAAAAAATTACGTTTAAAGAAAAAGAATATACTGTGGTAACGATGCAGACTGCTATTGATATGAAGCCAGACTTGGCATTATTTTCTGCTGGTGGTTCTACATCTTTAGAATGGGCTCCAAAATTTGCAGAAGCTGGCATCACTGTAATTGATAATTCATCAGCATGGCGCATGGATCCGTCTAAGAAATTAGTAGTACCAGAAATCAATGCTGATGCGTTGACAAAAGATGATAAAATTATTGCCAATCCAAATTGCTCTACTATACAAATGGTAGTTGCCTTGAATCCATTACATTTAAAATATAAGATCAAACGTGTGGTAGTTTCTACTTACCAATCAGTAACTGGAACTGGCAAAAAAGCAGTTGACCAATTGATGAATGAACGTAATGGCATCGAAGGTGAAATGGCGTATAAATACAAAATCGATTTGAATGTGATTCCGCAAATTGATGTGTTTACGGAAAATGGGTACACCAAAGAAGAAATGAAAATGGTGAAGGAAACCTGCAAAATCATGCGTGATGACAACATCAAAGTAACAGCAACTACGATTCGTATTCCGGTAATGGGTGGCCACAGCGAAAGTGTAAATATTGAGTTTGAAAACGAATTTGATTTGGCTGAAGTGCGTTCAATTCTAGAACAATCAGAAGGTGTAATAGTGGAAGATGATGCTGCAAATTTCATTTATCCAATGCCGATGAATGCACATGGAAAAGATGAAGTGTTTGTAGGAAGATTGCGCCGCGACGAAACACAACCTAAAACACTAAATATGTGGATCGTTGCAGATAATTTACGTAAAGGTGCAGCTACGAATGCAGTTCAAATTGCAGAATATTTAGCAAAAAACGGTTTGTTGCACTAACATCAATACTCGTTAAACTTTAAAATCCTGTATAATTTTTATGCAGGATTTTTTTATTGATGCTTTTTAAAGTGTAGATATTATACTTTAAATCAATACAATATTCACATTTGCTTACATTTCACACATCGAAATAGCTATTATTTTTAGGTATTTTTGCAAAAGTGTATTCAAAACGCAGCATATTTATTTTATTGACTTTCGTCTTTTTTTCGTTGTCGCTAATCAATGCGCAAGAACCAGTGCATTATTTAAAAATCAGAAACATCACCATCACAGGCAATAAGAAAACAAAACCATTTGTCATTAAACGAGAAATGACTTTGCACGAAAACGATTCATTTCCAGCAAAAGAAATGGATGCTTTTTTACTGCAAAACAAAATCAATATTTTCAACCTTACTTTATTTAAAGATATTTCAATCAACATAAAAAATTGGGAAGACGATAGTTTAGATTTGGCAATTAATGTAAAAGAACGTTGGGCAATTATTCCGTTGCCAATTATTCAATTTGCAGATAGAAACGCTGCCGAATGGTGGCGACAATACAATCACGATTTTAAACGTTTGCAGTACGGTTTGCAAATTCCTTGGAAAAATGTTTCAGGCAGAAATGATTTATTGTATTTCGCTTTTAGTTTGGGTTTCTCGCAAAAATTAGAGTTTGGTTATACTATTCCAAATTTCAATAGAAAAAAAGAAACTGTTGGTTTATCTGTTAATTTATTATTGTTGCGAAGCAAACGAGTTGCATTCAACACTACAAATGATGTTCTTAATTATTTAGAAATTGGCAAACCAATTCAATTGCAAAAAGCAGAAATTTCACCTACCGTTTCTTATAGAAAAAAAATTCACGACACGCATTTTTTTAGTGCTGGTTATGGAATTACGGTTATCAGCGATGCTGTTCATCAAGCCAATCCAAACTATTTTTTAAATGGTGAAAAAAAACAGCAATACTTCAAAATTGGATACGTGTTTGAAGCTGATTACAGAAACTTACGCACCTATCCAACGGATGGCTGGTATTTTAGATTCAACTTTACCAATTATGGTTTAGGATTTTTGAAAACAAAAATGACCACCACAGGTTTTCAGTTCAGCCAATATAAAACCTGGAAAAAACATAAGAAATTTTCTGTTGCAGCATCTATTCGCTGGCAATCATCATGGCCATTAAAACAACCTTATAACTTACAACCAATTAAATCTTTTGGCTATGGCGAAAACAGTATTCGTGGCTACGAAGTAAATGTGATGGATGGACAACATTTTTTTTTATTTAAAAATGAATATCGTTTCCGTTTGCTGAGTTTCCGATTTAAAGATTTCAAAAAAGTAAAAGAAAAAAATAAAGTGTTGTTAAATTCAACCTTAACTTTTTTACCATTTAATATTTATCTAACTACTTATTTTGATGCTGGTTATGTTTGGGATCGATATTTTGAAGAAAATAATAAATTGAAAAATAAATGGCAGTTTGGCTACGGCATTGGCTTAAATTTACTAACTTTCAACGACAGATTACTAAGGTTAGAATATAGCGCAAACCGATATTTACAACACGGTTTCTACGTACATTTTGAATTGCCGTTATAGAAAAAAGTTATTAGTAATTTGTTATGAGTTATAAAAAGTTGATGGAAAAATAAAACATATTCACTTTCACCATCACTTTCACTTTATTAAAACATCAACCATGACTATTGGAATTTACAGCAGAGTTTTTAAAGAAGATCATACACCGTATGTGTTGGAATTATTGCAGCAACTGCACAAGCACGACATCGATGTTTTAATGTTTGATGAATACCACAAAGCCATCAAAAAAAATCTACCTAAACAAAAAATAAATACATTTAAAAACCATACCGATGTAAAAAACAAAGTGGATTTATTGCTGGCACTTGGTGGTGATGGTACATTGTTAGATACTCTGCAACTAGTGCGTAATAGCGAAATTCCGGTAGCAGGTATCAACATGGGTCGGCTTGGTTTTTTGGCCGATATACATAAAGAAGAAATTAAAGAATTAGTTGAGTCGATTCAACAAAATACGTACACTATTGAAAATCGTGTTTTAATAAGTGTGGAAAGCAACAAACCTATTTTTGGCGAAGTAAATTTTGGGTTGAATGAGTTCACCATTCACAAAACCGATTCATCATCTATGATTGTAGTGCATGTGTATTTAAATGGAGAATTTTTAAATTCTTTTTGGGCAGATGGTCTCATTGTTGCCACGCCAACTGGCTCTACAGCTTATTCGCTCAGTTGTGGAGGACCAATTATGTTTCCGGATTCTGGTGCGTTTGTTATTACGCCAGTGGCGCCGCATAATTTAAACGCGCGACCAATCATTATTCCAGATTATACCATTCTCTCGTTTGAAGTAGAATGCAGAAGCAATAATTTTTTATGTTCTATCGATTCGCGCTCTAAGCATGCAGATACTACGCATCAATTAGCAGTTAAAAAAGCACCTTTCACGCTCAAATTGGTGCGCATGCCAGAAAGCTCTTACCTAAAAACACTGCGCGAGAAGCTAAGTTGGGGCGAAGATACCCGAAACAGATAACGCTTTCCTTTTAAAAACAACTCATTTTTTCACTTGCGATGCATTCCGCTTCGTATGCGATTCATTCTGCTTCGTATGCGGTTCATTCTGCTTCGTATGCGATTCATTTTGCTTCGTATGCGATTCATTCTGCTTCGTATGCGATTCATTTTGCTTCGTATGCGATTCATTCTGCTTTGTATGCGGTTCATCTTGCTTCTGTTGCGGTTCATTTTTCCCTAAGATTTTTGTATCGCAAATGGATTTTTTATTTGTTTAATAGAAAAAAGGAGCATCGTAAGCAGATTTTGGTATCATTTAACTAGATAAATTAGAATAGCAAGCAGAATTTTACATGTCGCAACACAAAAATTGGCTCATTGAAGAAGAAAATAAAGTTTTCAGATTGATTTTAATGCTTTTGCTTTGGCTACCAAAGGTATTGCGAGTTATCAGCTTCTGCTATGTATTCAGTTAGTAGGTTACAAAACTTGTAATTGCGAAGAAATCTTTTATAACTTATCTCTGATCGTATTTATTTCTAAAGTAGTAAGATGTTTAATAAACAATTCTAAATCTTTTTGTTTTATATCAATTTTATATGATTCAGTTTCTTTTTTGGATTTTATAATAATATGTGGACCGCCAAATCTTCCTTGCACAGTTCTAAATATTATTTCTTTTAAATCGTTTATCTTAAATTCTTTATCATTTATGATACCGAGTAAGAAGGGTCGTTTAATTATTAGACTTGATTTACTTAAATAAAATGTCTTAGTTCCTCTAATAATTTGAATTATCATAAGAAAATATATCGAGCTAAGTATTAGTATTATAAATATTCCGTCACTATAATACTTATATGAAATTAATAATATAATTAAAAACAGAAGCACAATGAAGGCAATAGTTATCAAAATCTCTAAAAATCCTAATTGGGTTTTATAAATAATATTCTCTTCTTTATCATCAGATTCAAACATAGTTCATATATTTCCCAACAAATGTATTTTTTACAAAATCTCGTTCCAGCTTTTCTTGTCTTTTAATAAAATTTCGCGCATCATGCGAATTGGTGGCATGCCATTATCTAACATAGCATCGTGGAATTTTTGCAAAGTATAATTTGCGCCTTCTTGTTTTTTATAATCTTCGCGCAATTTTAAAATTTGCAATTTTCCAAGCGTATAAAATAAATAACCAGGATCAAACGTGCCACGTAGCGCTTCTTGTCGCGATGGTTTTTCACCTTGATGCCAATTATCCTGGAAAAATTTAGTAGCTTGGTCAACCGTCATTCCATGGCAATGCGTATTAATAGAAACACACAAACGGCACAAACGCAACAACGCGTCACCTGATTGCGCTATACGATATTTTGCCGCTTTTATAGCGTCGCCATTATTGCAAAAACCTTCATCGATCATCATCTTTTCGGTATAGTGTGCCCAACCTTCAATAAATGCATAGCTGCCAAAAATCTTTTGAATGCTCGATGCATCAGAAGCATTTAAATGCAAAAACTGCGTGTAATGTCCAGGATATGCTTCGTGAATAGACACGACATCGGTTGTATAAAAATTAAAATTTGCCAACCATTCTTCCTGTTGTTTTGGTGTCCATTTTAAATCAACTGGTGTAATATAATAATAAGCATCGGTTGCTTTTTTCTCAAAAGGTCCAGGCGAATCCATAGAAGCTGTTGTGGTAGAACGCGCGTACGGTGGCGTTTCTTCTATTTTCACACGCACTTCTGATGGCATGGTTACTATCTTTTTATCAATCACAAACTGGCGAATGGCTTCTAATGTTTTCTTCGCATCTGGAATTAAACTGGCTGCTGTAGGATGTTCTTTTTGTACATCGTTATATACATCAACAGCACTTTTTGTAGGGTCGATGATTTTTGCTGCAGCATCAAAAGACGCTTGTTCTTTAGCAATTTCTTTCATGCCAATTGCTAAAATTTCGTCAGGTGTCATAGTGATGCCTTCGCCGTATAGCAACATTTTTTTATAATTATCAACTCCAATAGCATAATGATTATGCGTTTTCGGTAATTTTTCTTTTTCTAAAAAAGCAGCAAAATCATTAATAGCATCGATCGCTTTTTTGTTGGCTTCGTTAAATGTTTTCATCAACGCCGTATCTTTTACATCTTTCAACGCAACCAATAAATCATTTCCTAAAAAGGAAGCCGTGCCTTTTGCAATATCAATTGCGAGTTGTGTATGTGGTTTCGATAAAGAATCTACTAAATTTAATTTTGCGTTTTCGTATAATTTTGGTGCTTCATTTTCAATAGCAATGATAGATTTTATTTGCTGTTCAATAGGTGCGAAATTTCTTTTAATATAAATATTCACATCAATTGCACCAGCATACGCCATCGGATTGGTGGTGTAATAATGAAGATCTTCTGTTGTAAAAATTTCATTTTTAATAGATGAATGCAACATGCGCCAATCGTAATATTTTTTAGTGCTTAAAGAAGCAGAATCAATGGCCGCTAATTTTTGATCGTAGTCTTTTAACCTTGAAAGCTCAGCATCTATTGATGTTTTGCTGTAATCGGTAATTTTTCCATCGTATTCATGCAAACCTAAATAAGTACCAGATTGTGGTCGCCAAGTTAAATATCCTTTCAAATATTCTTCTGCTAATTTGTCGAATGCAGCATCGCCAGCGCCAGATTTTGTGTTGTGGTTGCAGCTTACAAAAGCAAAAATAAAGGCAAGTAATAAAAGATTGATTTTTTTAGGCACCATTTTGATAGTTTTTATTTGTGTTCGTGAATACTTGTATTTCATGTATTTGATTTTAAGTAATTACGACATACTAATCATGGCGCAATCATACATCAAATATAAGAAACAGTTTAAATTTAATTTTGATTTGATTTTTTATTCTTTCAAAATCTTTCCAGAAGCCAGCACATTTTTGTTATCTGAGATAGTATATAAATAGATGTTGGCTGATAAGTTTGGCAACACAATTTCCTGTTTATTTTTTATCGATGCAGAAAAAATAATTTTTCCGTTTACATCATACAACACCAACAGATATT
>Ga0075152_10002021_pt1 | contig 14487 bp, 21 predicted proteins | sample JI61114C2DNA_FD_70964 | JGI IMG/M metagenome (GOLD analysis project Ga0075152, IMG submission 70964) | Wastewater effluent complex algal communities from Wisconsin, to seasonally profile nutrient transformation and Carbon sequestration -... | ecosystem: Engineered > WWTP > Effluent > Algae...
GATACTGGTGGAAATCAATCTTTTGTTCGTAGGCTATAAATTAATCGGAATACTCCGAGATTCAGTGAAGGCTCGATTGTGATTGATGAAGATGCCCTGTTGAGTTGCGAGGGTATCATTAACGAAGAGCTCCTCAGAGTTAGTCGTTGGCATGGCATAAACTGCCATACTGGTTTTGGTTGATTCTGATGTCTTTTAAGGTCATTCTAGAAGCTGTTATCATCAGTTCAACATGGCCAACTTCCATTCCGAATAGGATATGCAGCTCACAGCCCAGACTGAACTTTACTGGCAACTCAACCAGCAAACCAATCTCGCTAGCCCGATAGATTCCATCGAATACTTTCTGACGGGGGGACACCATCTACCTTGGATTTCACTTCTTAAAATCACCCATAAACCCTGCAGGAACCTCTCACTAATCTTCTCTTGAGTCTGCTTACTCTTAATTAAAATGGGTGGGTGTGTGGACGATATTATGTTAAAAATAATCACGAATCAGTCGCAAATGAGCTGCCCCAAGGAAGATCATGAAGAGCTGAGCACCTTTGCGGGCAGCCTCTCCCCCAAGTCACTGTTCAGCTTGGTGTCGCTTGATAGCGATGAAGAGCCTCGAGTCTAATCAGTGGAAACATTTGAGGAAGGCGAGCTCGTCTATACCAGGGTCATGAAGTGGTTCGCTGAGCGGAATATTGAACGCGGCGATCCCGGAGCCATCCTCGATGAATACCTGCAACAGAAGCGGCAGATGGTGGCTGCTTCCTTGAAGATAGTCAACTCCACTTCGGAACAAAACCTTGAGAAGAAGGCTGGACCAAAACTGCGGCGGCCGCTAACACTCAAGGTCAGCACCCAGCTTGTCCACTGATGTTAATATTCAATCTATTTCTCTGAGGACTTCTTTCATGGGATGAGGGAAACTACTGCATCTGCCTCTTGGAGTGGGCGGGCTTGGACTTCAGTCATTAGCGAACGCTCCAATTGATAATGGATTGTTGGGGGATTACGGCTGGGGTTTGCGGCTGCTTATTGACACCGTTCCACGTCAAGCAGCACGTATCAACGATGTATAAGCTAACGGCGAGTGTCCGACTTATTGGGAAGCTTTTATCCCTCGAAAAGTTGATTACGGGTGTGTTGGGGTGCATCAACTAGGTCGGTCTGCTGGGGTGAGCAGTGAAGCCCACTGTTTACAGAGTTCCCTCAGCATGTTATTGTACGATTAGTACAGCGAGCAACCTACGCAACCCTACCGGCATCTCAACATCGATGTAAGTTGGGTAGTTGAAGAGCCCTATAATCAAAGGAACAAATTCGGGTGGAAACTACGAATAATAGGGCGGGCCATCAGGAAAACATGTTTGGGCTGTTGGCTTGGGCACTATGAATTCCCAGCTGCAACTGACCTAAGCGTCCGAGTTGTGGCTCATCAACGAACCGCCTGCGAGCTTTTGGTGGTGATACTGATGTGTATTGACCAGTGTTCCATCGGAAACCCACCGATTATTTATAATTCGGTTGGATTGCTTATTTTAATCGAGGGGTGACTGTTCGGGACCAGCAACCATTCGGGCTGAATTATCGTTGGATGGATACGGCACTATATAAGGTTTGAGCTGGTCGTTGTCATAAGATATTTTTGAATTATTGCAAGAGATGACAAGCAAGCGACCTCCCGTCAAAGCACCGATCAAAGGAAGGAGGACTGACAGGCCAGGACTCACTGAAGATGAAATCGAGGAGATTCGTGAGGCTTTCAACCTCTTCGACACTGAGGGCACTGGCAAGATTGACCCGAGGTAACTGCCTTGAAGCAACTTAGAGAGCTGAAGGCAGCCATGGAGAGCCTTGGTTTCCAGAGCAAGAATCCCACTATCTTCCACATGATCGCTGATCTGGAAAGCTTGGGTCGCGAGATCGACTTTGAAGAGTTCTTGGACGCCATCACCTCAAAGCTTGGCGACAAGTAGACAAAGGTACTTAGCGATTTGATTGAGGCCGGCATCAACAAGATCTTCGATCTGTTCGACGACGATGGAAGCGGATTCATCAACGTTAACAACATCAAGCGAGTTGCTAAGGAGCTCGGCGAGACCATGAACCAGGAGGAGCTCATTGAGATGCTTGAACGGGCTAGCTCCAACAACAAGGAAATCTCTCGCGAGGACTTCTACAACATAATGACCAAGAAGACTTTCTGATTGCCACAGCCATGAGATTTGCCCTTGTCCTATCAACGTCGTTGTGCTGCAGGTTCTGCCTGCTTCATGTTAGCTAATTTGCAGTGATATTTTTGACTGCAGGTTCATGGGGCACACCCGTTGAGCCTATTAATTGATATAAGCTGGTGAGAACTACAGCAGCCGACCAACCAATTGGATAGTCGCCGTCGATGGCATCTGCTCTCCCAGGATGTTTGTTAAAGCCCCTACGTAACCTCAATTTTAATTGCGTAAGCCTCACAGTCATATTATTTTTGATGTCAAGGAGACTGGCAACCCGCTACCACCGCAAATTCATGACGAATGGCTTCGAGATGATCCTGAACTACATCGAGGAGACCCTTTCGGCACGCAAACCTGTCATCAACTTCAGCCTTCCTAATGAACTAAAGAAGAAAGTTGATTTCTCAATTGGAGAAGAGCCTACCACGCCTGAATATCTACTGCAGCAATGCAAGCTTGTCATGGAGCATCAAGTACGTCCACACCATCCTCACTTCCATAATCAACTGTTCGGTGGATTCGACCAATATGCTGTTTTGGGAAATCTCATGACTACTTGCATGAACGGCACCATGTTCACTTATGAGGTGGCACCGTGCTTCTCCATTATGGAGGAGAACATCTATGAGCACCTCAGAAAGCGAGTGGGCTGGGATCAGATTGATGGGATGATGACTCCCGGAGGCTCTTTCGCTAACTGGAATGGTATGCTATTGGCCCGATACAAGCGCTTTCCCGAGTCAAAGAATAAGGGTATCCAAGGGCTCCCTCCTTTAAAGATTCTAACCTCGGTAGCATCGCACTACTCAATTACAAAGGGAGCAATCCTTGAGGGAATCGGAATTGACAACATGATCAAGATCAAAGTTGACGACAACGGTCGTATGTGTCCCGAAGCATTTGAGGAAGAAGTAAAAAACATTATCGAAAGAGGAGAGGTTCCGTACTTCGCAAACATCACTGCTGGAACATCGGTAGGTGGTGCTATTGATCCTGTTGAACGCCTCTCAGGCATCTGCAAAAAGTATGGGATCTGGGCACACCTGGATGCTGCTCTCGGTGGAGCTTTCTTCATGAGCGACAAGTTACGCAGCAAAATTGGAGATTGCTCTAACATTGACTCGATTACTTGGGATCCCCACAAAGCCCTCGTTGTGCCACTTCAGGCTACCTTCATCCTCTGCAAGTATCCCGGCCTGATGCAGAGCTGTAATTCAACCAAGGCAGATGTCCTCTTCCACAAGTTCCGCACTAGCTACGATCTAAGCTTAGATACTGGCGATAAGTCGTTGCAATGTGGTCGCGTTATCGACATTCTGAAGTGCTGGACATACTTCAAAGGCAACGGCTGGAAAGATATCGCTGCTCAGGTGGAGCGTGAGCATGAACTCGCCACCTATCTTACCGAACGAGTCAAAAACTCTAATGGAAAATGGATACTGGTGTACCCAACTGACACCTTTAACGTCAGCTACTATTATGTTCCAGAGGATATGCGGGAGCTACCTCGAACTGACAACTTCTATAAGACCCTAAGCAAGATAAACGTGTCTGCGAAGAAGCTGATGATAGATGAGGGGAAGGTGCTGATAGGTTACGCTACGAACGGCAAGAACGACAACTACTTCTGGCGCAACGTGATGAGCAATCCTTTCATCAACGAAGAAGACGTAGATTTTGAATTGGACTGCATCGAACGATACTGCAAGACCGCCCATGAGGATTTGAAAGCAGGCAAGGCCTAACCAGCAAAGAGTAAAGTTGCCTGCCATTGATTGATATCTCAGATGGTTCCATCATTAATATTGAGTTCGTACTACTTGAGTATGCCCGTGGAGGTAGTTACCATCTCCTACAGACACCTGCACACATTCATCAAGAAATCCGGACATATATTTATTCCCACCAGTTTTGCCGTATGAAGTAATAATGACGTTGCCTCAACAACGTATTAAAAACTGAATTCACTATCGGAACATCAACGTAATATTTATGTCAGGAATTCACGAACGCTATCATCGCGCCTTCCTCGAAGATTTCTTCAAGATGACTCTGGATTACGTTGAGGAGACGCTTCAGGGAACCAAACCCGTCATCAATTTCAGTCTCCCCGACAAGCTTAAAAAGATCGTCGACTTCACCATAAGCGATGAACCCACCAGTCAAGAGGAGCTCCTTAAGCAGTGTAGGTTGGTCATGGAGAATCAGGTTCGACCATACCATCCTCATTTCCATAACCAGCTGTTCGGAGGCTTCGATGAGTACTCAATCATGGGAAGCATCATGACCCCTTGCATGAATGGGACCATGTACACCTACGAAGTAGCCTCATGCTTCTCACTCATGGAAGCCGAAGTTTACGAGTACTTACGCAAGCGAGTTGGATGGGACTATGTTGATGGCATGATGACTCCAGGAGGGTCATTTGCTAACTGGAACGGGATGCTACTCGCACGATACCATAGGTTTCCATAATCCAAGATCAAGGGCATCCAGGGACTTCCTAAAATGAAGATTATTACTTCAGCTGCATCACACTACTCAGTCGAAAAAGGAGCGATTCTGGAGGGTTATGGACTTGAAAACATTGTGAAGGTCAAGTGCACAGAAAACGGAGAAATGCTGGCTGATGACCTAGAAGAGAAGATTAAGGAAATCTTAGCAAAGGGCGAAGTACCTTTAATGGTCAATGCAACCGTTGGTACAACCGTTTCCGGAGCCATTGATCCCATCGAAGAAATTGGGCACATCTGCAAGAAGTACAAGGTGTGGCTTCATGTTGATGCTGCTCTCGGTGGAGCATTTTGGATGAGCGACAAGCTGAAGACCCGAATTGGAAACTGCACTGACGTCGATTCGGTCAGTTGGGACCCACACAAAGCATTGGTCGTGCCACTTCAGGCAACATTCTTCCTGTGCAAACATCCAGGACTCATGGAAAAATCTAACTCAACGAAAGCTGACTATCTTTTCCACAAAGAGAGAAACAGCTACCATGTGAGTCTTGACACTGGAGACCGCTCTTTGCAGTGTGGTCGAGTGATTGACATCCTGAAGTGCTGGACTTATTTCAAGGGCAACGGTTGGAAGGAGATCGGAAGGCACATTGAAAGGGAACATGAATTGGCCCAACACCTTACCAACTGTATCGCCGAAGCCCCAAAACAATGGGTGCTGGTTTATCCCGGAACTACCATCAATATCGCGTACTACTACATCCCTAAGGACATGGCCGAGTGGGAGCGTAACCAATAATTCTTCGAGATGCTGAGCAAGGTGACCGTGGAGGCTAAGAAGATCATGATTAGCGATGGCAAGATGCTCGTGGGCTATGCCACCAACGGCAAGGACAACAACTACTTCTGGCGCAACGTGATGAGCAATCCCTTCCTCACCAACGAACAAGTCGACGAGGAGCTGGAGATGTTAGCTGGCTACTGTGAGCAGGCTTGGCGTTCCATCACTGCAACTTTTTGACTCCTGCATATGCACTTCCATTCTGAACTAAGAGTTCCCTTATCGCCGTATAATCTTAATCGCTATGTCCGAAATAAAGCCATCAGCTGACGCTTCAGTGACGGCCTCACGAGCTGATACTTCCGTCACAAGGCAACCCAAGAAGCTGTTCAAGTACTACATGGATCACAACATTCGAGAACAACAACAGCAGCTCAACTTCTTCAATCGAGTGAACCGCTGGCGCTACGATACCGCCATGCGGCAGCACAGTAAGTTGCCAGGCTAGCGTAGTGACCAAGTGGTACAAGCTGAAGTATCCTGTGTTCGCAGCTCTAGGCCTAGTCATCGCCATCGACTGGACCTTCGGATGGGACAGCACCGAACCTGCAGGGCATTGATTCTGTCAGCTGCACACAACAATGCGATAGATGCCATCACCACCAATCCAACAATTAGCCACTGCAGCACCATCTAGCAGTCCCATAACAACAAATGCAGTTCAAATCATTTTACGCTCCTTAAGGGTCTTCCGTACCTATCGTTGGAAGCCGAGGTTGACGAGAATTATGGTTACAAGGCCGATAACACCGAACCAAATGGTCTTGTTGCTCATGAGGTTGAGCAATTCCTGGGTTGCTGACTTTGCGTTCTCCACTTGCTTGAGGCTTTGTAGAAGATTGCTGTGCTGGTGCTCGAGCTACTCCACCTCTCTGTCCAAATGGGCTTTGTCATCCTTATCCGGCAATGTCGAAAATTCCATGAGTTCAAGTCCCGTTTGGATCTTAATCGATGCTTTGAAGGGGCTGTTGAGTGTATTTTGCAGACAGAAGGCATAGTTCGCTGAGGTTGGAGCAAATTTGCTCACTCGAACCTACATTCCATGAGAATACATACGATTTCGGTGTCGCTCATCCCCCGCTCGAAGAGGGTAATATCCTTTGTATGATCCTCATCGTGCAGCTGAGTCACCGTAAAGTAGGTGTTTCCAGGCTCCATTGGTTCGACCTCTACGTTGTACTTGGTTTGGTATGCTAAGTAGAACCACAGCAGTACCGAGCTACTCGTAGAAGCACTGAGTGCTGCGTCCCCTCACCATAAGAGTAAAGTCAGTGGCTTGACTCAATACCACCAGCACAGCCACCAATAGAATCTTTCCAGGGAACATTTAGAAATTATCAACCGAATTACAATGGTTGCTGTTTGAATTGGGACTTAATCACGGTCCGAAGTTTATTGCAGTTAGCACCGATATCTGGATTATTATTATTCAATGAAGAGGCGGACGACTGAACCGTCACGCACAGGTATACGAGTGAGGCATCTTGAAGGGAGACGCAACAATTAGGAACCAATTGAGGAAGCCAGCAACGAATTTGCTGAGGAATAGTCTGTGCAGGTGCTACCTTAGTCCAACGTCTAAACCGATAAGCTTCGGCTACGCATTTTTGAGGGAATGCAGAAGTCTAGTCAGAGAAGTGAACAGCCTCCACCCTGGCAGAACCAGCAACAACGAACCCAACAGCAGCAGCAGCCACGTATGCTTGGCGAGTACAACCGAGAACCGCAGCAACCTCGCTAGACCGTTAAGATTGGCGAGCCAGTTCGACTACCGGATCCACTACGCCTCACGAGCAACTAGCAACCCCGACCAGCACAACCTCCCCCCAGCCAGTAACAGAGCAGGTCAAAGCTAACAATCCAGATGCCAAATATGCATCCCACCCAAAACACAACTCAAATTGACAGTCTCCAAAATTTTCTGAAGCAACCTCCACAAATGCGTGAACAGATGTTGCAGCAGATGAACCCTCAAAAAGGCAATTAAGAACCGATCAAGATCAAACCGCTGGTGCTGTATGGTCTACAAAAATAGCAGAGACAGCCCTAAATCAAGCCTGAGCAGCCACAAGCTCGGCAGATCCAGCCACCAAATATGCAGTTGCTACAACAACCGCTACCTCAACAGCCGCTACAACAGCAGCAAAGGGTTACAGTACAGACACCATCCCAGACGTCGGTTCAGACACCAGTGCAGCAACAATCCATCCAGGAGCAACTACATCTGCACAGTTCAGGCCCAATTGTAATTCATCCGTCTCCTCAACCTCCACAAACAAACATCATACCACAACAACAGCAACAGCCCCCAACAGTACCAGGAGGCATGCTTGTTTCACTCCGAGACCCACAGATAAAGACCCAAAGGGCATCCGAGTAGGTGGATGCTGAGCTGATGAAACGTGTAGACAGCATGCAGCGACAGATCGAGCAACTGACCAACATGCTAGCCGAGAAGGACAAGCGAGAGCATCTGACTGACCAAAGACTTGAGTAAATAATAAGAATGAAAGACTCCGAACTGTAGAAGAAGGATAGTGACATAGCCAAGCACCTCCTGAGAATAGAACAACTTCAGAAGGAGTCCGAAGATAAGAGTAAGGAGATAAATGCGTTGAAATATCAACTTGCTAGACAAAAAGGTGGGCTAACTTCGACAGATTCGGTCGATGGTATGGCTTATCAGGCAACTCGGAACCCCAACATCCTCCACAACAGGTAACTAGATATTCGTCGGCAACAACAATACCTCGACGAAATGGAACGTTCAAAAGGAGACTCGCTAGTATTCTAACAAAGCCTATTCAAGCGACAGAAACAGCCAGCAGCTCCTCAACACCAACCGCAGCCAGTACAACAGCGCATAACCTCCGAATTCGAAGTGAGATGGAACTCGACTGACTGGAACACTACTTCTTCAAGGCAGCCCGAACAGGAATACCTGTCGCCGCTGGCAGTTAACATGAACACTCGGAGACCGCTAGAAATTGATGATTCCAAACGCTTTCGGTTTGAGGATCTCCAGGATATGTCCGAACTGGAATTCTGATGCTGAACGTTAAACTCACTATTCTGAGCCAACTATCACTAAATTGGTGGCTTGTCGGCTGCTTCGAGTGCTTCGATTACTGGCACCAGTTCCTTCTCGAACCTGTCCTCGGTAATCATTTGGTCGAGCTCGGCTTTGGTTACCCATTTAACCTTGTCTTTGGTCTTCAGCACAGGTTACAAGTCGTTTAGCTCGGCGAGGAAGAATGTCAGCCTCTTCTCAATCATCAGCCCCTTCCGACTGTTGAAGTATTTGTAGGGTGGCTGCTGTGCAGCTGATACCTCGTTTCCCTCAACAAGTTTGAGTTTGCCTTGCTCTTTGTATCGCTCCTGTAGTATATTCCTCAGATAGTCGCACGGCAAGACATACCCTGTCTCCTCGGCCACCTCTCGAATTCCAGCTATTATCAATGCTGGTCCCTGCTCCATCTCGTAATCGACTGAATTCTTTATGATTGGTTACAATGCCTTTCGAGGATCTTAACTTTCAGCCCTGCGTAAGGAGCTACATTATAGGTGTCCTTGATCTCGTAATGCCCCTTAGCTAACCTCCAGATTTTGCCACCTCCGTTATGAATCAGATAGTTGCCCTTGCACTTACACAATACCCCGAGACTGTATTCAACGCTTATTTTTTCCATATTATTTCTGAAGAAGGGGCGCTTTGCGCTGGAGAAATACTTATTGGAAAGGACAGCGAGACTGTTCCTTATGTGTTTGATTTGAATTTCAATTTATATAACTACTTTATGGACCTTTCCGATACGAAGCGGCCGAAGCGCATCGTGGAGGTCATCGAACCCAACACGACGCGAGTTATCGAAGCGCGGCAAAAGCGGCAAGAGGAGTAGCGCATCCGTGCTGAAAAGGAAGCGATGGAACGAATGCTGGCCGAGTAGGACGAGATTAAGCGGAAGAACATGAAGGATCTGCTTGATAAGCAACAGCTTCTACAACAGCGACTGCTTGAGGAGGAGATGCGCCGGCGCATTGAGGAGGACAACGTCTCGAACACTCTCAGCGGTACGTGTTATCACTAATTCAGGAAAGTTCGGTCACATCATCAATGATCTAAATACTCATTCGTCGAACCTGGAGTTCACCATTTCAGGGCTGGATCTGCGTCCTGCCCAGATTAAAGTGCTGGTGAACAATGTCGAAAATAATGCAAGTTTGAAGGCACTTTCCATGTCCAGAAAAAACCTCACTGACGTTGAGGGTAAAGAGATCTGCGAGAAGCTCGAGAAGAATCAAACTCTCGAAAGGTTGGAGATGGAAGGTACTTTACGTTGCTATTTAGGAAATCGTTTGGGACCGGTCACTCTTCAGTCACTTGCTCGGCTTCTCCGGTTAAACGATACGATACGGTTTGTTGATCTGGAGAGAAACAACATACTGGAGGATCCAACTAGCGGGCAGAAGGATTACAAGGCTATCGATGAGCTTGTGGATGCTCTCATGGTCAATGAGACTGTGCTCTACATCAACCTAAACAACACGGGGCTCAATGCAAAGTGTAGTAAGAAGCTCCGAGACATCTTCCAAACCAACAAAACTCTAATTCTCTTGGACCTCTAGAACAACCTTGGAGATGGAACGGCCGAAAATCAACCAGTAGCGTTGGAAGATATCAGGTTTATCCAGGACAGGTTGGCTGAGAATAAGCTGGCACACGATGACGAGCGCTACAAGGAATTCATCGAAAGAAAGCGTATGCGTCGTGAGTAGGACATCTCCGGAGTTATCCTCCTCAACGAACAAACCAAGAAACTGCGGCAGGAAGCTATTGAACTGAACACCCAAACCAAGAAGAAGCAGCTGGACGAGTAGTGGGATGACTTCCTGAAGAAGCAGGAAGTGATGAAGGCCAAGCTCATCGCCAAGCTGGAGAAGTAAGCTAAATCCAAGGGCGGTAAGAAGAAGAAGAAGAAACCGGCCAAGTGACAGTCCATCAGGAATTTGTGCTGGAGAAGTAGCTGGCACCTCGACCGAGTTCTTCAGCCTTTTTGAAGTCTTCATAGCGTTCGACTGCTTCATCGTGCAAGTTGCGCAGCTCCGCAAAGTTCAATGGTTAGAGTTGTGCTCGCATTCCCTTTGCGGCTTCCTCGTCGATGTCTTTCATGTGTCGAACCATATCGATGATCTTCTAGCGCATAGCATGCATCTCTTCGGCTTAACTGCTGGCGGATTTTGGAAGCTCTCCTTTTGCGAGGGAGTCAATGATGCTGTTATGCTTCTGCTGGATATTGATGACACGCTGCCACTGCTCGTTCCATGTTCTTCGAGTGGGCTCAGCTTGCAGCTTATTAACTGTTCTTTCGAGGTTATCCAAAGCAGCTTCATAGGACTCAGCGAGAGTGTTCATCCCACCGATCCAGGCGTTTATTCGCTATTCAGTATTCGCAAATTCGTGAATCCTATTCATGGTTGCTGCTCTCGCGTTTCTTAGCCTATCCATCTTCTCCTTAACTGTATTCAGAGATCTGTTGAGTTACCCTGCATTGTTCCTGTCTATCTGCTGGATCACGTTCTTTGCTTAGGAAGCCAGTTCATCGGGCAACGGCTTCCCTTCTTGGGCAAGTTTAATTAGATGCAGAAAGGCAAATAATTCGCCTTTTGTGAGGTGACCTTGCGTCGTTCGGCAGCATAATCTCCAAGCCTTGGCCATGCTGGCTCTGTTTGCAGTCTTCTTGTACAGTGTTTTAACGGCATCTCCTCGAATCATACCGTCAAAAGTTTCAAGCCTGGACCACATTTGATCAAACTCACGCATGTCTTCAGTGTACTGTGCTCTTGGAGGTTGCTGGATATTTTGAGGGGGTTGTGGCTGTTGTTGCTGTTTTGATTGGGGCTGCTGTGGTGCTTGTCGTGGTTGTTGGGGTTGTTGCTGTTGGGGTTGTTGCCTACCACTTTAGACAGCATGGCCGAATGTTCCAAATGTGTTTGTTGCATATTGTGGAGCCTGTGGAGGTGGAGGCAGATCATCATCATCTTCATCGTCGTGGAGTATAGGCAGCCGTACTGGGATGTTTTGGAGGAGCGAGGCCTTCGATACTTGGATGCCATTTTGCGCATAGGAGACCAAACGGAATGCCACCACCATCTGCTGGTAGTTCAGTTGCGGTTGGTTCTGCGGATTCGCGATCGACCACACCAACTGTTGCTGCTCTATTGGAAGTCCTGTGTGCCTAACAAAGTCAATCGCATCCTTTGTGGGTATCGCCCCGCTGCGCTGTGGATCTAGAAATAAGAGCTTGCTCTCCAAAAACCTAACATCAGGGCTTCCAATACTGTAGCTACAAGTTGGTGGGCGTGAAGGAATGCTTGGAAGCTTCGAAAGTGTTCGTCATGCGACAAATAAACTTATAAACAATCAACGTCAGTATTCTTCAGTGACGATAAGCGAGATGAGAGATGTCCAGCCATTAAACGGGTAGGAAAAGCTTCCACGTCCTCGAATGTAGTTTTCGTAGAAGTAGCCTGTACGCTCCCACTCACCACAGACAGTCTTGATGAGTGAGTAGCGTAGGTTTGTGTACACCTCTTGGGACTCTTATGCATAGTGAAGTTTGAGGCCCCTCAATGCGAGGTAGTTCATGTTCAGCCATACCGGTCCTCGCCAGTACGCATCTTTGTTCATGAGGTAGTAAGGTGAACTCGTCGCGATTGAACTGAGCCCGTGGGTACTGTTAAGCATTGTCGTGTCACTCATTAGTTTGAGAGTCGCGTTGAACTCAATTGTGTCTGGTTCGAGCATCCCGAACGCAATGGGTAGAAGTGATCCGTATCCAACATGAGGACTGTATTCGGAATATCCCATATAGTTTACCGTGGTATCAAGAAAGATGTGCCTCGATGGATCCAACAGCTTCCTGAGGTTATCCTTGATCTTGGTCATTTGGATGTAGTAACCAGCAGTGGCTGGTCGATCAAATTTCTCACTTGCTCGCCACATAAATTTTGTCAGCTTGTACATCCAGCATTGTGCGTCTACATGGTATGTAGTTGTGGGTGGTCGAGGAAAATCATCCATCCCTGAGTTGAACGAGCCTTCAGAATTGATGTGGTCGAACCATTTGAACAGGTAGCTGTCGGGAGAAGTCATCTGGGTCTTCATGTACCAAGCATGCCACTGTTTTATCTTCTACCAGTACTCCTTGCCTAGTACCTATAATGTCATGAACCCAGAGTTAAGAAGGTGAGTCAATGGTAGCACCAAGGATGGTGGATTTCCATCCCTATCATCTTTCGCCATGAACATTGAACAGGCACAGAGCTACACCCGCTAGGCTCCCCTATTTTGTTACCGAGGAATCCATCCGTCGATCATGGTGTCTAGCCAGCTCTTAATGACCTTGAGAGTCAGCTCGGGATGGGCTCTCGATACAACCTAGCAGTGGAAGCCATCGTCCCATAGGAATCCCCATGGAAATCTTTTTCGCGACGGTGAGAATGATAGAAGGCTTTTGGGTTCGTTGGCTACGAGATATCCCTCATGCACAATGGTCAGCTCACCATACTCAAATGACAGCCCTTTCAGTACAAGGTCAACAGCCTCACTATTACACGATTTCTTTGTCGTACGATAGTGCACATTACGTTTGATAGTCCCTGATAGTTTCCTCTCCACCTGCTGAAAGATTTCAGTGGCAGTGCTACTATCTGTCAAATTTGCCAGCGGTACCTCATCAATGTGGATGCGTACTCCACCGACTTCCTTCATCGGCAGTTAGATTTGGAAGGCAACGGCTGAGTAGCTCCTCTCCGAAATCGGCAAAGTCCCCTATGATTTTGAAAGTGCCCAACTGAGGAACTTGGTTGATATACTTTGAATGTTTCTCCCATGAATGCTACCGACCGGCTGTGCCTTCTAGAAAAAAGTTCTCTTGGAGAATGTAATATTCCGTGATAGCCTCCAATTGTGCTTCGGGTTATCAGAAACATTCCTGAAAGCTACACTGATGTTGTTACTGGCATACTCGTCCACCGACAATATTATATTGCTTTTGGTTGCTTGCACCGAGTATGCCTTTGATTCCGTGCCATTGACCATTACAACGATGTAGGTATTCGAAGTCAATCCGACCTCCAGCCTTGCTGCTTCAACCCTATCCGAACCCGTCGAGTCTTCGATGGAAAATACCAGCATGCATTCCAGCTGCCGCGGGGCTCTCATCATTTGTCTGCGGATTTTGTTGCGTACGGGGTCGATGATCACCGGCTCCTTTCCGACAGTGAATAGTTCACTCTCCGTCGCTTGGTCGCCCTGCTGAATGAGAAAGACGGGTTGGTTATTCATGACCCTGCCGTAGTACATGTGCAACGTGGATGGCTGCGGGTATGAGTAACTATGCAGGTAGTGGGGGTGGTAGCTGCGGAAGGTCGGGGAAGCTGCAGCAGCTACCAGCAGCACAATTGATGCTGCAAGCAGCCAACTGTTCATCTTTCCGAAGTTATTAATTGTACTCGAAGGTACAAATATCAGTTGATTGGATAGATTCAATAAGGTATGGGTAATGATAGAATAAATAACTCTGGATGTCCCTATCCTCTTCAAGTTGACCCATAAGATAGATTGTTTGGATTGGCCGATCATCCAAATCGATAGGCACCCTTCTGGCATTGACGGTGTTTATGGCAACTTGGCTAAAGAGATCTATTTATGGAAACTTCCTGGTATTTATTCACTTCTCAACAATCTCGAGAACATTGAACTAATTCATAACACAATCTTAAGTCACTATCAATTGAAGCGGATGCTTCTGTACTCCCTCACTAAGTCCTAACCACACTGCTCACCGATCTTTCGCAGAATGTTCTCGACGATAAACGAAGTAAGTGTCTCTGCTGCATCAGGTGCACCGTACTTATACTCCGAGCATGACCCGCCTGTTAGGTTGCTGACTTCTGAGAAGTA
>Ga0075152_10002022_pt1 | contig 14486 bp, 13 predicted proteins | sample JI61114C2DNA_FD_70964 | JGI IMG/M metagenome (GOLD analysis project Ga0075152, IMG submission 70964) | Wastewater effluent complex algal communities from Wisconsin, to seasonally profile nutrient transformation and Carbon sequestration -... | ecosystem: Engineered > WWTP > Effluent > Algae...
GTAGGGCTTTTTTCATCACTTCTTGGGCACTTCTGGTGCTATAGGGCTCGCCTGCAAACTGCCCTTCAAAAACATAGTGCTTCCCTTTATATATTTCTCGGTATATTTTCAAGGATTCTACTATCGAATAGGGTAACATCACCATTCTGTCTTTCATCCCTTTGGCGTTTTTGATGTGTATTTTATGTTCTTCAAATAATATATCACACCACTTGAGGTTCACAATTTCGCTCACTCGCAAGCCTGCTCCATAACCTATTAATAAAAGTAGTTTGTGCTTTGGATTATCAACAACTTTGAAAATAGATAAACATTCTTCCATAGTTAAAACTGAAGGCAATTTCTTTTCTTTCTTGGGGCGTGGAAACATAAATTCGTAGTCCATTTTACCTAAAACTTGTTGATAATAAAACTGCAACGCATTCACCAAGCTATGTCCTGATGTTGCCGAAAGTCCTCTATTCATCAACGAACCTAAATATTTTATTATTTCGTTTCGCTCAATCTCTAAAGGGTTTTTATAATCAAAGGCTTTCATAAACAAGTTAAAACTACTGCAATAGGTTTGCATTGTAGAGGCACTATAATTCAAAGCCATTAGGGTGTTCATCATTGCTTCAATATAAGGTTTCCCTTTTTCGGGCGTAGATGAAAAAATACTGTCTTTGGTTTTGCTCAAATCTAGTTGTTTTTTGTTTGGCAAATGTTTTTTATTCAAATACTCTTTTGGCAAATGAATCTCAAACAAAAGCTGCAAAGGTTCCATCTGCAATTGTAAACTTTCTAAAACTAGTGGAGTTGCAGGCAACAAATAACAGTCTTTCATTTTGCTATACTTTGCCATGGAAAACCGCTTTATCTTTTCGTGAATAGCGACTAATTTTGGTATATACACTTCCATATAGGAAACCTCTTCAAAATGGGGCAAAATCTTAATTTTTTGTCCTTTATAGGAAGCATCTTTGTCTAAATAATCAGTACCAAAAAAGGGCGAAGTTTGCAATATTGTTTCTACCGTATTCTTCACTTTTTCGTTGCGCATCACCATATAACACTTATAATTAGCATTCCAATAAACGCCTTTTACTTGCATTAGTTTTTCTTTTACTTCTTGGTGATAGTGCATTTTAAACACCCAATATTTTCCAATATTTGGCAAAAGTTGTAACTTTACCTTTTGTGCAAACGGAATTGTTTCCTTTTTATGTTCAGGGTTGCCCAATGGTTTTGTGCCTAACTGAATGTCGCTTGTAGCTATGGGTGAATGGTCTCGACTATCGATGTCGGTCACCTGTTTTGAAGGGGCAATTGTTTCTTTTTTTATATAGTCTAAATGTGGAAAATGCTGTAAAAGTAATTGATAATTTGCTGCTGAATAATCCATATACCAACACTTATTTGTGTTACTAAACCGAGCTTTGATAGTTTTTAAAACAGTAATAATAGCATAATCTGTTTCAAAAAAAATACCTATTCTAAAAGCCTCTCTATGCCATATTTTACGAAGTGTGATGGATTTCATGATATTTATTAGAATACACAAATATACATAAAATATTTATTGGATTTAACCTAGTAAAAAAATTGCGCTTCTTTTGCCACGGATTACAAAAATTTATACAAATTATCATTTCGTATATCCCCTTCTTTTTGCAAACGAATGTTCAGCTATAACTTTCTCAATTCTAAAATAATCTAACTTAAATATTAAAAAAGAAAGCATAACCATAGGTTTTATAATTCAAAATTCACTAAATTTGAATGATGAAACCATATAAAAAATTATGAACAACTATTTTCAAAATATAATGAAAAGCATGAAGTCGTTCTTGATTGAAGTGGGAGAAATTGCATTATTTGCAGGACGGTTTTTTAAAGAATTTTTGTTTCCACCCTATGAATTTAAGGAGTTTTTGAGACAATGCTATTATATTGGCAATCGTTCGCTTTTTTTAGTGGGTGTAACTGGTTTTATCATTGGATTGGTTTTCACATTGCAATCTAGACCTACATTGCAAGAATTTGGTGCGGTTTCCTGGATGGCATCAATGGTTAGTATTTCAATTATTAGAGAAATAGGTCCAATTATAACTGCGCTAATTTGTGCTGGAAGAATTGGTTCGGGCATTGGAGCAGAATTAGGTTCCATGAAAGTAACGGAGCAAATTGATGCCATGGAGGTTTCTGGCACAAATCCATTCAAATATTTAGTGATTACTCGCATTTTAGCTACAACACTGATGTTGCCTCTTTTAGTATTTTTTGGAGATGTATTAGCAATATATGGTTCCTATTTGGTGGAAAATCTAAAAGATAATGTATCGTTTCAGCTCTATTTTAATCAAGTGTTTAATATTTTAGAATATAGTGATGTTATGCCTGCAACTATCAAAACGTTTTTCTTTGGTTTTGCCATTGGATTAATAGGTTGCTATAAAGGTTATAATTGCAAAAAAGGCACGGCTGGCGTAGGAAAAGCGGCAAATGCTGCAGTGGTTTATGCATCCATGTTGTTGTTTGTGATTGATTTTATGGCGGTTTTTGTTACTAATATTTTTTATAAAATGTAGGCTATGAACACTGTAAAAAAACCAATTATCGTTATAAAAGATTTATACAAAGCATTTGGTAAAAATGTTGTTTTAGATGGATTTAATATGGTGCTAAACGAAGGCGAAAACTTGGTTGTTATGGGAAAATCTGGTTCGGGAAAATCAGTAATGATCAAATGTATAATTGGATTAGAAACAGCTGATAGTGGTTCGGTTTTTGTGATGAATAAAGAAATTGAAACTTTAAACAGAGAAGAAATTGACGAACTTCGCACCGAAATTGGTTTTTTGTTTCAAGGAAGTGCATTGTATGATTCCATGTCGGTTAGAGAAAATTTAGAATTTCCATTGCGAAGACACACTAAAAAATTTGGCGAAATAAAAGATACTACACCATTAGTAATGGAAGCCTTAGAAAGTGTTGGATTAGCCAATGCCATAAATTTAATGCCAAATGAACTTTCGGGCGGCATGAAACGAAGAATTGCCTTAGCCAGAACTCTAATTTTGAAACCAAAAATAATATTATATGACGAACCAACAACGGGTTTAGACCCAATTACATCTAAAGAAATTATACTTTTGATGCAATCTATACAAAAAAAATACAACACCTCATCAATAATCATTACACATGATGTGGATTGTGCCAAAGCAATTGCAAACAGGATGATTTTGCTTATTGATGGAATTAATTATATAGAAGGCACTTTTGAAGAATTAAATGCCTCAACCGACGAAAAAGTAAAAGCCTTTTTTAAATAAAATGTTATGGAAAAAACAGATGCACAAAAAATACGATTAGGTTTGTTTGTCATTATTGGCTCGCTATTTTTTTTAACCGCCATTTATTTGATTGGAAATAAACAAAACCTTTTTGGAAACACTTCCAACCTAAAAGCCGTTTTTACAAATGTGAGTGGCTTGCAAGTAGGAAACAATGTTCGCTATGCCGGAATTGATATTGGAACGGTTAAAAGTATTGAAATGCTTAATGATACAACTATAACTGTCAACATGGCAATTGAAGATAAAATGCTGATTCACATTAAGAAAAATGCAATAGCAACCATTGGTTCTGATGGATTAGTAGGCAATATGATTATAAATATAAATCCTGGAAAAGGAAATGCACAGCCAGTTGTTGCAGACGATGTCATTCAGTCGCATAGCAAATCGAGCACCGATGAAATGCTGAAAACATTAGATATTACAAATAAAAACGCAGCCCTTTTGACCGCAGATTTATTAAAAATTACAAATGAAATAAATCAAGGTAATGGCACAATTGGTATTTTATTGAAAGATTCATTACTCTCAAAAGACTTAAAAGAAACGGTTTATAATTTAAAAATCACCACACACGGAACGGCAGAATCTGTAGCCAATTTGAACAGAATGATACTTTCTTTAAATCAAAAAGACAATGTAATTGGTGTTTTAAATGACAAAGAAGTGGCGCAGAAAATAAAAAATATTGTTAGCAACATAGAAAAATCGAGTGTTGAAATAGACAAAGTAGTTACTAATTTGAATGCAACCATCTTGAATATAAAAGATGGTAAAGGAACTTTGAATTATTTGTCTAACAACCCTGATTTAGTCAAAAAGATTGATTCAACAATGACTAATTTAAATGAAGCCAGCGGAAAACTCAATGAGAATTTAGAAGCTCTAAAACACAATTTTTTGTTTAGAGGGTATTTTAGGAAATTAGAAAAGGATAAAGGGAAATAGTTTTTTGTTTAAAATATTTGGTAAAAACTTTTATAGAAGAATTATTAGAAGTTAAAGATATTATTTACCCCAAAATTTACATTCTAATTTCAAAACAAGTTTTCCAAACGTAATATAGAATAACAAGAATTTAAACATAACAGTTATGAACAAAATCAAAACCATTTTAAAACTTGAAGACGAAGTTGCTATAATTGAAGCAATTGGCACAATAATTTATCGAAAAAATGAAGCAACAGAAGATTTATCGGCTTTGACTGATGAAGAAAAAGTATTTGTTTTTATCGATATTTTCGAAGGTGCAATGGGCGAAGGTGGGCTTCAATTCTTTTTTAATTCAGAATCTGGCAATTTTGTGGAAGAAATTATTACTTCATATCAAGAAATTAACGCACCAAAAACAGCCGAATTGATTGCCAACGCAGTGAAAATTTTTCCTAAAAAATATACAACAGATTTAGAAGAACGTCAAAATTTAATCGCAAAAGTTGATGAAGAAACACTTTCAGGTTGGGAAGATTTAGATGAAATTTTTTTCGCAAATGAAAGCGAAGAAGATGTTGTGGACTTAATTGTAGATTATATCAAAGCAAATGAATCACAATTTGGCAATTAAAAAATTAGAAAAGTCGAAGCACTACTTTAGTGGAGTTCTTTTGTCTCAGAATTGCTCCGATTTTTTGATTTAGATTATCCAATTATCACATATTTTAATTGCATTATTTCTACCCTTTTTACCTCTAAAATTGTAGAAATACCCTTTTTTTGTGCACGCTTGAACCCAAGCCTGAAAAGCCCTTATTCTATCTTGTTTCTGTTAACCTGTTGTTTTCGCTAAATATTTTTCTAAAAAACAAGTTTTTCTTTTATTTCTATTTGAATCTTTTTTGGCACACTCAAAGACATGAATTATTCCAGTAAATTAGAAATTTAATAGGTATTGTTTATATTTTAGAACACAGAAAAGACAGAATCTTAAAAAATTAAAAATTTCTTTAAATCAATTTTATAAAAATTTGGAATTTTTAATATTCTAATTTAATCCTTTAAGCTTTCATAAATCACTTTTTGAATATTTTCTCTAATATTTTCTTTCGATAATTTATTAGATGCATTAGAATCGGGAAATGTTCTGTTGGATAAAAAAACATAAACAATTTCTTTTTCTGGGTCAGCCCAAGTCATTGTCCCTGTAAATCCAGTATGTCCAAAACTTGCTAAAGAAACACAACCACATGTTGGTCCTGATTCGCCTAATTGTGGTTTATCAAATCCAACGCCTCTCCTATTGCCCTCTTTACAAAAATAGCAAGTATTGAATTTTTGCAATGTTTCTTTTGTAATGAATTGATTTCCACCATAACTTCCATTTTGAAGATACATTTGCATCACTTTTGCAATATCTAAAGCATTTGAAAATAATCCAGCATGACCAGAAATGCCGCCTTGCATTGCTGCAGCCATATCGTGAACATATCCTTGAATGGTTTGGTATCTAAAATAGTTATCGTTTTCAGTAGGAATTATGACACTTTTATCAAATTTATGCAACGGATTATAAGTCAAAGAAGTTGTTCCTAAATACTTATAAAAATTATTTTCAGCTAAATAGGCTAAAGATTTTCCGTTTTGTCGTTCTAAATATTCCTTAAACAAAATGAATGAAAAATCGCTATATTTATATTGCTTTTTTGATAAAAGTTCACTTTCTACAATAGTTTTTATAATCGAATCGTTGTAATCGTTTCTCAAATATAAATCTTCGGCAACTTTTATATTAAATTCTCCTGTTGGAATTGTGCTATAATATTTTTCACTTGGTTTATTTAAACTATCTAAAGTTGCTTTATAAAACGGAATCCATGGTTGAAAACGAGCTTGATGCGTTAACATGTCTAAAACGGAAGCATTTTCTTTATTTGATTTTTCAAAAACAGGCAACATTTCTTTTAATTTGGTATCTAAAGTTAGATTACATTTATCAAATTCTAACATTATATTGGGTAGAGTTGCAATAATTTTTGTCAATGAAGCAATATCATACAAATCGGTATTTTGAACTTTAGCAGCATTTTCATCATAAGTATGATTTCCAAACGATTTTTGATACACTACTTTTCCTCTTCGAGCTACAACAACTTGCAAACCAGGAGTCATTTTTTTATCAATTGCCATTTTTGCAATAGAATCAATTTTCGTTAAAATTGCTGAATCCATTCCAACATTTTCAGGAATATCAAATCCTAATCGTTGAATGGCGATAGTTTCAATTCCTTCATTTACTTTGAAATGCTCTTCAATAGAAACGGGCAATTTTCCTTTTGAACCAATGGCACCAAAAATTATTTGAGGAACAACGGTTTGCGCAATTGCATTGTTTTGATAACCCAAAATAATAGTTTCAATAGATTCAAAATTTTTGACAGCTAATAACGAATAGGGTTTTGTAAAAAAGGTTAAAATCACATCATTTTGCTTGGCAATTTGATTAATCCAAAGTAATTCTCTAAAAGATAAAGTATGATTCTTCCATGCACCGTCTGCTTTGTGATATCCAATAATAACTTTAGTATAACCTTCTAATGCTGTTAAAACAGTATCTAAATTTTTAGACGCAATTTCCGTAACATCAGCATAGTTTTTCAATTGTTCCAAAAACACTTCCGAAGTATCATTTCCTAATTTCACATAAGCGATTTTTTCTCTATCTAATTGTGCCAATGGAACTGATTTTGTCTCATTTTTAATTACCGTAATTGCATTTTCATACAACTGATAATTTAATGCTTCAAATTCAACTGCATTCAAATCATTATATAAATTTTCTAAAGCAATTGGTTCGTAATTGTGCAAATTTGCTTTGTATTTATAGGCTAAAATCTTTTTAACGGAATAAGCCAAACGTTCTTCAGTTAATCTTCCATCATTTTTTGCTTCATTGAATTTTTTGATGGCAACAGGCACATTTTCGGCAAAAAGTAACACATCATTTCCTGCTAAAAAAGCTTCTAAATCAATATCTCCAGGTTTTTTAAAATTACTTGCACCTTTCATATTTAGTGCATCAGTGAAAATTAAGCCATTAAATTTCAATTCATTTTTTAAAATAGTTGTCACCACATTATATGAAATGGATGTTGGATAATTTTCTCTCGGTTCAATGCTTGGAATATTCAAATGAGCCACCATTATACTTGATAATCCATTATTAATCAATTCTTTGTATGGATATAATTCAATTTCATCTATTCTTTTTTTATCGAAGTTTACAATTGGCAAAGTATGATGCGAATCGGTTGAAGTGTCGCCATGACCAGGAAAATGTTTAGCAGTGGCAAAAACACCTTCATCTTGCAAGCCTTTCATCAAAGCCAAAGCACGAAGAGTTACAATTTCTTTAGTTTCACCAAACGAACGATTGCCAATAATTGGATTTTTTGGATTGGTATTTATATCAACAACAGGCGCAAAATTGAAATGAATTCCCATTCGTTTAGATTGTTTTGCCATTTGATTTCCTGCTTTTTCAATTAATTTCATATCTTGAACAGCACCAAGTGTCATATTCCAAGGATAACGATAAGTAGAATCTAAGCGCATACTCAAACCCCATTCTGCGTCAATTCCTATAAATAAAGGGATTTTTGATTTGGCTTGATACCTATTTGTCAATTTTGCTTGACGATTTGGTCCGCCTTGAAAAAAAATTAAACCACCAATTTTATTTTCTTCTACTAATTTATCTATTGAACTATTATGGGCTTCATCTTTATTAGAATAGGCAGCAACCATGAATAATTGACCTACTTTTTCATCAAAAGAAAGTTGGTTATAAACGCTATCTACCCAAACTTCTTGCAAAAGATTGGATTTTTTTTGTGCAAAAGAAACTACTGAAAAAAGTATAAAAATGAAGGTATATCGCATGAAATCAAGGTTTTGTATAATAAAAAAATCATCATTAAAATGGTATAATGATGATTTTCAAATATAGTTAAAATATTCGTTTTAGAAAAATCTATTATGCCAACTTTCGCCAGCTGGAACTTCCCAAAAATCTTGCCATTCTCCAACAGTATTTACTAAATTATTAAAAACAATTGTATTTGCAGAAACAGCTTTTTCTTTTGCTAGTTTTTTAAAGTCGATAAGCGTTTTAAACGCAACATGTTCGCCCATTTTAAAAGTAACATTCATTTTATCCAATAAATCAACACCATATTTTTGTTCTAAATTTTGGATAAACTGCACAGAAGCATCAATTGAACAACCTGTTGCAACCTGAACTTCTTGATTTACAGCAATAATTATAAATCGATTATATTTAGTTATAAAAGACGCTTCTAAATGTTGCCCGTGTGAAGTCCACTTTTCTAAAAAAAGTTTTAAATCTCTTTCAATTTCTTGAATTTCTTCATCAGAAAATTTTCTATTAGATTGGTAAATCCAAATTTTAGCTTCTTCTGGTAATGTATCAAATGATATGTACATTTTTATTTTTTTATGATGTCTGTTACAACTTTATAAGTCACAAATTTAGATAATTTAGCATCAAATAATTCTAATTCATAGTAAAAAACTTCAATAATATCGTTTGTTTTTAATACTTTATCGGTTAACAAAAAAGCATTTTCAAAACTACTTAATAAAATAAATTGATTCATTTTTCCAGAAGTTTCTTTTATTGAAAAAGTCAAAAATTGTTCTGATTTTATTTCAGTTAATTTACCCGAAATCATTTCATCTGGCACTTCTTCAACATAATCTTCATCACCACTTTCATCAGATTCATTAATCATTGCCATAAATATTGATGGGCATTTTGTACCCATTTTATAACCAACATCATAACCCAATTCCTCCATCTTTTCATCATTAGTTGTTACATTTTTTCCATAATATTTTTCAACATCTTTTTCGTATTTTTTTATGGCTTCTAATAGACATAAACCTATGGTCATTTCCACGTTTTCTTTTGTAACTTCTTGTTTATTGGCACATTCACAGCCAACTTCAGCCATTTTGTCTGTTAATTCTTCTTTAGTTAATTTTTGAGCAAAAATTGAACTTGAACACAGTAATACTACTAATAATTTTTTCATTTGTTATATTTTTATTTATTATAAATCTTGTGCATTTGCAATGAGTTCAGCAACATCAAATATTTTTACATTTCCTTCTTTTTCTTTATGTTTTATGCCATCGGTTAACATTGTATTACAAAACGGACAACCAGCTGCAATAATTTCGGGTTGCAACTCTAAAGCCTCTTCTGTTCTTTCAATGTTGATGTCTTTGTTGCCTTTTTCTGGTTCTTTGAACATTTGTGCTCCACCCGCACCACAGCACAAACCATTGGCTCGAGAACGCTTCATTTCAACCAGTTCTGCGTCAAGTTTTTGAATTAATTCTCTGGGTGCTTCATAAATAGAATTTGCTCTTCCTAAATAACATGGATCATGAAAAGTAATTCGTTTTCCTTTGAATTGTCCGCCTTCGATAGTTAATTTTCCTTCATTTAATAGTAATTTTATAAATTCAGTATGATGCAAAACTTCATATTTTCCACCTAATTCTGGATATTCATTTTTTAATGTATTAAAACAATGTGGACAGGCCGTTACAATGCGTTTTACTTCATAAGCATTCAAAACTTCGATATTTGTCATGGCTTGCATTTGAAACAAGAATTCATTTCCTGCTCTTTTTGCTGGGTCTCCAGTGCAGCTTTCTTCGGTTCCTAAAACAGCAAAAGAAATATTTGCTCTGTTTAAAATTTTAACAAAAGCTTTCGTTATTTTTTTTGCTCTGTCGTCAAAACTTCCTGCACAACCAACCCAAAACAAAACATCGGGTTGTTTGCCTTGTGCCATCATTTCCGCCATTGTTGGAACTATTAAATTTTCTGACATATTATAAAGTTTAAAAGTTTATGAATTTAGAAGTTTATGAGTTGTTGCCTCATTATATTAAAATATTTAAAACTTAATTTTTATTCATGTTGACCATCGTCAAAAACTTCAATGGTTACTTCTTTTTCAATTAAATCTGTAAACTTCCCTCTATAACGAGTTGCTTTAACCAAATGATTATCAATCCAATGGTAGTTTCCACCACGAGGTTTTCCAAAAAGAATTCCATGATATTTGAACCCATGTTTTTTTAGCCAAATTTCCGTGTATTCTCTATGAGCTTCTGTTCTAGAAGTAAAAAAGAAAATAATATGACCTTCATCATACCATTTATTTAATGTAATTAATGCATCTGGATACACTTCAGCAGTTAACATTCTTTCTGGTTCTTCGTTTGGAATATCATCACAAACGGTTCCATCAATATCTATTAAATAATTTTTTATTCCTTCTGGTAAAATTGGACTTAATTTTTCTCCATTTACTGTTAATGCTTGTAATTTTCCTTCGATTTCTTCTTGTTTCATTCTTTTTTAATATAAATTTTTATTATTCTTTTGCCCAATTTAATCTATCTTGTTGATTATATTGCCAAGGCGCTCCGTTGTTTTCTATGTTTGTCATCACGTTGTTTAATTCCGTTGGAGCCGCACTTTGCTCCATTACTAAATATCTTCTCATATCAATAATTATTGAAAGCGGACTTATATTTATAGGACATTCTTCTACACAAGCATTGCATGATGTACAAGCCCATAATTCTTCTGGAGAAATATAATTGTTTAGTAACGATTTTCCATCATCTACAAAAACGCCTTTATTCAAATCTATATTTTTCCCCACTTCTTCTAATCTATCACGCGTGTCCATCATAATTTTTCGTGGTGATAATTTTTTACCCGTAATATTTGCTGGACATGAAGAAGTACATCTTCCACATTCGGTACAACTATATGCATTTAATAATTGTACCCAATTCAAATCTTGTACATCCGAAGCACCAAATTTAGCAAGAACAGCCTCTGGATTTGATGGAGTTGCAAAAGGATCTGCATTAGGATCCATCATTAATTTTACTTCATTTGTAACACTTTCTAAATTATCCAATTTCCCTTTTGCGTTCAAATCGGCAAAATATGTATTTGGAAATGCTAATAAAATGTGTAAATGTTTTGAAAAATATAAATAATTTAAGAATATTAAAATTCCAATTATATGAAACCACCAAGCTGTTCTTTCTATAATTACTACTAAACCTTCACTCATTCCGTTAAAAATTGGAGCAATAAACTGCGAAATTGGAAAACTTCCCACTTGATTATAATGTCCAATTCCAAGAGTTTGTAAATGTAAATCCGCTGCATTCATTAATAAGAATAATGACATCAATACCATTTCAAAATATAAGATATAATTTGCATCTTTTCTTGGTTTTCCATTCAAATCTGAACTAGAAAAACGATTAATTTTTAAAATATTTCTTCTAGTCCAAAAAATGATAACCGCAACTAATACTAAAAAGGCTAAAATTTCGAATGAACCAATTAAAATATCATAGAAAATGCCCATAAATGAAAGCACTCTGTGTGTTCCAAAAAGACCATCAATAATAATTTCAATTACTTCAATATTGATGATTACAAAACCAACATAAACTATTATGTGTAAAAAACCTGCAATGGGGCGTTTCACCATTTTTGATTGCCCGAGTGCAACCATTGCCATGTTCTTCCATCGTTCAGATGGATTATCTTTGCGATTTATATCTCGACCTAAATTAATATTCTGGATTAATTTTTTGACATTTATTGTAAAATATCCAATTCCAATTGCAAGAAGCAACGCAAAGAAAATATTATCTAAAAAGTTCATATTGAGGTGTTTTTACTTTTTAATTGAATCGTTAACTGGTGCAATGTAAGGTTTGTTTTTCTTCCCAAACAAAGAAACATTAACATATCGTGTTGGGTTCAAACGCAAATCTTGCAACAATAATTCTAGTTCGTTTGATGCTTTTGAAAAATTATTATACATGGTTTCATCTTTCATCAATTTACCCATTGTTCCTTTTCCGCTTTCCATATCAGCCATTAATTTATCTACACTAGCTAAGGTTTTTTCTAAATTTTTAACGGTTTGTCCAAGATTTGCTTTGGCAAGAGAATCAGACAAGACAACTAAATTAGCTGAAGTTTTGTCAAAATTAGAAATAACAGAGCCTAATTTAGATTTATTAGTAGCAACAATTTCGTTTAGATTTTTAGAAACAACACTAAATTCAGAAAGTGTTTTTTGCAAATCAGCAATACTATTTTTTAAATTTTGTTTGGATTGTTGGTCTAAAATATCATTAACATTTGTGAACAAAACATCAGCATTGTCTAATAATTTCTGAATTTTATATTGCAAAGGTTCTAATTGTTGTGCCAAAGCATCGGTTAAACCTAATTTACTTGAGGCTTGAAGATAATCACCAGATTTCGTGTAATTTTTATCTTGAAGATTTGGTTTTATAGCAATTTGTCTTCCACCAACTAAACCTGAATCATAAATTTCTGCAATACTTGATTTTGCAATAGGAAAATCGGTTGTAATATGCAGTTCAACTAAAAGTTTTCCGTCTGGATTAATTGAAATTGTATTCACTTTACCAATAGTTAAACCATTTAGAGTAACTGGTGCAGAAGTAGTTAATCCTGCAACATTTTCATATACTACAAATAATTTATTACTAGAATCAAATAGGTTTTTTCCTTTTAAAAAGTTGTATCCCCAAATGAATAATACAATGGATACAATTACTAAAATTGCGGTTTTAATTTCTTTCGTTAGTTTCAAAGCAAATAATTTTCAACAAAAATAAACTTTTATTTTATTTAATAGCATCAGAAACACTAATTTTTATTCCATCTTTATAAGCAACTATGAAGGCGGAAGTGTATCCTTTTTGTTTTGCTTCTTCAATTCTCTTTTTTGATTCTTCATAAGACTTTTCTGAACTATAAAAATATTTATATAATTTTCCTGTTTGTTCAACCGAAATATTTTTCAATCCCTTGAAATTTGAAGGTATTGTCGCTAATTTTTTTGAACTTGCCGAAATTTGAACTTTATAAACAATTCCTTTGTCTATTGCTTTTTCAACTTGTTTTGGTTGTTCTTTTTCAACATTTTTTTCTTCAATTGGAATTATTTTAACTATTTCTTTTTCAATTACTTCTGGTTCTTTTGAAGGATTAAAAAATTCGTTTTTATAATCTAAAATCGAACCCGCAATTGCTTCTGCTAATTTTTCTTGACCTTGTTCTGAATTTAAAAAAGCTCCTTCTTCTTTGTTTGATACAAAGCCCATTTCTATTAAGACTCTTGGCATTGTAATTTGTCTTAAAACTAAAAATCCTGCTTGTTTTACGCCTCTGTTTTTGTTGTTTGCTTTTTTGGTAAAAAATTGTTGCACTCTTCCTGCAAGTTCAATACTTTGATCCAAATGTTCTTCTTGCAAAATTGAAATGCCAATAACAGATTCGGGTGAATTTGGATCAAAACCATCATACTTAATTTTATAATCGGCTTCTAAGGTAACCACTTCATTTTCCATTTTGGCGACTTCTAAATTGGAAGTATTTCTGGTAATTCCCATCACATACGTTTCATTTCCAGAAGCGGATTGGTTTTGATTTGCATTGCAATGCATGGACACAAAGATACTTCCTTTTGATTTATTTGCAATATTTGCTCTTTGTTGTAATTCTATAAAAACATCAGATTTTCTAGTATAAACTACTTCTATTTGAGCATCTTTTTCTAAAATTTCACCCACTTTTAAAACGGTTTTTAGTGCAATATTTTTTTCTATATTTCCATGATAAACCGCTCCATAATCTTTTCCACCATGACCAGCATCTAAAACTACTTTAAATTTTGTAGTTTGACTTTGAACTAATGAAATTGATACTAAAGCTAATGCAATTAAACTCTTTTTAATCATTTTTAAATATTTTCAAACGTTACAATAAATGCAGATTTATACCCTTTCTTTTTTGCTTTCTCTAATAGCTTTTTACAAGATTCATAATCGGTTTCATTTCCATAATAATACTTGTATAAATTGTTTACTTTTATAAATGAAATGGCTTCTAATCCTTTAAAATTTGAAGGTTTTGGCTCAATTTTTTTTGTTCCAGCCTCTAATTGCACTTTATAAATTGTTTTTTTTATTTCTGAAACTTTTTCAACAGTTGAAGAATTAATTTCAGGTAAATCATTCAAAACAATTGTTTTTTCG
>Ga0075152_10002024_pt1 | contig 14476 bp, 9 predicted proteins | sample JI61114C2DNA_FD_70964 | JGI IMG/M metagenome (GOLD analysis project Ga0075152, IMG submission 70964) | Wastewater effluent complex algal communities from Wisconsin, to seasonally profile nutrient transformation and Carbon sequestration -... | ecosystem: Engineered > WWTP > Effluent > Algae...
ACGCTGCCCATGCGGGCATCGAGATGCAGCGTTTTCGCAGGGTTGAGCGTCACCATTTTCCACGCATCTTCCGGAGAAACGCCACCATACTTGATGGTTTTCGCTGCTTCCTGGTTCAGACGACGTCCCATCTCCGCGTCGTCGCTATTGATGCAGACGTTCACGCCTTGTTCGTTGAGGATGGCGGCGTTGTATGGGATCGCATCCCTCACCTCGAATTTGTAGGCCCACCAGTCACTGAAGGTGCTCGCGTTTGCTCCGTGCTGCTTCAGTTCACGGGCCACCTTGTAGCCTTCAAGGATATGGGTGAACGTGTTCACGCGGAAGCCCATGCTGTCGGCCACGTGTAACAGCATGAGGATCTCGCTTTGCACGTAACTGTGGCAGGTGATGTTGCGTGTGCCGGCGAGGATCTGTGCCATCGTTTCGAGCTCCAGGTCGCGGCGTGGCGGCGTGGTTTTGGCCTGTTCTTTTGGGTTCGTCGCCGCGTAATCTGTTTGCTCGGCTGCGTAATCTTTTGCGCGATGGAAAGCGTCGTAAAACACCTGCTCCACGCCCATGCGCGTGTTCGGGAAGCGGTCGCTTTCGCCCCAGTTGCTGCGCTTTACGTTTTCACCCAGCGCGAACTTGATGAAGCCCGGTGCGTTGGCGATCGGCAGGTCTTCTGCATCACGCCCCCAGCGCAGTTTGATCAAGGAGCTTTGCCCGCCGATGGGGTTCGCGGAACCATGCAACTGCTGCACCGCGGTAACGCCGCCGCTGAGCGCGCGGTAGATGTTCACGTCGTCCGGGTCGATCACGTCGCTGATGCGCACTTCCGCCGTTACGGCCTGGGTGCCTTCGTTCACGCCGTTGGCAATGCCGATGTGCGAATGTTCGTCGATGATGCCGCTGGTGAGGTGCATGCCCGTGGCGTCGATTTCGGGCACAGCGATCTTGCTTTTCGGGAACAGTGTGGCGATGTTCAAATTCGTGCCCATCGCGAGGATGCGGCCTTTGCTGATGCAGACATCCGTGTTTGGTAAAATTCCTTCGGGTCCGTTTGTCCAAACTGTTGCGTTTCGGAAAACGACCGCTTCGGTGTCGGGAATTTGGGTTGAGCCAAATGCGTCCATAGGGTACCAAACTGTACCGACAGGCAGCGACCATATACTGTCGAGCGTTGCGATTGCGCGCTTTTCGGCCTTGCTACCGCGCAGGTCTTCCTTCTGCCGGATCGCGCTCCACGGGAACCATTCGCCGGCTGGTCCTTGCGCCTGTCCGTCCCAGATCGCGCCACGGTCGTGGATCACGCCGTTGAGGCGCACCGACCCGTTGATGCCGAGCTTCACGCCGTTGAACCAAAGCGACACCACCGGTCCGTCGATCTTCAGCACTGCGGGTGTCCAAGCCGTGTCCGCACCCGGTTTGCGCACTTCGGCCTCCAATTTTTCCGGTGCGCCTTTCACGCGCAATTTCAGAATGGTGTTGCGCAGGTTGATGTCGAATGTACCGCGCGGGTCTTCGTTGTCCAGCGGTTTTTCAACGAAGTGTTTTCCCGAAGCCCATGTTTCGTAGATCGCATTTTCGGGATCGAGCAGGTGCTTGGAAGAGATGATGAGATCGGCGCGCTTGCCGGACTCCAGCGTTCCCACTTGGTCGCCAATGCGGAAGAGTGATGCGGGCACGGTGGTGAGCGCGGCAACGGCGGTGGCAGTGTCCAGACCGTTGCGCACCATGCGGCGCAGGTTCGGCCACATGTCGTTGGCATTTTTCAAACCTTGGGTGGTAAAGGCGAACACGCCTTTGGCCTCCGCGATGCGCGCCGGATTGCTGGGCGCAAGTTCCCAATCCTTCAGCTCGCCAAGTGTCACTTCGAGTGCATCGAACGGATCTTCCACATCGTAGGCTTCTGGCAGATCAAGCGGCACGATCAACGGGAAGCCTGTGGCGAGAATGTCAGCCAGGCGCGTGTATGCGTCGCCGTTGTTCTTCAGGATGAAACGCAGCCCGAATTCCTCCGCGATGCGGGCCGCGCGCATCACATCCTGTGCGTTGCCGGCATCGAACACGAGCGGCAAACTCAGCTGGTCGTTCAGCGCTTCGAGGTCGGCATCGCTCTGTTTTTTCTTTCCGCCGGCGGCATACCACTGCGCGTCGTAAAGTGCTTGGCGCAACAGGGCGATCGCGCCCATGCGCGACTGCGGGTAATCGTCCGGCGAGCGGCCTTTGTTGAACGAAAAATTGGCCGAAGCTTGCGGCATGAAAACATCTTGAGCGGCGTTTCTGCTGGCAAGCGAAACGGCGCAACCGGTGCCGCGTGCGATGCCGTCCATGCGTTGTGCCACCACGGTTGTAAAGCCTTGGGCGCGCAACGAATCGGCGCGTTTATCATCGGGGAAGTAGAGCTCGGCGGCGTTGGCACTTGCAGCGATGGCGCGGTTCCAGTAATGCGCACCGGCGGGTTCCTTCAGCTTTTCGCGGTCGCGTTGCGCAACGCCGAGTTCGCTGAACGGCTCAATGAGGCCGGGCCAAATGTGCATGCCGGTAAGGTCGTGCACTTCGGCGTTGGCGGGAATGCGAACACGCCTTCCCACGTCGAGTATGCGTTCGCCCTGGATCAACACGGTGGCATCGGAAAGTGTTTCCGTGGGCGACACGTGTACAATGGCATGCGTGAAAGCCACAGGCGTTTCGGCGCGGTTGTGCGGGCCGTTCACCGGTGCGTTTTGCTGCGCGGCCAGCGAGTTGGCCGCGGCGAACAAGCACGGCAAAAGGAAATGGGGAAGTGGAAACCGCACGGTGGAAATTGTAGGCGCAAGATAGCGGAGTGGCGCAGGTACTTGGCGTTTTCGGCTGGATCTTCTCCACAGGCTACTTTTGACGCGCTCCAAAACCCGCCAGCCATGCAAGATGCAGCCGCCGCCAGCGACATGACACCGCTCTTCCTGTTTTTCCACAGCCTGTTGCGCTGGGGCATTTTGATAACGGTGGCCGCCGCAGGCATCACGGCCTTGATGGGCATGCTGCGTAACGGCCCGGTGCTGATGTGGCACCGGAGCATGGCCATTTGGGGCATGGTGCTGTGCCATGTGCAGCTCGTTATCGGTTTCGCGCTCTACTTCATGCGTTGGGACAGTTTCGCCATGCGGCCACCGGACCAGATGCGCTATTGGAAATTCGAACACATGGGCATGATGCTGATCGCGATCGCGCTGGTCACCATCGGGCGTTTGGCGAGCAAAAAGGCGAAGACGGACAAGGGCAAGCAGTTGCGCGTGGCGATCTTCTACTTGCTTGCGTTGTTGTTGATGTTGGCAATGATCCCTTGGCCGTTCACCGCCATGGGTGAAGGACGCGGTTGGATATGAGGATCGTACTGATCTTCCCGGCAAGCGCCATGTTGCTTTTGCTCGCGTGTTCCGCAGCGGGCGGCGCTTCCCCGGAAAAGAAAGAACCGGCCACGCCGGGCGAAGTCATTTTCAAAAGCCAATGCGTGATGTGCCACGGGCGCAACGGCAACCTGCAGATCAGCGGCGCGAAAGACCTAACGAAAAGCACATTGACCGAAGAGGAGATGATCGCGATCGTCACGAATGGAAGAGGAGGAATGGTCGGTTTCGGGAAAACCCTTTCGAAGGAGCAAGTGGAACAGGTGGTTGAACATGTGCGGTCGCTGCATGTGGGCAGTGCATCAGAAAATAGAGTACCGCCCACTGATGGCCAACCCTGATGAAGTAGAGCTTCATTCTGAACACTCAAGGCATAATCAGCGTTTATCTGGGTTCATCAGCGGTTCTTTATCCGAACAGCCTAAGCATTAGATCCGCGCCATCCGCGTTCCCCAATCCAACATGATCGACCCACAGGAAACCCGCATCACCGCTGAGAATGCCGTGCTTATCGGCCTTGCCACGGACAAGCAAACGCCGGAGCAGGTGGAGGAGTATTTGGCTGAGTTGGACTTCTTGGCCAACACGGCCGGCATTGTTACTGTGAAGCGTTTTACGCAACGGTTGCACAGGCCAGACGGCAAGTTCCACATCGGTTCCGGCAAGCTGGCGGAGATAAAGGCTTGGATCGAGGAAAAGGCGCCGGATGCCTGCGTGATCTTCGATGACGAGCTAACGCCCGCGCAACAACGAAACATCGAAAAGGAGCTGGCGCGACCCGTCCTCGATCGCCCGCGCCTTATCCTGGACATCTTCGCCAGCCGGGCGCGCACGGCGCATGCCAAAACACAAGTGGAACTCGCGCAGTATGAGTACATGCTGCCGCGCCTCACCAAATTGTGGACACACTTGGAGCGGCAACGCGGCGGCACCGGCACACGCGGGGGCGCAGGCGAAAAGGAGATTGAGACCGACCGCCGCTTGGTGCGCGATCGCATCAGCCTGCTGAAGAACCAGCTCAAGGACATCGACCGGCAGAAGCAGACGCAGCGCGGCAACCGCGGCAAACTGGTGCGCGTGGCATTGGTGGGCTACACCAACGTGGGCAAGAGCACGCTGATGAACGTATTGAGCAAGAGCGACGTCTTTGCGGAGAACAAGCTCTTCGCAACGCTGGATACCACGGTGCGCAAAGTGGTGTTGGGCAACCTTCCTTTCCTGCTCAGCGACACGGTGGGCTTTATCCGCAAGCTGCCCCACCAATTGATCGAGAGCTTCAAAAGCACGTTGGATGAAACGCGCGAAGCGGATCTGTTGCTGCACATCGTGGACATCAGCCATCCGCAGTTCGAGAGCCAATACAACACGGTGCGGCAAACGCTGGAGGAGATCGGTGCCGGCGGGAAACCGGTGATCGTTGTCTTCAACAAAATTGACGCTTACAAAGCGGCACCGCATGACCCGCACGACCTCGCGCCGAAGCGGGAAGACCAGTACACGCTGGAAGAACTGGAGCACACGTGGATGTCTCGCATTACGCATAAGGACGCGGACAACGACGAAGCGATCTTCATTTCCGCCACGCGGAAGGACAACATTGATGCGCTGCGGGAGTTGATGTACGAGCGGGTGAAGGCGATCCACATTGCGCGGTATCCCTATGAGAAGGATCTGCTTTTTCGGGATTGGTCGGTGGAGGAGGAGTGAAGAATACAAGAACGCTTCAAGTTCCACTTGCGATCGTTTACGGGCTAAGCCGCTATGGCGAAAAAGAAAAAGAACTCCACGTCCAAGGGTGCTGCGTTCCTGTGGAAAGCGCTGTTCGCCATAATCGCTATCGGCATCATCGTGCTGTTTACGTTGGTGACCTTGGTGCGTAAGGACGTTTTCGGCAAATTGCCGACCGAAGAGGAGCTTGCTGCATTGCGCAATGAAGAGGCCACGCTGATCCTCTCCTCGAACGGCGCCGTGATCGGCAAAGTCTTCGCGCAGGACCGCACCAACATTCACTGGAAAGACATTCCGCCGCATGTGGTGGACGCGCTTGTTTCCACGGAAGACCAGCGTTTTTTCGAGCACGAGGGCGTGGATGCGTTCAGCTACGTGCGCGTGCTTTTCCGCACGGTGATCGCGCGGGACCGCAGCGGCGGCGGGGGGAGCACCATTTCGCAGCAGCTCATCAAAAATCTCTACGGTCGCGAACAGCACGGCCTGCTCACCGTGCCGGTGAACAAGGTCAAAGAAGCCTTGGTGGCGCAGCGTTTGGAGAAGGTGTACAGCAAGGAGGATGTCATCACGCTCTACCTGAATTCCGTTCCGTTCGGCGAGAATATGTACGGCATCGAGTCGGCTTCGGAACGCTACTTCAGCAAGCCTGCGACGCAGTTGAAAGTGGAGGAGGGCGCGGTGCTCATCGGCATGCTGAAGGCGAACACGGGCTACAATCCGCGGCTGCATCCCAAGGCAGCCCAAGGCAGGCGCGACCAGGTTTTGGCGCTGATGGCGAGCAACGATAAGCTCACTGAAAAAGCGCGTGACAGTCTGCAGGCGTTGCCGTTGACGATCCACTACGCGGGCCTCGATGCGCTGGACGCTTACGGCTATTTCGATGCGCAAGTGGTGAAGCAAGCCCGCATAATCCTCGCGGACCTGAGGAAGAAAAACGGCAAAGCGTACGACATCGAAAAAGATGGCCTGCGTATTTACACCACGCTGGACACGGGTTTGCAGCAAGCAGCATTACGCGCGGTGCAGAAACAACTTTCCGCCATGCAGCCGAAACTCGATCGCGAATTGCGTGGACGGAATGCACGCAAGAGCTGGGAAAAGCAACAGGAGAAGCGGGCAAGTTCGGCGTGGAAGAAGAACGAAATTTCCGTGCGCGACGTGTTCACCTGGGACGATGCACCACCGGACACCATGAGCTACCGCGACAGCTTGTGGCACTATCGCAGCATGTTGCAGGCGGCATTCCTGATGGTGGACCCGGGTACCGGAAAGGTGCGGGCATACAGCGGGGGCAACGACTTCCGCACACTTCCGTTCGATCAAGTGGAAAGTCACCGGCCGATCGCGTCCACGATCAAACCAGTGATCTACGCCGCCGGTCTGCGCAAGGGATTGGAGCCGTGCACCTACTTGAACAACGCGCGGAAAATCTACGATGAATACGACGGTTGGTCGCCGGAGAATTTCGACAAGGACACCATAGGCGGGCAAGTTGCGCTGTGGTATGCGTTGGCGCACTCGATGAATATTCCCACGGTGGATGTCTATTTCCGCACCGGCGTTGATACGATCCGCGACACGTTCAAATCACTTGGCCTGCCAACCGAAGGTGTGGACAATCCATCGTTGGCCTTGGGTGCGGCGGATATTTCACTGCGCGAGATCGTGAGCGCTTATTCAGCTTTTGCGAACAGGGGTTTGGTGCGCAGCCCGCAAATGATCGAGAAGATCACCGACGCAAGCGGCAAGCTGATCTTCCAAAGCAGATCAGCACCGGCGAAACGGGTGCTGGATGAAAATGTCGCCGGAACGATAACGGCCATGTTGCGGCGCGCCGTGGACCAAGGCACGGGGGCTTCCATGCGGTCGCGTTTCGGGGTGCGCAGCGCGCTTGCGGGCAAAACGGGCACTTCACAGGACTATGGCGATGCGTGGTTCCTCGCGTATACGCCAAGCCTTGTGGCAGGAACCTGGGTAGGCGCCCGTGATCCCGAAGTCCATTTCGGAAGCGGCCTTGGCACGGGTGCGCAGTTGGCGCTGCCGATCATCGGCGGCACACTCGCCGAGGTAGAACGTTCAGGCGTGATGCGCAAGCAATACTTGGCCTCCTTCCCGGCGGACAGTGTGGCCATGGACTGCGCGCCGCGTCGCAGCGGCGATCTGTTGGAACGGTTGATCGAAGGGATCTTCAAGCCGAAGGAAGAAGGGAAGGAACGCGGAAAGAAGGATGAGGAAAAGCCCGAAGGATTTTTCCGGCGTTGGTTTCCGAAGAAGGAGTGAAGGCTGTGACTGGAGACTTATGCAATGCGTTTCCGCAGCCACCGGCCCATGGGATCGCGCAATTTCATGAAAGGCCGTTCCCAGAAAAGGAACACCAATGCGGAGAGGCACATCATAGCCGCCAACAGCAGTGCATAGCGGAAGGCGCACACCCACGCCACCGGATGTTCCACGTATTTTCCGAAGAGGTAAACCATCGGCATGTGGATGAGGTAGAGCGCATAGGTGATGAGGCTGAGCCGGCGTACCGGGTTGCTGAGCATGCCACCGGAGCGCCATGCTGAAAGCAAGGGCAACAGCAAAGCCACGGAAAATGGGGCTACGGTTTCAAGCCCGTAGGTAACGAAGACTGGTGCTTCCTCGTAAGTCGTTGTGCCCAGTGTGAACAATATCGCAGCGCCAAGGAGGAAGGCAGGCCAACGCAAGGCATGCCAGCATTTTGGCCAACCGCGGCTGATGTATGCGGCCAGCATCCCGAGGCCGGGCGCGTCCAGCCGGGTGATTACGAGCTTCTTCACCCAGAGGCCCCAAGTGAGCGGGTCCACCACATGGTGCGCCACGACGAAACGCGCCGCAATGGGGAACGTGATGAAGATGATGCAGCCCAACAGGAACGACTGTTTTCCGCGCCAGCTGAACAGCGCCATAGAACCGAAAACAATGATGGGAAAAAGCAGGTAGAACCATTCCTCCACGGCGAGTGACCAGGATTCCCAGAAAAAAAGGTCGAGCGGTTCGTGCAAATTCTGCATGAAGACCATGTATGCCCATGCACGGTCATTGAGCAGCCCGGGGGCCAGTCCGGCCATGAGCAAAAGGACGTTAACCAAGACAAAGAGCCAATAGTTGGGGATGCTGCGCAGCCATCGCCGCTGCAGGAAATCGATGAGCCGGAACCCCGGTGTGCCCTTGGATTCCGTGGCATCCAAAAGCATGCCCCCGATGAGGAAACCGCTGAGCACGAAGAAGAGATCCACCCAATCCACATGTGGCACCATGGGGAAACGCGGCCAATGGGTAGAGACCAACCAACCGGTATGCGCAAGCACCACCAGGATGCCGCCCGCTGCACGCATCACATCGAGCCCGAAGATCCGTCCACCTGCGCGCTGGCCGCTCATGGCTTACGCGAACGCCTGCAGGTCGCAGAGTTTCCGGTACTGTCCTTCTGCCGCGTACAACTGCGCATGTGTGCCGCGTTCGATGATCTGGCCGCGGTCCAACACGATGATCTCATCGCAATGTTGGATGGTGCTGAGGCGGTGCGCGATCACCAAGGAAGTGCGGTCCTTCATCAGTTTGAAAAGGGCGTCCTGCACCAGCTTTTCGCTTTCTGTGTCCAAGGCCGAAGTGGCTTCGTCCAGTATGAGTATCGCCGGATCGCCCAACACGGCGCGGGCTATTGCGATGCGCTGTTTTTGTCCGCCACTCAACCGGTTTCCGGCGTCGCCAATGGTTGTTTGGTAGCCGTTCGGCATGCGTTCAATGAACTCATGCGCATTGGCGATCTCGGCGGCGCGCTGGATGTCCGCTTCGCCGATGCCGGTTCTGCCGAATGCGATGTTGGACGCGACGCTGTCGTTGAACAACAGGCTGTCCTGCGTTACGGTTCCCATCAACGCGCGCAGGTCCTTGATGCGCAGGTCGCGCAGGTCGTTTCCGTCGATGGTGACAGAGCCTTCGGTGACATCGAAGAAGCGTGGGAGCAGCCCGGCGAGCGTGGTTTTCCCGCCGCCGCTGGTGCCCACTAAAGCAACGCTTTTTCCTTTTGGTACAGTTAGGTTGATGTTGCTCAACACGGGCTTGTCATCATAAGCGAAGCCAACGTTTTTAAATTCAATGTTCGTGGTGAAAGCGGTGACGGATCTAGCGTTCGGCTTCTCCGTAACAGTATTCGGTGTTTCCAGCAGATCGAAGACGCGCTGGGCGCTGGAGGAGCCGCGCACAATGCCGGAATAGCCTTGGGAGAATCCCTTGATCGGCGTGAGCAATTGCGAGAAGATGATGATGAAGCCGAGGAAGCTGTCGCCGCTGAGGCTGGCATCGGGACCGAGGACCAGCGTGCCTCCGAGGAACGCGATAGCTGCCATCACCGCAGTGCCCAACGTTTCGCTCAAGGGCGAAGCCACATCCTGCCGGTTCAACATGCTGATGCTGGAACGCATGAGCTGATCGTTCTCTTGCTCGAAGCGGCGGCGCATGGCATCTTCACCATTGAAGGCTTTCACAACGCGCATGCCGGTAAGCGTTTCTTCCACACGCCCCAGCAGGTCGGCACTTTTTTCCTGCACACGTGTACTGCGGCGTTTCAAACTTTTGCTGATGCGCGAAATGATGAGCCCGCTGATGGGCAGCAACAACAGCGACCACAACGTGAGCTCTGGTGAAAGCGTCACCATGGTGCCGAGGAACATGATGACGGCGATCGGTTCGCGGAAAACCATTTCGATGGAATACATCACCGAGTATTCCAGCACCTGCATGTCGTTGGTGATGAGGGACAGCAAGTTTCCCTTGCGCTCGTCGTTGTGATAGCGCAGCGGCAGCTCCAGCATTTTGTCGAAGATCTTGGAGCGCACATCGCGGATGATGCGGTTACGGAAGGTGCAGATGGAGCGCACGGCCATGTAACGGAACAGGTTCTTCAGCAGGAACATCGCCACCACCGTACCGCAGATGATGCCCAGCGCGCCGATCTGGCCGTGCAGTTCGATCAATCGGGTAAGCGCCCAGTTGAAGCCTTGCTCCAACGCGTCTTTATTCCAGCTAAGCACAGGTTTTTCGTGAACGGCCTTCGTTTGCCCAAGCAACAGGCGCAGAAAGGGGATGAACAGCAACATGCTCGCCAAGTGGAACACCGTGGCCAACAGGTTGAACACGCCGTTCATCACCGCATACCGGCGGTAAGGCCGGCCGAAGCGCATGATGCGGAGGAAATTCTTCATGGAAAGCGGCAAAGGTATTCGGAAGACTAACCGCAACGGCGCAACGGCGCAACGAAATACACGCAACGCTTTAGGGAAGTCGGTATTCCGTTTTCGTTGCGAAACCGTTGCGTCGTTGCGCCGTTGCGGTTCAAAGCATTTATCCCCATCTATCTTCGCGCCATGGACAGCGTAAGGCAGAATAAGGTGAACAGCCTGCTTCAGCATGAAATGGCGGAAGTGATGCAGGGCCACAACCGTGTGTTGCTGCCCGGCGGCCTCATTACCGTAACCACTGTGCGCGTAAGCCCCGACCTCGGTGTCGCCAAGGTTTACCTCAGTCTTTTCCCCGTGAAGGACAAGCAGGCCGTGCTCGAGAATGTGCGCAACATGGGCAGTAAACTCCGTGGCGAGCTGGGCCACCGCGTAGGGAAGCAACTGCGCATTGTGCCGGAGCTGCTTTTTTACATCGATGATTCCCTGGACCGGATCGAGGAGATCGATAATTTGCTGAAGAAGTGATGGTGGGGATTGGTTGTCAGTTGTCAGTTGTTAGGTTCCCACGCCAAAGCGCTCTGGCGACGGCGGGTTGTCAGGCTGCAATGGCAGAGGGCAGTGGCAGTAAGCAGTGGCAGTTGGCAACAGCAGTCGGCAGTCTCGTTACCCTGTACCCAATACCCAGTACCAAAAACTCGCATAACCAACTCGCATTTCTCTGCGCCTCTGCGTACCCTGGCTTCCGAAGGCATGCTCCGCGTCAATCTTCAAACTTTTCTCTCTATCCATGCAGTATGATCCGGTAAAGCGCCGCCTCGGCGCGGTTTTCAACAGCACACCGTTCTTGCGGAAAGTGTTTTATCGGCTGCTCGATCTGCTGCTTTTGCGTGCTTGGCACATCCAAAAGGAATTACGCGTGTGGGCCAAGGACAAGCGCGACCGCGAGCTGGTGATCTATGATGCCGGCGCGGGCTTTGGCCAGTACAGCTATTGGCTCAGTGGGCTTTCCCGGAAGTGGAGCATCACCGCAATTGACGTGAAGGAAGAGCAAGTGGCGGATTGCAATGCTTTTTTCCAGGCTATCGGAAGGCCGCAAGTGAAATTCGAAGTAGGCGACGTAACGAAATTCCAACTGCCGGAAACTTTTGAACTGGTGGTGTGCGTGGATGTGATGGAACACATTCTGGAAGACGAAGCAGCGTTGCGCTGTTATTCCACTTCATTGAAAACAGGGGGCATGCTCATCATCAGCACGCCCAGCGACCAAGGCGGAAGCGATGTACACGGCGAAGAGGAAGGTTCCTTCATTGAAGAACATGTGCGCGATGGTTACAACATACAGGACATCGAGGCGAAGGCTTTACGCAACGGCTTCAGCAAAGTGGAAGCGCGTTACAGCTACGGCGCACCGGGCAAGATCAGTTGGAAGCTCAGCATGAAATGGCCTTTACTGATGCTGCAAGCCAGCAAGCTTTTCTTCATTGTGTTGCCGTTCTATTACCTCATTGCGTATCCGATCGCCTTTGTGCTTAACTGGTTCGATGTGCATACGAAACACGCTACGGGTACGGGGTTGATCGTTAAGGCGTGGAAGTGAGCGTGTGAAGGGCGTTTCCGAACAATCGGATCAGTCTGTTTGTTGCAGGTGTGGATTTTTTTCCGTACCTTCTTGGCATTCACAGACACACCCCCTACATGACAACACTACGTACGCTTTGCGCCACCTTGGCGCTGCTTTCCTTGAGTTTGGCTGGCTCGGCCCAATATCAGCCTGTCGTTTTCGACCCTGCGTCCAACTTGCTCGGCAACGGGCAACCCTTGCCAGCTGAAAAGCAATGGAGCATTACCGGGCCGGTGGCAGAAGACATTAACATTGTGGAGGCGCGCATTTATGAGGATGCGGCCATGAAGCACTTGGCCACCACGGGCCGTTGGGAACGCACGGACCAGAGCAACGACCCTTCGTTCAACATCAACTTGGACCAAAAGCTGCGCGGCAACGACGAATACACGGTAGTGCTTGGTTTCTACGGCCCCATTGGCCGCGAAGCATCGGACACGTTGGCCTCCAGGCTCAGCGCCTACCTCGGTGCCTATGTTGACCAAAGTGTAGACGTGAGCAGCAACCGCACGCGCCTCACCAAGCCGGTAGGTCAAGTGATGGACGAGCTGAACATCATTGTGCGGCGCGGTGCCGACAATTATCGAAGCCGTTTGAACATGCCGTTCACGGGCTTTTCGCAATTGGTGGAAGACAAGTTGGAGCGGCTGAACGACACGCGCCTTTCGGATGCGAAGTACATGTTCAAAAAGAAAGAGGATGAAGGCCAGCGGAGCCAACGCATCGACATGGCGCAACATGAAATTGCTTCGGTGAAAGCAATGCTGGATGCGGAATTACACTCGTACTTGGATCGCGAGATGATGGTGTTGCGTAATCGTACGGTTCTTACCGACCAAGCCACGGAAAACACCCCCAACACGGTTTCGATCAACGTGGGTTATGGCGGCATTTACAACAGCGGTGATGCGAACGATTTGTCCTACGGGCAAGCGCCTTACGTCGGTATTTCGTTCCCGCTTGGGCGGCGTGCATTCTCATCGCGTTTCTGGTCGAACAGCTCCATTTCCGTTGGCGCATTCTTGGAGAATACGGAGGATGATGATGGCACCACGCTTACCGGACCGTTGATCAATCGGCCCATCTACCTCGGTTACGGCTACCGCGTGTTCCGCATGGTGCGGCTGAACGCGGGCGGCACGTTGGTGCAGAAGGACATGCTGAACGCGGACGGAGGCACTTCGAGCAATCTGGACGTGCGGCCGTTCTTAGGCGTGAGCATTGAGATCAACCTTTGGCTCGGACTTGGCAAATGAGGGTTTTCGTAACAGCCTCCCTGCTCGCGTTAGCGCTTTCTGCGATCGCGCAGCAAGACCAGTTCCAGTGGCGCATTGCGGCGCATGCCGGCATTGATCGTTCCTTGAGCGACATTGAAAGCTCATATTCCGACGTGAATTGGGAGCGTTCGCGGACACTTGGATTAGAGCTTTCGAAGTCGCTGGGTTATGGCGTTTCCCTTGGATTAGGTGTTGAACGCGCGCAACTGTCAGGCTACGATGTGCTTACTGGCAGGCAGGACCGTGCGTTGAATTTCAAGTCGGAGTTGAACACCGCGCAATTGGAGCTGGCATTTCGCATGGACAACGGCAAATTGCTGAAGTACGATGCGCGCTTCGCGCCGTTCATCACCCTGGGTGTAGGCATGGGCACGTACGATGTGTTCGGCGATCTTTATTCCGCAAGCGGATCGCGTTATTACTACTGGGATGATGGCACCATCCGCGACCAGGCCGAGGGCGGAAGCAATGCTGGCGCGGCCAACGTGATCAGTACCGACGGTGATTTCGAAACCCGTTTGACCGATCTGGCCACTGAGGACAACAAACCGAAAGACCAAAACTTCGTGTTCATCCCTGCGCGCATCGGCTTGAAGTGGCGCATTTGCGACCGCATGGCGGCGGAGCTTTACTACGGTTTCAACTGGGCGTTTACCGACTGGATCGATGATGTGCATGATGCTTACCCCGCCAGAGCGGAAGGAGAACTGGCCTACATCAGCAACCCCACCGGGCGCACTGGCCAACGCAGTGACATGGCCACGGACGACAAATACCAGAGCATCGGCATCAACTTGGCGTATTACTTCGGAAGGCGCTCAACAAGCTACCGCATGCGTCCGGTCTATGTTGACGACCGTTCGCTTCCGCCGCCACCGCCCAAACCGGTAGCGGCTCCGAAACCCGCGCCCAAGGCGGTCCCGCCGGCATCTGCGAAGACCGTGTCGATCAATGTGGAACACATCACCGTGGGTTCACTTACTGTTGACACGCTTGTCGTGGGAACACTGGTGCAGCGTGGCAGATCATCTAGCGATTCCACCGCGGAATACTCCATCCGGAAGGCGAAGTTGGACAGCATCATGGCTGCGGATACGCTGCGTCCCGTTCTTTTGAAAAGCACAGTGCGCGATAGCATGCAGGCTTTTGAACCGGACAGCATGCGCACGATCATGCCGGACAGCATGCGCTCGGCGCTGCCGAAGGCGGCTGTCTTGACAACGCGTGATAGGGTGGTGCGGATTCCTGTTGACAGCCTGCGGAACGACACCGTAAATC
>Ga0075152_10002025_pt1 | contig 14476 bp, 15 predicted proteins | sample JI61114C2DNA_FD_70964 | JGI IMG/M metagenome (GOLD analysis project Ga0075152, IMG submission 70964) | Wastewater effluent complex algal communities from Wisconsin, to seasonally profile nutrient transformation and Carbon sequestration -... | ecosystem: Engineered > WWTP > Effluent > Algae...
GAAAACATCCTCAGAACAAACGATTGTAACCAATGTAAGACATTTTCAGTCTTTGCAAAATACCAACATGGCCTTGCAACATGCTTTAGATAGCCTGAATAACAAAAATACCGGTGATTTGCTTGCACAAGACATCCGGCACGCATTGCATGCTTTAGGAGAAATTACCGGAGAAATTACGACAGACGATTTACTAGATAATATTTTTTCTAAGTTTTGTATCGGAAAGTGAAGTTGTCAAACAACATACAAAGAAAGTCCAATAAAACTCAATAAATAAAGGACTTATACAAATTTCAGTTTGACATTGCTTAGAGGTTATTTTGCTACTTTAATATAATATTTGCTTTTCTTTTGCTTTTATTATTATATTTGTAGCAAATAAAAGCAAAAGTCATGAATGTACATATCAGAAGGAAGAAAAGCCCTAAGTCCGATAAAATAACAATCTCCTTAGAAATCTATAAAGGGTATACCAAGAATGACGATGGTAAAATCAAGGCAAACAGGGAAACCCAAAAACTTGACTATTTCTTATATGCCAATCCCAATACTCCTACTAAGACCTCTCACAATAAGGAAGTAGAAAAAAAAATTGAAGCAATAAAGGGTGAAACCCTAAAAGAACTTCTTAATGGTAAGTATGGTTTCAAGTCAGAAACCAAAGGAAAGGCAAATTTTATAGATTATTTCCGGAGACTAACCAATGAGAGATTAGAAAGTAAAGGGAATTATGGAAACTGGGATAGTGTCCTAAAGCATTTAATCAAATATAAAGGAGAAAGCATCTCTTTTGAAAGTGTTGATGTTGCATATTGTGAAGGATTCAAAGAATATCTGACCAAGAAAGCGAAAACCTCCACAAAAAACTTACTTTCAAGCAGTTCTGTTAGTTCATATTTTTGTAAGATGAGAGCAGCCTTGAATAAAGCTGTAGAGGATGGAATTATCCTTGTTAATCCATCCTTAAGGGTAACTACCCCAAGAATTATTGAAAATGAAAGGGAATATCTAACAATAGAAGAAGTGAAATCACTTTATAAAGAAGCATGCAGGTACGATGACCTTAAGAATGCATTTTTGTTTTCATGTTTATCTGGATTAAGATGGTCTGATATAATTAAATTAGAGTGGTCACAAATACAAAAAGATGAAAATGAATGGAAGGTTGTGTTTCACCAGAAAAAGACAAAAGGATTACAATATCACTATATCAATGCCGAAGCTGTGGAATTATTAGGCAAAAAAAAGGATAATGAAAAAAGAGTCTTCCCTTGTTTAAAGTATAGTTCCTATATGAATGTTGCATTAGCACAATGGGTACTAAAGGCAGGAATAACCAAACATATTACTTTTCATTGTGGAAGACATACCTATGCTACATTGCAGCTTACCTTAGGAACTGACATCTTAACCGTATCTAAGCTATTAGGTCATAGTAATCTAAAAACTACAATGATTTACACCAAAGTAATTGACCAAAAAAAGATAGATGCTATTAATAGAATGCCGAACTTTCTAACAAAATAACCAGATGAAGAATAAAAAAACCAAACCCACATTTGGAACTTTTAGTAATGATGGTCTTTCAATGGGATTTGCATTCTTAGAATTTAAAGATTCTGACCTTGCTAAAATGGATAACATTATTAAGGAAAATTTAAGAAAGATTGAAGAAGATTTTCTTGAACAACTTCAAAGATTAGACAGTATTATTAAATCAGAAATTGGGGCAATACCAAGAAAGGAGGAATTTGCAAATTGGTTTTTTAATAAAAAGAAAATCAGCGAGCTGGGGACAAATTTAGTAAAAATCAGTGATGATGAAATTATAGAGTACGCAAAAGAATATGTAAAAATCTTTAAGGCTAAGATAAAACAAACAAACACAACAAATGCTTCAAAATCTAAAGACCTTTCTATAATCTCAAAAGGAGCAATCTATAATAAAGAAAAGTTAATTGATTTTTTTGCTCAAAAGATATTTTGTCCTGAAACCAATAGAGAAGACATAGTAGCAATTTTTTCATATCCCATACAAAAGGCAAAAGGCAATCTCAAATTAAAAATATACAACAAGGAGTTTGTTTTTATTCTAAAAATTTTGAAGGAGGAGGATATTCTTGTAAATAGAGGATTGTTTAAAAGGATAGAAGATTGTAATTGTATCTTGTCTTCAAATAGTACAATACTTAAAGAAAACAATTTAGACCAAGCTAAAATCCAATTAGAATCTTATGGTTTAGGTAATAAAAACATAGAAATAACAATAGAAAAGTTAAGAAAAGAGATTAAGAAACATTAAGTATTCTTATTCTTCTTAATCACCTCCAAACCAAGCCTTCTTTTCTTTGCGCTATAAAATTACATAGCGTATGGAAAATCCAAAAAATTTAGAATTAAAAGATGAGATAGCATCCTTAGCAATCAAGCTAAATACTATGGAGGCATTCCTCAGGTCTCAATTCATCCTAAACAAACAGGTATTAAATATAGACGAGGTTGCTATATATACTGGTTTATCCAAACTGTATATCTACAAACTTACTTCAAAGAATGACATTCCTCATTTTAAACCGAATGGAAAAAACATCTATTTCAAGAAAGAAGAGATAGATAATTGGCTAATGCGGAATCGGCAATCTACCAATGAAGAAATTGAACTGGAGGCAATCAATTTTACCATAAACAAAAAGAGATAACTAACTCTAAAAGATGGAAAAAGTGATAGATAATTGCAAAATGTCATGCCTCATAAATCCAACTAAGGATATCATCCAAAGAGAAACTTTTATTCAATTTGGGAGGCTTCAATTTGTAGGTGTCAGAAAGAAATATGGAGATTTTGAAATTCTATACTATGAAGCATCAGAAAGAAATCTTCTTTTTAGAATTACAGACAATCAGTTATCCATATCAAACTCACTGCATAAGTTTTGGAAAGGAGATAATTATTCAGACTTTTCATTTTCAGAATTAAATGAATGCATTGACCATATAGAATATTTAACCGGAATTAATGCTAAGGGTTATAAAATACAAAGGTTAGAATTTGGATTAAATATTTCAACAAGTCAAATAGCCTCAGAAATAGTAAAGTGCTTGAAGACATACAAAAAGAAATATCCCTTTAAAGATATGCAAGACAAGACACAGACCTATGGAAAAAAGTGTGAATTGAGTGAATATATTATCAAGTTTTATGACAAGTCAAAACAAGTTAAGAAAGTTGATAGAATAGTTATTCCTGAAAATATTTTACGATATGAAGTTGTTTATGAAAAAAAAAGAGTTATACCATATATTAAAACATTAGAGGATTTACGAAATCCGGAAAAACTGATAGGGTTAGTAGAAAAGAGTAAAAGCTACTTCCAAAATATAGTAATGGACGGCATTACAGATTTTTCTAAAACAGATAGCAGAGGAAGGGATTTATTTTTTGCTGGACTCGAAAAAGAGTTTTGGAACATTGAAAGAATACTAAGCAAAGACAAGGGAAAGGAAAAGAAAGTAAGATATAAAAAGGTTTGTAATGATGTTATTCAATCGAACTATAAGAATGAAATAATACAGGCAATATCAGAAAAATTCAATGAACTATTAGGTAGCTAAAACCTCCATTCCCCAGCTTGTAATATAGTAGGGAAACTGGGGAATATATAACAGATGGTGCAATAATAAAAAGAGATGGCAAAGAGTACACATTACATTGTAGAACAAAGGGTTAAAAAGGTAGCAAAGTTACTTATTGCTGGTCAGAGCAGTGAGGAAATTGTTCTTTTTAGTTCGGCTGAGTGGGAAGTGGGTGAAAGACAGGCAGAAAAGTATCTCAGTAGAGCCAGAACATTAATAGCCAACTCTGTAAAGAAAGAAATAGGTTATGATTATGCTAAAGCTATAGTGAGATATGAGGAAATATACAAGCTCTCTTTTGAACGAAAAGACTACAAAACAGCCATAAGTGTCATCAAAGAAATAACTGCATTACAGGGCTTAAATAATAAGCTGCAAATAGAACACGCTGGAGAAATTAATTTTATTTGTTCAATACCAGACTAAAAAAATAAATTATGTTAGAGAGTTTACCAATAAAAGATTTAGAAATTATGTTTTCGGATAGCTATAACTATGAAAGCATAAGGTTAGAAGCTGTAAAAATATTTAAAGAGATTAAGCCTAATTGCAAAGGTATCTCTGAAAAAGTTAGGATTATATATAATCCCTTTAGATTTTATATGACTGATACTTCAACAGAGTCAACTATTGAGAGTTTATTTGATATAGCAATAGAAGATATAAATGCCAATTATGAAGATTTAAAATTTTATAAAAAATGTTTTTTAAAAGCATTTAATAATCTTTTAAAAGATAAAAAATTGGTTTCGGCTAAACAAATATTACAAACTGAATGGTAAGTATAGACTTTTCAAAATATTACACTCCAAAATCTAAACAACTTGAGGCTCATAAATGCAGAGCAAGGTATGTATTGTTTGGTGGTGCAATGGGTGGAGGCAAAAGCTGGTTTTTGTGTGCTGAGGCTATTAAACAGGCAATGAAATACAATGGAAATAGATTGGTAATTGTTAGAAAGGAGTTATCTGTATTGAAGAGAACTACATTGGCTACTTTTCTCTCCATTTGTCCCAAAGAAATTATTGTATCCTTCAATCAGACAACATTAGAAGTGACTTTTATAAATGGGTCTAAACTCATTTTCTTGGATGCTAACATCTCCAAAGACCCATTATTACAAAAGCTCAAAGGTTTAGAAATAGGATTTTTCGGAATTGATGAAGCTAATGAGGTGTCGAAAGAAGTTTACAACATCCTTAAAACTCGATTAAGATGGGTTTTGCCGAATAAACAGAAGCCCAGTTATGAGGGACGATTAACTTCTAATCCTGAGACTTCATGGCTGATTGATGTATTTATCAATTCTTCCAATCCTGACGAAGTTTATATCAAGAGCATTACTACAGACAACTATGATGAGGATAGTGAATACGTTAAAAATTTAAAAGATGCTTTTAAGGATTCTCCTAATCTCCTCCGGAAATACCTCTATGCAGACTGGAGTACATTGGACTCCATCAATCAGCTCATACCCAGCGAAAGCCTCCACAGTGCCAAAAATAGCATTAGTGGAGGCTATGGAACATCCTTAGGCGTGGATGTAGCTCGATTTGGAGACGATAAAACGGTTTTTGTGGTATTGGTGGATGGAAATATCGAAAGAATAGAAAGCTACCCTTATACCCCTTTAAATGAGGTTGTAAATAAGACCATAGAACTAATGACCAGCTACAATATACCTCCAGAATATGTAGGAATTGATAGTGTAGGTTTGGGAGCTGGAGTTGTGGATAGCCTCCACGCTTTAGGATATGATGTAATAGACATCAATGGAGGCTCTAAACCCATAGAAGAGGATACTACAGAATCCTTCTTGCCTTTCAATTTACGCTCCCAGATGTACTATAATCTCCGGAATGAAATCATTTCCGGAAATATTGGACATCTGAATGATGAGAAGGTATTACAGGAACTTTCTGCCATAAAGTATGAAATCAGTTCTGACAGGAAGTTCAGGATATTATCTAAAGATGCTATCAAAAAAATCTTAGGTAAAAGTCCGGACTTTGCCGATGCATTATGCTATGCTAATTGGGTTAAAAATTATAGAGGTGTTTGGAAATGGACTTTACCAATTTGTGGAGGAAGTTAATAACCAACTAAAATAGTAAACAATATGACTGCATTAGAAAAAATAGATATTCTTGAATATATTTCAATCTTTTCTGTTTTAAATCACAAGGACATAATTAATATTTTCCCAGAAAATTCTATAAATTATTTAAAACAATACATGGACTCTAATTCCGATATTCGGATTTTCTTTTTCAATCTCCTAAGTGTGGATCAGATCAAAGTTATAGACTACATTGTAAGCTTAAATTCATCAGCATATTACAGTGATGTAACTATAAAAATTGAAGATAAGTTTCTATTAAAATAATAAAATAGACTGCTTTGTTAATTGTCTGTAAGGGCATAGTGATAATATAAATTATAATATGAATATTCTAATAAGTTTTGTTATCTTTTCACTTCCAAAAAACCAAGTTCCATACAACTATACTCTATGCAAATTGAAAATGGTCAAATAATCAAAAATCTTATTCCTACAGAACCTGTAACGATAAACCAAATCCAACCATTAGGCTCTATGGTTTCAATAAAATTCACGGGTGTAAATACAAATCGTGCCAGCACAAAAGTTATTTCAAGAGAAGAATTTGAATCATTAGAGATACTAACTCAAGAAGGAACCTTTAATTTTAAAGGCGATCCTAAAAAATTCGCATTGTTTGCCGAAGCTGAACGAATTAATTCAGCCTATCAATTTGACCCATTATTTGCAGTGAATTGCAGCATTGTAGACCCTTTACCTCACCAGGTAGAAGCTGTGTATAAATTTCTTTTACCCCTTCCTAAGATCAGATTCCTTTTAGCGGATGACACAGGGGCAGGTAAAACAATTATGACCGGACTACTTATCAAAGAGCTAATGATGAGAGGCCTTGCTGAAAGAATATTAATTGTAACACCAGGAGGCCTCACAAAACAATGGCAGGAAGATGAAATGGCTTTAAAATTCAACATTCCATTTACATTGGTAAACAGAAGTTTATTTTCATCTGACCCTAATATCTTTCATACCTCACAAAGAATAGTTACATCTATTGATTTTATTTCCCGTGAAGACGTACTGAATGTAGCAAGCAACTCACATTGGGATTTGATAGTATTTGATGAATGCCATAAGCTATCAGCCTATGACTATGGAACAAGAAAATATTTATCTCAACGTTATTTGGCAGCACAAATTTTATCAAAGCAGTGTGAACATATTTTACTGCTTACAGCAACTCCACACAGAGGAAGAACAGATACTTTTAAAATGCTTTTGCAAATTTTAGATGAAGATATTTTTGCAACAGATGAAATTGCATCTACACGTATCAAAGAATTAGAACACAATGGTATAAATAAATTTTTTATCCGCAGATTAAAAGAGGATATGAAAGATTGGCTGGGTAAACCACTCTTTAAAGACAGATTTACAAAAACTGTCGCTTATCAACTTACCCCAGAAGAAAAGGAACTTTATGAAGCAGTAACCAATTATCTTACCAAGAAAAAGGAAGAGGCTTCCGAATCTAAAAATATACATGTTTCCCTGGCACTTACTGTTATGCAACGCAGATTGGTAAGTTCAATTTTTGCCATTAAAAATACACTGGAAAGAAGATGGATGGCATTGCAGGGAATTGTAGATGAAGTTAATCGCAATCCAGACATTTGGAGTAAACGTTATAAATTAGAAGGATTTGACGTTAATAATATTGAAGAATATGAGGAATTAGATGATGACGAAAGAGATGCATTGGATAACATACTTTCCGATCCTCGGAAATTCAAGTTATTTACCACAGCTAAAAGCTTACAGGAAATACAACAGGAGGCCAGCGAGGTAAAGAAATTATTTGAGATGGCTCAAACTCTTTACAACCGCAAGCAGGAAGAAAAGAAATTTCAGGAACTGCAAGAGCTGCTTAAATCAAATGGTGTCTTAGAAAATGGCGAAAAACTGGTAATCTTTACTGAACATAAAGACACCCTGTTATACCTGGAAGAACGACTCACAAAGAGTGGAGGTTATAAGGTAGTTACTATTCATGGAGGGAAAATGGTGGATGAACGCAGAGAGGCTCAATGGGCTTTTGCCAAGCCTGATACTCAAATTTTAATTGCTACGGATGCGGCAGGTGAAGGTATAAACTTACAATTTTGCCGTTTGCTAATAAATTGGGATATACCCTGGAACCCGAATCGTTTGGAACAAAGAATGGGCAGAATACACAGGTATGGCCAAAAACAGGACGTATTGGTTTTTAATATGGTAGCAAGCAATACAAAAGAAGGAAAAGTATTAGAAAGGCTATTAAAGAAATTGGATATTATCAGGGAAGGCATGGGAGATGATCGTGTTTATGATGTAATACAAGATGTATTAGAAGGGGTAAGCTTAGATGATATTATAAATTCTGTATTTAATGGAAAAGAGACAGGGTTAGATAAGTTCTTATCACAGGATGATGAATCATTAAAACGAAGATTTACTGAAAAAATTAAAGAACAGAAAGACAAGTTAGCACATAGCACCGTTGACTACAAAGATGCAAGATTATTAAAAGAAAACTCCGATGAAAAACGTTTGCAACCAATCTATATTCGTTTGTTTTTTGAAAAAGCATTCCAAAACTTAGGAGGTGTTTTTACTGAATTAAGACAATCTATCTTTAGGATTGATAAAATGCCAGATGTTATAATTGCAGATTTAAAGGAGAACTATAAAATTCATTTTGATGCGATTAAGTCCATTAAGTTTTGTTTTGATAAACAGATATTTCTTGATTACCAAAGTGTAAGTGATTTGGGCAAGGTACATTACATTAACCCCGGCAATCCTATTTTCGATAGTTTAGTTAAAGTAGTTCGTAACCTGTATAGAGAAGATATGATAAAAGGCACGGTGCTAATTTCTCCGGATGACAAGGAAGATTATTTTGCATTCTTCGTAAAAAGCCAGATTGTAGATAACAGGGCAAGTAAAAAGGAAGATAGTATTGCTGATGAAAGATTGGTAATGGTATGCCAAAATAAAGAAGGGGATTTTCATATTACCTCTCCTGCTAAGTTTATTGACCTGCATACTCCAACAGAATTTACAAAACCTATTGAGCCTCCCGAGGTGGTCAGCACAAATGATGTGGTTCAATGGAGCTTTGATAAAATTACCATTCAGCAATTTGAAGAAACCAAAGCCCATGTCCAGAAAGATTCTGCAGACCGGAAGAACTACTTAGAAACTGCCTTTACCCAGGTAATCATGGACTTGCAGATTGAAATAGAAAGCCTTCATGGGAAAGTCTTGTTGGGAGACAGTAAAGTACATGAAAAAATATTTAAGAAGCAGGAACGTATAAATGATCTAATTCATAAAAAACATAGTCGATTAGAAAGCTTAGAATTAATGACGCAATTAAACCCGAAAGCCCCAGAAGTATTGGGTTGCGCTTATGTTATACCTCTTACACAGGTAGAATATCAGGGACATTATGGCATGAGCAGAGATGACGAAGCTGAAGCAATTGCCATGAAAGTTGTAATTGAGTATGAAATAAGTGTTGGATGGAAGCCTACCGATGTTAGTTTAAATAATGAAGGTTATGACATTCGCAGCATTAGCCCGGAAGAGTTAAAAAGATATATTGAGGTAAAAGGCAGAAGTGCAAACGATGGTAGTGTAATGTTAAGTGAAAATGAAATGAACCGTTTGGCTCAGTTGGGGGATGCAGCCTGGTTGTATATAGTAATGAACTGTAAAAGCAATCCTGAATTATACCGTATTCAGAACCCCTCTAAAGCACTAACCTTTGAGTTAAAGACTAAAGGAGTCCAATATTTTTTACCAATGAAAGAGTGGAAATCCAAAATAATTAACTAACTTTGTTCACAAATATTGACTGTTCACGTTTCGTGTACAAAATAAATAAATGAACATGAGAGAAGATAATATTATACATATTGCTTTAGAGAATCTTCAAAAAAATGTAGGTATTACAGGTAATTGGAGAGATTTCCCAAATCAAACTCAAGATGGTCAGGTAGATTTTGTAATTGATAATCAACATATTGTATTAAATGTTGAAATAAAACAAGAGATTAGAAATTATCAATTACCTCAAATATATAACCAAGCAAATCTAAATAAACACTTCATAGTAGTTGCAAGACGTATATTCCCGAAAATCAAAGAAGAACTTCGACATAGACAAATTGGTTATTTAGAAGCCAATGGAAATATTTACCTACACGAACAGGGAATAACACTTTGGATAGATGCACAAAAGCCAATTGAAGGAGAAAAAGTAAAAGTAAACAGAGCATTTACTAAAACTGGCCTGAAGGTAATCTTTCATTTCTTGCAAAATGAAAATAATATTAACCTACCATATCGAGAAATTGCAGAACGAACACAAGTAGGCCTGGGAAATATAAACTATATAATAAATGGACTAAAAGAGATGGGTTTTTTGATTAGGCTTAATAAAGATGAGGTTAAACTGATTAATAAAAAAGAATTATTAGATAAATGGATTACTGCTTATGAAGAAAAATTGAAACCAAATTTAAAAATAGGAACATTCCGGTTAATGAATAATAATACTATTGATAATTGGAAATTACTACCCTTACAACATAACAAGACATGCTGGGGTGGAGAGCCAGCAGGAGATATATTAACCAATTATCTAAGACCTGCGGAACTTACATTATACACTATTGAAACCAGAAATGAATTAATAAAAAACTACCAACTTATGCCAGATGAGACTGGAAATGTAAATGTCTATAAAAAATTTTGGAGGCAAGATCTGGAAATTGATAATGAATATATCGCTCCCCCTATATTGGTTTATGCGGATTTAATAAATACAGATGATAAACGATGCCGAGAAACAGCAGAAAGAATATATGAGCAATACATCCAACCAAACATATAAAGAATTAGCAATACCTTACTTCAATGAGGTATTTATCATAGTTGATGAAGTATTATCAGCTATGGAAATCCCATTCTACTTGATTGGGGTAAGTGCTATGGCTTTAGAGTTACTAAAAGATGGAATAAAGCCTGCCCGTGGTACTAAGGACATTGACTTTGCTATTATGATCTCTTCGATACAGGAATTTGAAGAAGTGGTTAAGCAATTAGAGCAAAAAGGATTTAATAAAGTTAAAGCACCCTGGACATTATATCATCCTACATTCAAAGTCGCTATAGATTTAATGCCTTTTGGAGAAATTGAAGAATATGACACAGTCAATTTTAATGAAAGATATACCGATTTACATGTATTAGGATTTAAAGAGGTTTTAGAAGATACTACATCTGTTGAAATTGAAGAAAAAATAGCGCAAATACCTCCTTTGTATGGTATGATTATTTTAAAATTGGTAGCATGGAGTGATAGACCGGAAGAAAGAGATAATGATTTAAAAGATATTTTACTAATCATCAAAAAATATTACAATCTTAATTGGGAAGAGATTGTAACTTCTCATTATGATACATTTCCGGAAGGAGAGTTAGACGAGCAATTAATTGCTGCAAGAGTATTAGGAAGAAAAGCAGCCGAAATACTCACAAAATCTGATCGTTTAAGAAATAGAATAGTTGATGTTCTAAAAAACAACTCTGATGATATCAGTAATGCTCCTATTGCAGAAAGATGGGCAAGAGAGAATGACTGGACTGTTGAGTATTCTACACAAATTATTAAAGAACTAAAACGAGGAATAGAGGAAATATTATAGAATGACACAGCCCAAAAAACTCATAGAAGTAGCCATGCCGATAAAAGAAATATCGGCAGAAAGTGTTAGAGATAAATCAATACGTCATGGTCATATTTCCACTCTGCATTTATGGTGGGCACGCAGGCCATTACCTGTTTGTCGTGCAGTAGTATTTGCAAGTTTAGTTCCTGATCCATTAGATGAAAATTGTCCGCAAGTATTTAAGGATGCGATTGAAATACTATTGGGTGCAGACAATAATTTTGGAGACCAATACCATCCCTATAAAGATATTCCGTGGACATCTGTATATGACCCAATGGAAGACAATTTGCGCAATCGTTTGCAAATGTTTATTGGCAAGTTTACAGATGATATGCAACAACATCTCTTGCATCAAAAACCAAAGCCAGGGGCAAACAACCAACTTAATGATAACAGCTTAATTAAATGGGACAATAAAAACAACGAAGCTATTATCAATAAAGCCAGGAAACTTATCTGGGTAGCACATAATTGCAAGCCGTCTGCCAATGTGAATGAAGCGAAGCAATCTGCTCAACAGCTATTAGCTGATTTTGATTCACATTACCAGGCTATAAAAGATGCAGAACAAGCATTATATAGCCTACAAGACAGACACTTGGAAACAGATGAATGTAAGGTAAAAACTGCATCATTAGAGACTGCAATAGAAAACTTCTTGTCTAAAATGCCCAAAGTATTTGACCCCTTTGCAGGTGGAGGTGCTATACCATTAGAAGCAGCAAGACTGGGATGTAAAAGCTATGGTAACGATATAAACCCTGTAGCTCACATTATTCAAAAAGGAAGCCTGGAGTTTCCCCAGAAATACGGCAAACCCATTACCTACACAAAAGCAGAGTTTCTCAAAATATATGGTCAGGAAGAATGGAATAAATTGCCTAATGAAAACTTAGTATACAATAATGGAGATGCCGTTGCCATAAATATAGCAAACCGCTTAAGTTTTGATGTGCAATTTTACGCAAATAAACTATTAGCTGAAACCGAAAAGGAAATTGGATATTTATATCCTACAGACAATAAAGGCAATAAACTTTTTGTGAATCTTTGGTATAGAATAGGAACCTGTGAAAATCCATCTTGTAGAGCTAAAGTTCCATTGATTAAACAATTTTATATATCCAATCCGAGATCATCAGGAACAAATCTTACAAAAAAACTTTATTTACATCCTATTATAAATGGCAATGAGATAAGTTTTGAATTAAAAAAAGGTGAGCCAATTACTGAAGGTTGGGTTAAACGCGGAAATTTAATTTGTCCTTGTTGTGGGAGTGTTACAGATATTAACTTGTTAAAGAAGCAATTCAATCAGGGAAATATTGAGGAAAAAATTTTAATTAAAATATTTGAAAGTGATAAGGGTTATAAATATGAAATAAATGAAGAAAATGATATAAATGTTGAAGGAATAGAAATCCCACAAGAAAATATGCAACCAAATTCTGCTGGTGGAGATACGTTTAGCTGGGGCTTTTCAAAGTGGGGTCAACTCTTTTCCCAAAGACAACTTCTAACAATACATAAATTAATATCTACGTTTAATAATTTAAAATCTGATGATTTTATTACTTCAGAATATAACAAAGGGGTATTAACTTATTTGGCAATTCTAATAAACAGGATTACAGTAAGAGGGACTTCTTTTGGGAAATGGCATATATTACAAGCAACTGTTGAACATCTTTTTGGCAGACAGGCAATTCAAATGAACTTTGATTATCCTGAAATTAACCCTTTTGGAAATTCATCAGGTTCAGCAATAGGACAACTTGAGTGGATTACAAGGTATATTGAATCTGAGTCTGATTGTAGTTTTTATACTAACTTAAATAATGCTTCAAGTGGTGATAAAACACAATTTGAGAACAAATTCATAACAGCTTCAATAACAGATCCGCCTTATTATGATGCGATTGCCTATGCTGATATTTCAGATTTTTTTTATGTGTGGCTTAAAAGAACCTTAGGTGACATTTATCCCTTAAATTTTGCGACTCCTCAAACACCTAAAACAGAGGAATGCACTGCATTAAAACATCATCACAATGGCAATGCTCAATCTGCAAAAGAACATTTTGAAAATAAATTAGATAATTATCCCACAAAGACATGGAATTTCAAATTAGGTTGATTTCATTCAAATTTATTCACAAAAATAACCATTAGTTTCCCAAAGAAGCATGTAATTAAGTATCTTTAATGAAAGATTTGATTATGGCAATTAAAAATGGAATGATTGTGGAATTAAAGGATTTAGATGGTCCAGATATGATTGTAAGTCACAAAAATGATAAAGGGCTATGGATCTGTCATTGGGTAGTCAATGATGACATAAGGGAAATGGAATTTAGTGAAGAAGAATTGACAGAAGTTGACGACGACGATGACGACGACGATTAATGCTTAATAAAAGCTAATTCACTTTTATCATAAGGATTTCTATGTAGTTCATGTTCCTTATCAAAGTAGTCGCACCATATTTTACCATTTTCATTTTTGAATACTATCATTTTCTGTTTGTCAGAAATTCTTTCTACGATATTACCGGATTTTAATTCTTTGGATTCCATAATTATTAAAATGGAGCTTTTACAATACTGTCGTCATTAGCAATTTTTTCTATCATCTTGTTGAATGCTACTGGATCGATATCAAAGTTTTTCTTTAGCCATGCCAATATGACTTGTTTCTTTTCCATATCACCATTGCATGACATAGTAAAATCTTTACAGAAATCAAATAAATTATATTTGTTGCCCCAGCTTCCTTTATTGATAAGAAGAAAATCACCATCACTAAATACGATATCTTCAGAATGTTCACCTTCAGAATAATCACATCTAGCCTGCAAAAATTTGTTTTGGGGGATTATAGTAAATCCGATTTCTTGTTGGTCAACATCTACATATAATCCTTTAATATCTGTGATTGGAAACTTGTTATCTTCCATTATGAACTTTCTTATTGGCATATATCTATTTAATTATTTATT
>Ga0075152_10002027_pt1 | contig 14470 bp, 6 predicted proteins | sample JI61114C2DNA_FD_70964 | JGI IMG/M metagenome (GOLD analysis project Ga0075152, IMG submission 70964) | Wastewater effluent complex algal communities from Wisconsin, to seasonally profile nutrient transformation and Carbon sequestration -... | ecosystem: Engineered > WWTP > Effluent > Algae...
TATTGATGGCTGATGGTGAAATCCCATGAGCAAACAATTGATCCAATCGAGATTTTGCAAAATCATCATTTTCTGCGGACAAAACAAAACTATGCTTGTTTTTTAGCTGGAGTCCTCTATGAACTATGACATGTCCCGCATTTAAACTTTCAAACTCATTCTCCAATTGCGTGATGTATCTGCTTTTTTCCGTAGCTTTAAAACTCGAAGAAACGGACGAATAAAACAAATGAATATACTTCGCATGGTGCAATAGTCTGTAAAATGTATATGCATACAAAGCTTCCTTCTCATCAGACATTGGCAACCCATAATGACTTCGGAGTTCGATGGGAATAAAGGATTGCTCGTGTGTATTCCCCGGCAGAAAATCCTCATTCGCATCCATGACAAACACATGCTCAAAATCCAGCGCACGCGTTTCAACCATACTCAAAACTTGCAATCCCTGAATGGGTTGCCCTTCATAAAATATACGCTCACCTGCGGCGACCATTCCAAATAAATGGCTAATGGAATCCCAATTATTCAAATATGTATAGTTACGGGAAAGCTCTGTCATTCTGCTGACAACCTCATTGAGCTTTGCACCTGCGACTGAAACAAAATCATTCTTTGATTCATTGAATGATAAAAATTCAGACATAGAATTGAGCACCTCATCAGCCGAAGACTTCACAAACAAAAAGCTTAAATATGGTTTTAAGCTTGCGTATTTTTCAGAAAAAACTAGCAAATCGGAATCAGAATAAAACACTCGATTGGAAGTTTTTAACTCCAATATAAAACCACGCGCATCGTGTTCTGCATGTTGCATCTCTACCAATAATTGAGACCATTCTAACAGAATTTGAAAATGAAGGCGGCTCGATTTTAATTGCTGCTCCACTTTCATTTTCAGAAAAACAACAAACCATTTACACGGCAAGGTATCCGCGAGTGGAATACCCGCAGCAATATTCACCGGCACTTTGATGTCGGATAGGACACTAAGCAGCGTATCCAATCCTGCCACGTCCGACATCACAACACACGTTTCATTCAATTCTTCAATTGATAAATTCTTCAACTGCGTTGCAATGGCCAACGCCTGTGAAACAGAAGTGGTACATTCATTCAAAGTAACATGCTTCGATTTGGATGAAACATGATTTTCAATCCATGATAATGAGGTAACATTGTCCTTCAATCGACGCGCAAAGAAGCCCGCTTCATGCATGGGATGATCTACGTAATATTGATCAAAATCCCAGTAAGTATGACATGAATTTGATTTCTGAATTTCCTGAACCAATTTCATTTCTGCTGCTGACATCGATGCGATGCCAACGAAATAAATTTCCTTTCCATTCAGATTTTTTGCAACGGTCGAAATATTTTCAAGCACATTTTTTAAAATGCTTTGATAAGTCCAAATAGAAGAAGTTTCAGCATTCGCGTCGAACTCATTATACAGCTCCGACAATTCAGTCCAAAACTTCATGTATTCAATCTGTCCGGAAGAGAGTTTCGTACTATTGAAACTCCAACCTTCAATTTCCCTGATATCCTTCAAATCAGAAAAGACCTTTTCTGGAGAAACCATTGACGCCTGAATATCATTGAAGTCTTTTATGGCCAAACTTGCCCATTTAATAAAAACAGAGAACTGCTCTTGATCACCAGCGACTTTTGAATTGCATTCGTACAAAAAAATAAGTAAATCAATTTCCGATGAAATTTTTTTCTCACCGAGATACTCAATCCATTCAGGCAAGATGAAAAATTGCGGCATCCAAAATGGCGCACCTACATGTTTGCTAATAAACTCGCGCAGAAATAACTTCGCCCTTTTAGCAGGAAGAACAACAACAACATCTGAAAAATCATTCTTATGCCGATCTACCATAGCCCTCGCTACCCGATCAAGAAACTTCAATTCGATTGACTGTTTTGTATTTGGCGATTGCATTCAGTTCTATATAAATAATCGTTGAAATCGGATAATCCAATTTCTTTCGAAAAATACATAGGACGATCAATAAAAAAATTGAGCACAAAGAATTGTTTTCTATTCATTGTGATGTCGCACATTTGCGCCATGACAGGACATTTTCCACAATTCAGAAAACTGGCCAATAACCAGAGCTACTATCAAATTGACTCCCCTGAAAATGTTATTGAAATTCAGAAGCTTGGTGAGCGCTGGACCTTGCATCAACTGCATGCGAAAATTCTTCCTGAACGGCTGCACATAAGCGATATACTGCAAGGGCTAAACGGAACCTACATCACCATTTCAGAAGATGAATTCGAAAAGTTTCGATCCTATTGCCTTCGACACTTGAAAAAATTCTGAACTTCCTTTTAATAATTTGGTTCAAAACACACCATTTTCTGCTTTGCAAACTCATCCGATGTTTATGATTTTTGACCCATTATGCAGATTCAAAATAATGTCTCTTTAAAAAAATTCAACACCTTTGGAATTGATGTAGCCGCCAACTATTTCTCCGTTTTCAAATCTGCAGAAGAGCTGGCGGAAATTCTCTCCGAAAAAATTTGCCACGAAAATCAAAGATTAATTCTTGGCGGAGGCAGTAATCTCCTGCTGACACAAAATTTTCCGGGAGTTGTTCTAAAAAATGAAATCAAAGGGATTGACTTGATTGACGAAGACGAAAAGTACTATTATGTGAAATCCTACGCCGGTGAATTGTGGCATTCATTTGTGCTTCATTGCATTGAACACAACTACGCGGGTGTAGAAAATCTGTCGCTGATACCTGGATGCGTTGGTGCCAGTCCAATGCAGAATATTGGCGCCTATGGTGTTGAAATTAAGGATGTGTTCCATTCATTGGAAGCAATGCACATCTCAGAAAAAAAAACCAAGACGTTCACCTTAGAAGAATGTGAATTTGGATACCGTGAAAGCATCTTTAAGCGTAAAGAAAAAGGCAATTGGATCATTCTGTCGGTGACCTTTCGATTGAATAAGCGGCCAGTCATGAACACCACCTACGGATCAATTGATGAAGAACTAGACAAAATGAATTTGGATCGAATCACAATCAAGGATATTTCCAAAGCAGTGATTAAAATTCGCTCTTCCAAATTGCCTGATCCAAATGTAATCGGCAATGCAGGGAGTTTTTTCAAAAATCCAGTAGTGAAGATGGATGTTTATGAGAAAATTAAGCGCGAATACAACAACGCACCTTGCTATGCAATCAATCAAGATGAAGTGAAAGTACCTGCGGGATGGCTTATAGAAAGCGCCGGCTGGAAAGGAAAAAATCTCGGCAGATATGGCGTGCATGATCGACAAGCACTCGTGCTTGTCAATTATGGAAATGCAACAGGAAAAGAAATCTATGATTTAAGCACTTCAATCATCAATGATATCCAACAAAAATTCGGGATAGAACTTGAACGTGAAGTAAACATCATCTGATCCATATTTCTAAAACTTCGCACAAGGCATAATTCGAATTTTCTTTGAACGATTATTGTGTTTGTTGGACCATGAATACACTAATGACAACTCATGCGATCCAGCCGAAGATCCGATACCGAGTTTGGAAACCGTAATATCATAACTGTAACCGAACTTATAACGAGCAGCTTGAAAACCAAGCAGAACAGCCACCGCGTCATGATTGGCATATCCATATCCATTGCTCTTCATAGGCAAGCCTCTATACCAAACTCCTAAAATAATTGGAGAAAATTCATAATAAAAACCGAAATCAAGCTGATCGAATTGTTGCTGTGACAAATAGTTTGCAGCAAGAACCATGTAATGATCAAGCCGCGTCAATGAATTACCTTTTACACGAATACGCAAACCACCATGAGCTGATATTTTTCGAGCGAGTGGACTTTCATTTGTATTGTAAAATGACTGGTCAGGAGAGTTATTATGAAACGCTGAAATTCCAAACCAAAATTTCGGACCATATGTCAATAGTCCTGCAGCCATATCAAAATAATTTACCGGTCGGATTGTCCCTTGCTCGAGTGACGGCTGACTTCCATCCCTGATCATTTGATCATAAAAGGTCAGCTTGTCGAAATCAATATTTTTGGTGACATAACCAAACTGCAAAGCAGGTCTAAAAAACCAATTTCGTTTTATGCGTGCTTCATAAGCATATTGAAATGAAACACCAGTTGTGCGCAATCCGCCAGTACCCGCTCTATCATAGTTCACCAAGAGCCCCATGCCACTGTTGATGTTTGGCAGAAACTGATCAAATGACATATTAAAAGCAGAAAACCCACCCGGTATTGCAGCCCATTGATTGCGGTATTGCGCGCTGAGTCGGCTTTGAACAGATGCCCCAGCAAATGCAGGACTTATACTCGTCGGAACAGCATAAAACTGCGTGAACTGTTGATCTTGTGATATTGCATCAGCAACTGAAAACAAGAACAGAATCATCCATATGTATCGTTTTTTCATCGTCGTGTTAGGTTAGATTATTCACTTTTCCTCAATCCGAATATTTTATTTTACGATTAACGTCACGTCACCCGAAAGTTCCGCATGTTGTCCATCAATAAACTTTGCTCTCACTTTCCATACATAAACATCCTGTTTGGCAAGTTCACCGCGATAGTATCCATCCCATCCACGATTTACATCATTGCTCTCGAAGAGCATTTCGCCCCACTTATTGAAAATTTGCAATTGATACTCATCTACACCATTGTGTATTGGAAAAAAGACATCGTTATCGAAACTTCGTGTATCATAGATACCATTACTTCCACCCGTTGGATTGGGAGTAAATGCATTCGGAAAATCTATCATACCTGATGCTTTTGCTGTGACAACATCGGGTAACTGCATTGTATCGGGACAACCATATTGATTTTCGGCCACTAGCATGATGCTGTATTCTCCCTCTGCCTGGTAATAATGAAGCGGGTTTTCTTCTACAGATGTATTGCCATCACCAAAAAACCAAGAATATGAAGTAGCGAACTGTGATAGATTCAAACAATACACTGGTTCACCAGGCACATTCACCTCATTGGGTGTCACAGTAAAGGCAGCCTGGGCGCGCGGATACACATGTATAATTTGCTCCTGCACCATTTGGTCTGTTGTGCCATCAGGACCTAAAACTGTTAATGAAACAGTATATGTTCCGGGTTGCCAATACGTGTAAACTGGATTGGTAGCATTTGCTGCGCCTCCATCACCAAATGCCCAATTTGATGCAAGTGCATTCTCACTCAGATTTGTAAATGCGACTTCAAGTGGTGCGCATCCTTCGGCCGGGCCAAGAAAATCTGCAAGTGGTGCCGGTGGTAAAATTTCTATAGTCTGATACGTTGTATCGCTACATGAGCCATTGCTCACAACAAGTTGAATTGCGTATTCTCCCCATGACTGATAGGTATAACTTCCTGGCTCAGTAACATACAACTCGGTAATGTCACCCATATTCCAGGTGCTGCTTAATTCGCCGCCAACCGTTGTGTTGTCAAGCGTTATTGTTGCATCGGGCCACAACTGTGTTTGTGGGTCCACTGTGAACCCGGCAACAGGATTTGCATACACATGAATAAACCTTGTTGCAGTATCTGAACAACCAAAACTATCATACAAAACAAATGTTACCTGGTATGTCGTGTCGTTATTTCCCCAGTTGAAGAATGTATGTGAAGGTTCATATTCGTTTGACATATCACCATCTCCAAAACTCCACTGATAAGAGTCACCTCCATCACTTGTATTATCAAAATAAATCTGCAATGGTGAACACCCTTCTTCCAAAGAATAAAAACTCGCTGTGATCTCAGGTGCTATATCAATTGTCAAATTATCCGTGCTCACACATCCATAAGATGTGAATGCAGTCAATTGTATTTGATATGTATAGATTTCATCTGTCACGTTCACATATTCAAATTCGTGGTACTCTTCTGAATTCGACGACGTCTGTCCTGTTCCATATGACCAGGCATAACTATCAGCACCTATCGATCCATTGTAAAATGTGACAATCGTAGGATAACACCCAGCAACCGTATCTATTTGCGCTACTGCCTGAGGTGTATGCATCACGTGGATAACTTGACTCGCTGTATCAGAGCAACCATAAAGATTGATGGCAACAAGCTGTGCAGTATAATCTTCATCATTTTCAAAACCAGTTGTATACAAATGGGATGGTGTTGTCAATTGTGAAACTTGTGCATCACCAAAACTCCATTGATAAGAAACTGCTCCAACACTTTGATTAATGAACATAGCATTAAATGGTGAACAACCAATAGTATCCACTGCAAACGCCGCTGTGACATCCGGATACAAACTAAATATACCTGTCGTGGTTGCTACGCATCCGAACTCTGTTGAAGCTGTCAGGGTTATGTTGTAAGTAGAACTTCCATCCAATGGCTCACCAAAATCATGCACATGCACCTGTGAATTATTCTGTGATGTTTCTCCATCTCCATAGTTCCAATTGAAAGCAGTTGCAATTGCCGAATTGTTGGTAATAGTAACCGGTGATGGCTCACATGCCGCACTTTCACTCAAAGTGAAATCTGCAATTGGTGTCGGATAAATAGTCAAAGGCATTGACACCACAACATTACATCCATAAGAAGATGTAACTTGAAGCTGCACGTCGAAGACTTGTGTGGTATCCGAAGGATTTACAAAATAAATGACTGGTTGCTCCATAATGGATTGAATGCCATTTCCGAAATCCCAATTGTAAGCTACACCATTGACACTGTTGTTGATGAAAGAAATATTCGCCGGTGAACAATGTTCCCCAGGATCCATAAATGAAGCTAGTATTTCAGGGAAAACCTGTATCACAACAGTTGCCTGACTAGAACATCCTTCATTTGAAGATGTTGTCAGCACAACGGTATAATTAATAACTTCTGAAGTGTAATTATAGAAAGTATGCGAATGAAATATGTCGCTCGTGGATGAAGTATTTCCGTCGCCATATACCCAATCGTTGCTGTCTGCATTGACAGATGTGTTTTCAAAATTGACGGTCAATGGTGAACAACCTCCAATTACGTCTTGTGTAAAAGAAGCTACTGGAGTAGGATTGATCGTTAAGTTTTGATGAGTTGAGTCGACACAGCCATTGAGCGATGAAGCCACGAGCATCACATCATAAATGATGGGATCTCCAGTATCATTTGTAAAGTATGATGTCGGCTCTGGAAGAACTGACATCAGTCCATTTCCGAATTGCCATTCATATGCCGCTGCATTGATGCTATTATTACTAAAAGCAACAGTTGCAGGCGCACAGTAGATACCAGGATCTCCGAATGCAGCAAAAACTTCCGGATAAACACTGATGGTGATATCCGATTGCGCTGAACATCCTTCAGCAGAGGCTGTTGTCAAAACAATATCGTAACTCTGGGTAACATTTGTGAGATTGATGAATGTGTGATTATGAAGTGAATCAGAAACTGTCGACGAATTGCCGTCATCATAATCCCATGTGTTGATGTCTGCATGCACCGACTCGTTGGAAAATGTTATTTCCAATGGTGAACATCCGGCAAATACATTAGGTGAAAAAACTGCAGTAGGTGTTGGATTGACAACAACATCATGACTCAGTGTATCAACACATCCAAATGATGAAGTTGCTATTAGCAAAACATCATATGTAATTGGATCATCTGTGTCATTCGTAAAAATTGTTGTGGGATTTTGCATCATTGAAACTTGTCCATTGTCAAAGTCCCACTGATATGAAAGTGCGTTCAAACTCAAATTGCTAAAATTGATTATTGCAGGTGAACAAAAACTCTCTGGATCAACGAAGTCTGCAATAACGCCTGGGTAAACTGTAACGGTCTGTGTGTACTGACTTGAACAACCTTCAATAGAATTTGTAGCAAGCACTATGTCAAACTCAATCACCGATGATGTTGAGTTTTCATAAACATGCTGTTGCAGCGAGTCTGTTGAGTTCGAAGTAGTGCCATCACCGAAATCCCAACTTATGTCATCGGCATGTAACGAAGTGTTCGCAATGTTGACCGTAAGTGGCGAACATCCCGCAAGAAAATCAACATTAAATTCTGCAACTGGTGTCGGATTAATGCTGAGGCTTTGATTGGCTGTATCAGTGCATCCAAACATATTTGACACAAGAAGTTGCACACTATACGTCACGACTTCACCTGTATTATTCGTGTAAAATGCGGACGGATTTTGAGTCACCGACTGCAGTCCATTTCCAAAATCCCACGAAAATGCTGTTGCATTTATACTCGTATTTCCAAATTGAACAGTTGCAGGAGAACAGAATGTACCCGGAGCCGGAAATGACGCCTCAATTTCAGGAAATATTTGAACATTCAATGTGTATTGGCTTGCACATCCTTCTATAGTTGTGGCATTCAATAACACAGTGCGTGTAATAGGTGTGCTGCCTGTGTTCGTGAATACATGGCTGTGCAACGTGTCGTTTGTGTTTGATGTAATTCCATCGCCATAATCCCAACTGTATGAATCTGCATTGATTGAAATATTAGTGAAGTCAATTTCCAGCGGACCACAACCTGAAACTGTGTTGGCTGTGAACTGCGCAACAGGCGAAGGGAAAACGGTTACCGTGGTTGATGAAGTATCAATACAACCAAAGGCGGAAGAACCAATCAGGGTCACGGTATACTCAACAACACTATCAGAACTGTTTTGGAAAATATGAGTTGGCTGTGCAAAAGGCGAAGTGGATCCATCGCCAAAATCCCAATTGAAACTCTGCACTCCTTGAACAAATGGCATTGTGGCTGTCAACGGCGCGCAACCAGAAGCACCAAAGATTGTAAAATCAAAATCAGCCAGCGGATAAACTATGATTGGATGCATTACAGTATCATTACATCCATTGCTATTGTATGCATACAATGTAATATCATACGAATCCAAAAGACCGGTCGTATTGATATATGTATTTATCGGATTTACAAGATTGGAAGTTGTGCCATCTCCCAGATCCCACAAATAACTTGTTGCATTCTGAGAAGTGTTCGTGAAAAACGCGGCGAATGGACTGCAGCCTGGAGGGTTGCTGTTGTCGAGGAAAGACGCAACGGCTCCGGGATAAACGGTCACATATAAAGTGTCAGAAGTGCCACAACCAAATTCATTGAGTGCGGTCATCGTTACCATATAAGTGGTATCTGTATTTCCAGTATTGAGAAATGTGTGTTGCAAATCAAACACTTCCACTTCCAGGCCATCACTAAATGTCCAATGATATACAAATGCCGAATCACTATTGTTGATGAGCTGCACCGAAAGTGGTGAACAGCCTTGTATAATATCTGCATTGATATCTGCTTGTGGCGCATCTTCCACAGTTATCATCATTGTATCACTTCCAAAGCAGTGATCTGTTGTAACATCGAGTGTGACCTCAAACGTTCCTGTAGTCAGATATAGATGATCCGGATTTTGATCATTTGATGAATTACCATCGCCAAAATTCCATGTCCAATCTGTAATGTTATCTCCAGGTAAAATGGTAGTCAGATCGTCAAACTCGGCGACAGCTCCTTCGCATAAGTTGAATACATTGAAATCAACTTCCGGCGAAGAGTAAACGTGTATTGTTACGTCATCCGTTGCATCACAACCATTCGTGCTTGAAACGGATAACGAAACATCATAGTTCCCAGGTGCTGTGAAATTTAAAATAGGTGGATCCTGACCAGAGTAGGTAAATGGCGCAATGTCAAATTCCCAATCCCAGGAAATAGCATTTAACGTTGTACCCGTCAGATCAACAGTCAAGGAATCGCATCCTATCAGGTTATCGGCAGTGATGTTAACCGAAGGACTGGGCAACACCACAACCTGAACCCACGCGGTATCCGTGCATCCATTCGCCCCATCAATTCCGACCATGGCGCCTACGTTGTAGGTACCTGGGGAAGTATATATATATGTTATGTTTCCTGAGCCGGTGTTCATCCATCCTGCACCTATGTCAAGATTCCATTTGTACACATTTGCACCACCGGTTGATTGTTGTAAAAATGTAATTGGATCACCGACACACACGGTATCTGGTGTAGCTGAAATTGCAGCAACCGGCGGCGGTACTATCTGAATTGTTATGCTCGTTGGTGCGACTCCACAAAAATTACTATCCAGAAGTTCAACGGTATAGGTACCGATTCCAGGATAATGCATTGTGCGTGGAAATGTTGGTGGCCAAGGCGTCCAATCAATGATGCTGTCATGACCTAAACCCCAATAATCGCCAAAATTCCACCACTCGTAACGCTGGTAGATATTTCCCTGGAATAAACAATTTCTATAGGTCGTATTCGTGAATGTGACAGTCGTATCCGGATAACACAGCAATGTCGCCGAAGCAGTAATTGCAGGATCATCCAAATCCCAAATTCTGATCGGATTAAATGTTGCCGTTGAATTACCTCCTTGAACGATGTTGCAATAATTCTCCGCAGTCAATGTCACTTCCGTTTCACACGTGACCGTTCCTACTTCATATGTATGCTGTATTGTTTGTAACCAATTTGTATGGTCAAATACCAAGATAGGCGAACCGTCGCCAAAATCCCATGTGAAAACTGTAGTTTCCGAGACATTGGTTGAAGAGTTGATAAACTCCATCATCTGCGGCGCACATGCCTGTGTAAGTCCTCCAACCGGAATCTGAATAGAAGCGCTAGACGCTTCTTCCATAATAACAACACCTGTCACAACACATCCCGAAGATGTTTCTTGAATCGTTACTATAAACGAATCAACCGCTGCTGTGTACACGTGGTTCTGAAACGTTGGTGGACTCCATGATGCGCCCGTTGTCACAGGCGATCCATCACCCCAATCGATGGTGAATCCATTCCAGGTATCTGGAGTGCTCAGGTTAAACGAAAAGTTGTTTCCGCTGCATGAATACCAATATGGATCTTCATTTACTTGTCCGTAAAAATCAAAAACATGCGGACATTGCGCATATCCCGACGCGTAGACAAGCATTGCGAAAATGGTCAGGGTGGTGATTTTTAGTTTCTTGTATAGAAGCATCATGAGGACTTCTACGGAACTCTATTAAATAGTTAACACTTGGAGTCATGATTTAGACGAAATCCAATTTACAAATGATCAAATGAGCATTTAATCTGACAAAAAACTCAGGCACGTGTCCTACTATTTTATCTAAGATTCATAACGAATCATACATTTCAAATCAATGTTACATCCCAAGTTCCTTGCATTTCTTCAAACAAAAAATCGAACCGGTGTGACATTCGTGTAACAAGATCAAGAGTGCTATTCAAGCATTGGATGCTTTAGTTTAATGTGGTTTTACAATTGAAGTCTTACTTTTGCCGCATGTTGATTGAAGTAATAAAATCGAAGATCCATCGTGTGACCGTGACAGAAGCAAACCTGAATTATATCGGCAGCATCACGTTAGATCCACTTCTCATGGAAGCAGCCGACATGATTGAAGGTGAAAAAGTCCAGGTATTGAACTGCATGAACGGCGAACGTTTGGAAACCTATACAATCACTGGAGAAAGGGGAAGCGGAATCGTTTGCCTCAATGGTCCGGCAGCGCGAAAAGTGCATCCAGGCGACGTGGTCATTGTTATCAGCTATGGTCTAGTTACACGAGAAGAAGCTGTCACTTTTCGACCAAGTATCATTTTCCCAGATACCGCAACCAATCAATTGATCAAATAGATTCAATTCTTCAGAACTCTGTCTTTTTTCTCTCACAAATTCCGCCATAGGTGAATTCATCCATTCGAAAAACCATTGTTTATCTCGTATTTCTCGGTCTGGCTGCCGTGTTGATGTGGTTTCTTTATAAAGACATCAGTTGGGAAAATGAAATAAAACCTTCTCTGGAACACATCAGGTGGTTTTGGATTTTCATTTCTTTCGCCATTGGATACAGTGCTACTGTTCTTCGCGGAATTCGCTGGAACATTATGCTCGAGCCTATGGGCTACAAAGCACATACCTGGACCTCAATTCACTCCGTTGCGTTTGGTTATTGCATGAATAATCTAGTGCCACGTTCCGGCGAGCTTGCTCGGTGCACTCTATTAAACAGAGCAGAAAAAATCCCAGTGAATAAGCTGATCGGGACAGTCATTCTGGAGCGCGTAGTAGACATCATTCTGCTTGCATTGCTGATGCTTCTTGCTTTTATTGTGAAGGCGGACGCTCTCGCTGAGCTCTTTTCAAAAATTGATGGAGATAAAGGAAAGATTATCATTCTCGTTTTGATTGCAGGTTTTGTCGGATTGATCATTTTCCTCTTTGCATTGCGCTTTTTAAGCCATATTCCTTTCATACATAAAGTGCGAACCTTTTTTATTGGAATAGGTGATGGAATCAAGACGATATACAAACTGAAACAACAAGGTCGTTTTTGGTTATATTCATTCGGCATTTGGGGCGCATGGCTGTTGATGACATTTTGCTCTATGCAGGCATTGACGGAAACTGAACACATGACAATTTCCGACACCATCTTCTTCATGGCAGCAGGAAGTTTAGGTATGCTTGTGCCGACGCCAGGAGGCGCAGGAGCGTTTCATGGTATGGCGGTTCTGGGCTTTCAGGCGCTGGGGTATGATGGTGCGGTAGGAAAAATCTATGCGCTCATTTCGTGGTCAGTAAAAACCACTTTTGATATTCTGGTGGGAGCTATTGGCTTTTTTATAGTCACCTCCAAAAAAATGAAAATGTGATTCATTGTTCCAACATATCCGAACTAATTGCATTGACTGAGCAATGGAAATCAGCTGGTCATAAAATTGTTTTTACGAATGGTGTGTTTGATATTCTGCATGTTGGACATGTCGACTATTTGCGGCAGGCAAAAGAATTGGGTGATAAACTGGTTGTCGCTATTAACGACGATGCATCTGTAAAAAAACTCAACAAAGGGCCGGAGCGACCAATCAATCCCGAAGGTGCAAGAGCAGCCGTCATTCAAGCACTGCGCTCCGTGGACGCTACAATTATTTTCAGTGAAGAAACACCACTTACGCTAATTCAAACTATTCTTCCGGACATTCTTGTAAAAGGCGGGGACTATAATCCAAATGAGACTGATGCTCACTCGAAAACGTATATCGTTGGATCCAAAGAGGTAGTTGAGAATGGTGGCGACGTCATCGCTATTCCACTGGTCGCGGGATTTTCAAGCACAAACATTATTGGCAAGATCAAAGCGAAATGATCCTTTTGCCTTCGACCTTTGCGCAGCCCTGGTCTATTGATACCTGTATTGTTTTATTGCGCACTTCATTCAATCATGCTCTTGCATTGAGGTGAAAGAGCTCGGAATAAAAAAACCCATGTCTTCCGACATGGGTTTACGTTTTATTTCAGCTTCGTTATACGTTCAATAACTCCATCTTTTTCTTGATGTCATCAATCTCGCGCTCCGTTGCTTTTATCTTTTTCTCAATATCTTTTCTCAATGCCTCTGCACCTTTTCCAGTAAAGATCGACATGTTATTTTCGTATTGTTTGATTTCGTGTTTCAACTTGTCAATCTTTTCTTTCATGAAGCTTTTTTCACGCTTCAATTTGAAATCACCATCAGCACTTTCTTTGATATTGGCCAATCTGTTTCGGAAAGAACTCATCTCGCGCTGTTCCCTATCAGCATTGATTTGGCCATATTTCAAATCCAGAAGTTGATTGTACTTGTCCATCACTTCTTTTACTTTCTCACGAGGAACAAATCCTACGCCATGCCATCTTTCACCAATCGACTTTAATGCTGCAAGATCGGTTCCTTTGTTACCAGTCATTTCTAGCGCTTCCAGTTCCTTTAGCATGTCTTCCTTCAATGCCAAATTTTGCGCCTGCTCATCAACCAACTTCGCAAAATTTTCCTTTTTTCTTCCAAAGAAATGATCACATGTGGAACGAAATCGCTGCCACAACTTCTGCTCGTCGCGCGGATCAGCAGATCCAACTGCTTTCCATGCCTCTTGCAATTTTTTCAGCGCTTCCGTTGCATTCTTCCAGTCTTCACTGTTTTGCAATTCCTTCGCCTTTTCAATTAGTGCTTCTTTCTTCTCTTTATTGTCTTTATATGCGGAGCGTTTTACATCCATGAACGCATTGCGCTTGCTAAAAAACAAATCGCATAAGCCACGGAACTCTTGCCATACATCTTCATTTTCCTTCTTTCTTGCCCAACCTATTGTTCGCCATTCTTCTTGAAGTTTCAGCACATCATCGGTCCAACGATTCCAAGTAGCAGCATTTGTAATTTCCATACTCAATATCTCCTTCATCTTTCCAACCAAAGCTGTCTTTTTCGCTAGATTCTCATCACTGTGAGCATGAATTTCATCATAATGAGCTTGAATGCGATTTTGTGCTTCGCGCAAAACACCGAAGAAGGTGTCACCTAGTTCCTTGTAGGTTTCTCTTGGCGACGGACCAATATTCATCCATTCACGT
>Ga0075152_10002028_pt1 | contig 14464 bp, 20 predicted proteins | sample JI61114C2DNA_FD_70964 | JGI IMG/M metagenome (GOLD analysis project Ga0075152, IMG submission 70964) | Wastewater effluent complex algal communities from Wisconsin, to seasonally profile nutrient transformation and Carbon sequestration -... | ecosystem: Engineered > WWTP > Effluent > Algae...
TAAGTTCAATCTCGCTAAACAATTCCAGCTGGAGTACAACAAGTTTGTGGATAATAATCGTGACATGGTGGAAGAGGACCAAACAAAGGAGGAACTGCACCAGCGTATTGACGACCTCGAAGATCAGTTGAAGGAACTCACCGAGGGAAAGCGCGATGAGGCAACTGACGAACGTACTCAGATCATGAACTCCGGGTGGCTGTAGAACAGACTGGAACGGTACTACATGTACGTGCAACTCTTGGTTGCAGCTGAAATGGAACGATCAGTGGGCTGCCAACAGCTCCTCACCGACTACTATTGTGCAGCTTATTCTATCGAAGCGAAGGAAGTGCCCGAATCGAACAACGATCTGAATGTCGATCAAGCACTGTAGGTGATTAACTCTGAGTTCGAGTGTCCCCGAATCGACAAGCTGTTCGCTGAAGCCAACCGAGTATTCAATAGATAGGAACCATAAGTGGCTGCCGACGATAAGAACAAGAAAGGAGGAAAGGCCCCACCAGCTCCGCCGAAGAAAGATGATAAAAAAGCTGGAAAGAAGGGTGGTAAGGAATAACCCGAAGAGAAGAAAGAACCCACACCTCAAGAGTTGGAGCTTCAGAGTGCAGTGAACACCGAGAAGTCAATCTTCCGGTTCCGAATGAACATTCTCAAACAAATTGCTAAGCGATAACTGAAAGGCATTCGCCAGCAATCACTGGACTTTTACGCACAGCTTGAGGATCTTCTCAGGTATACCTATCAAGTGGAGCTGGAAGCTATTGATCGGCTTTCGAAGCTGCTGCGGTAGAAGGTAGAGCAACAAGCAAAGGTTCAAACAGAGTTGGAGTTGAACTACGTGGATGTGCACGTACGTCAGGAAGTACTCAACTACCTCACCCCCAAGGTACTAGCTCGCTTATTCAGCCTCAAATACAACCTGCCAGGGAAGCCGTACTAGCCAACCGGTTCACTGTCAGCCAGCTTTATTTCCTGCTCGGCAACATCGAAGCTGAATCGGAAAAGCACCAACGTAGAATTATCAATCGCAAGCTGCTGATGCTCTTGACTCGATTCACGGTACGGGAATAGTCTATTCAGACCAACAAACAGACCAATCGAGCATTACCGGAGAGCTGGCTGAAGCACACCTTCGACGACTACGAAAGGCTAATCAGCGTGCTTGACTTCGGTAGGCAAGGCTATATTCTGCTCAAGGATCTTTTCACAGTTATCATCCTTTCGGATTGTGAGTTACCCACGGCTGACCAACTGAATGTCTACCGTAAGGACCTCTAAAAGATTGGAGGTGCAGCACTGACTGCCGACAAGTTCGCGAAGGTTCCCAGCTGGTTTGACAAAATACAATCACAGCAACCCCAATAAAGTACAGCTTGAAGCCACATAGATACCAATGTCTTCGATCGTCCTAGACATCTCAAGCAATTGCTGTTCAGTACACTTGCCGACCCACACACTGGACAGCTGAGTATCGACCGGCTCGTAGACACGATATCACTATCCAAATTATCGCGCCGCCCTGCCGCTGGCTCGACCTATTACACAACCGTCTTCCATTGACATCAACTGTTCAAACCATTCAATTCCTATCGATTCAGAATATTGTTTGGAAAGAAAGGAAAAGTATTCACATTTTGACGAACATGATCAAGCAGTCTGCTTGGAACTAATCCTGACAATCCGATGGTAGAGTCCGAAGTTGTCGTCCATGATGAACTTGTACATCATCTTCATGTAACTTGTGTGCCTTGGGTACTGCTCATAGAACTATGGAGCAGTTGCCCTAACCTTCGGAAGGTTGTACCATGGGACGCTGGGGAAGTCATGGTGCTCGATGTGGTAGCCGATGTTCAGCCCGAAGAAATTCATAGGCCCAGTATAGTCATAGGTCTCCATCTTGCTGACATACTCGTAGTGCTCCGTGAAGTTGTGGAATGCAGTTGGATGCGGGCCATATGAAAGGAACGCGCAGATGAATAGATATGCGATGGCACTTGGCCCCATGAACTTGTAGATGAGAAGATCGCTGGCAGCTATGAAAAGGATGTTGGCAAGTTGTTCCCTCGTCATTTTTGGCTTATCGTAGAAGAGCACCGGACGAAAGGAGCTGATAAGGCCGAAGAAAAATATCCAGAGTGCCTTTCTCGCACGAGTATTCACATATCTTAATTCTAACTCCTGAGTTACAGCTATGTTACTGTGGGAAGTCCGGAGTCTTTGCGATATTCACCATTAAAGTTATGGTGGTCGGCGTGGTAGTTGCCATATGATATCGCAGATGGAATTCCAGTGCAGAGGTTGTTGAGAATGGCAAATAACTGACACATGTTTGGAGACTGTCCACCAGCGAAATGTGTGAAGTCGTGGATGAGTATGTGTGAAGCATGAGCGATAGCTCCACCAAATATATAGGTTACTGCGAGAAACATCGGCCAGGAAGCATTCTGAGTTACAATATGTTTACCCGAAGGAGATGAGCAATTGAAAGTTGCGTAGTAACGAACAGCAGAGTGAGACAGTGACTCAACAGACTGTTCGATTTCATCAACTTGGCGATGTCGGGATGTGCCTTCAGAATCAGCTGACGTCGCCGCACGTGACTGTCCTCGCCAGCGATAAACGTGAAATTTGTGCGTGGAACAGGGTCAAAGGAGTAGAAATCTTACTGTTTCTTGCTTGGGGGGGTTGATTGCAAAAGAACGCAGTCACCAGCGTACGTTGATTCTGGATTATCCACCAACATATCTGGGGTTGATTGATTTTATTATGTTACGTAAGACCAGCAGCTTTAAAAGAAAGCCGTTGCATCGTATTTGTGGAATTCAACGGTGCTGAGGCTGTTATTAACCAAACAGAAATTTCATGATCATCAAAGCGATTGAATTGCGCAACGACCATTTGCAATAAACGAACTTATTTGGTCAGTGTAGCTCCTAAGCCCTCGCCAATGAGCTGTTCGAAAGGCCAAGTGATTCTCCATTTTGGTTGATAATCTTCGACGACCCATCCTCATTTTTAAGATGGCCAATCGATAGATCTCACATAGAAAACAACAAATTTCGGATCGCAGCTCATGAATTAATATGTTAACAAGAGCCGATAACTTTCCTCCGATCCTCTCTTTGTTTAAGGTTATTTCCTGATGCTATCACTCTTGTACGTTGCCCTGGTCGGTCGTTAACACTGCCCATGCCCTCAGGCTTGATCGCGTAATTTGTTTCGATCAATTGGTGAAGAATACGGCGGCATGAAATAGCTATTGATGGCAGGAAGGTTTCTGAGGCTCAGGTATCTTAGTTGAGTGCTGCAGGGTTCAGATACTCCATTCCGAGCTGCAGCCTTTTGGAAGAAGGAGTCCGATCGGGCGTGTGAATCGAATAAAACAGAAATCACCATACCCGATAAGCTTGGCTGGAGAAGTCCTCTCTCTTACAATAAGCCATCGACAGCCTGCTTGATAGGAGCCAGTCGTCAGCAACGAGATCGGCTGATTTCCATTTGCGAAATCAATCAAAGCCTCTACACTCATGTATTATTCATATAAGTATGTTGGCGTATGCAGGACTTGCCGGCGTTGCTGGACTCTATGCTGCAAGAAAGTTCTTTAATGGAGCAGAGTGTAAAGTAAGGAGGGATCTAACTGGACAGGTCGCCATCATTACAGGTTCCAATAGCGGAATTGGGAGAGAAACAGCGCTGGCACTCGCTCGTGAGCACTGCACAGTTGTGATCGCAGCCCGTGATGTCAAGAAGTGCCAGGAAGCAGTGTAATACGTACGAACAAACTCTGGAAATAACAACGTCGAATACAAACAATTAGATTTGGCATCACGCGTATCGATCGATGACTTTGTGAGAGAAATCAAAGCCAAGTTCAATAAGATTAACATCCTTGTCAACAATGCAGGAGTCTCTGCTCTCAAGGATCTCACCCTTAATTCCGAAGGCATTGAGATGGCAATGGCAGTCAACCACTTCGGGCATTTTTATCTGACATCCAAGCTTTGGGATCTGCTCAAACATTCCGAGGGGTTGAGAATCGTCAACGTAAGCTCGAGGGCTCACATCAGTAACCGTATGAGCAGCGCGGGAGTGAACTTTGACTTCGATGATCTGGACGGCAGGAAGGATTACGAAAAGTTTAGGCAGTACTCTCGATCCAAACTTGCTAATGTTCTTTTTACTCAGGAATTGGCTGAAAGAGTAGCTAAGATAAACCCATAGGCAAGAGTGGTGTCCCTACACCCTGGTCTTGTCCGCACAGATATCTTTCGAGAAAACAGCGGTTGGCAGAAGGCTGCAGCATGCCTCCTCACTCCGATTCTATTCTTGATAATGAAGGATTGCTGGCATGGAGCCCAAACCACGCTGTATACACTCTTTCAAAGCGCTGACAATTTGAAGAATGGAGGGTACTTCAGTGAGTGCAAGGTAGCTTAGGTGAGCCCCTTCGCAAAATAACCACAAAACCAAAAGACCTTATGGAAAAAGTCAGAGGAGATGCTTGGAATAACCTTCCCTGCAACCTGATAGCCTATGCATTCAACCTGCTAAAGCATTTTCAAAATATGTTCGCCATCGCCGTTTTCTTGTATATTGTTGATAATATGAATGACTTAAATTATCAAAGGACGGGGCAAGCATTATTCTTTCGTTATTCGAACGTCTGCAAGGCAAGAAGATAGGTGAAGACAATGCCGATGACAACCAGCAGATGCCAAATTTGATGGCTGTGCCCGCAGAGATCAAATTTGCCTGGTCGATGACGTTAGGGACACCTAGGTATAGGTTAATACGTTACTGTGTTGCGTAGATAAACATCCCCAGTAGGTAGCTGAGAGCAACACATACCACCACCGGCACGCAATGAGCAAAAGTAAAGGTGTCTGCTGAGTCACCGAGGTATTCGTTGAGGAGCATATGCGAAATGGGTATTACGAAGAAGGCTCCGAAGCCACCAAAGAGCATCGACTTCATCTTGAGGTTCCTGTAGACCCACTCAAATAGACTGATGACGAACACTACTGTTGCCAGCACAGCGATGATGCTAAGATAGAACACAGCGAGGTTGCTGTTGCAGTACATTCCGTAGTAGATGGGTGGGAAGAAACTTCCAGCAATGACGATGCTGATGCCCGCATAATCAAATCTCCTCACAATTGTCTTGGCGACTATGCTAACATGTCATTTTACTGCCGGACATTGGATAGAAGAGGTGGAAGATAGTGCTGAAGAGTAAACACACCGTGGCCGAAAGAAGAAACACAAAGAGTGGCCATCTGGAAACGTAGCGCGGGTTTGGGGAATGCATTGGATCCAGAAAGTCCATCATGTGAGAGTTGGTGAACTGCATAAAGCTGTCAGTTGCTGCTGAGAGCGAGTGTTTTAACTCGCTTAGAACAAGGCTATCGTCTCCTAGGCGCCTGACTGAATCGACCACACTACTTTCTTGCTCCTCGAATTGGTGCTTTAGGTTTGCAATGCTTATTAAGGTGCTGTGCAGACGTCCCTTCAGTTCTGACTTGAGCTCAGTCAGGTTGGAGCCAGTTATTGCCAATCGATCTCGAGCTGCTTCTACAAATTCATTGTAAGCATCCCGAAAGCCGTTCTTGAGCAGCTCGATTTTCTGCTGTGCTCCATCAGTAATCTCCTGGATTAAGGAGTGGTTATTCAGGCTATCCACGTGCAGGTCGATGGTATCATTGAGTGCGCGTGCTCGATCGACACCTGAAGTTGGGTTGATGAATACGAAGGCGTATCCTAAGAGCGCAAGGAGGGCGACAGCAGCGATTAAATGTGTCCATATGCTGACAGTTTCGTTGTGGACCATAAACAGCGTGCGAAGCATCTTCCTGGGAGTATCGTAGTTGATTCGGTAACCCTTGTAAATGAACACATTGTCGATTGCATAGCCAGGAGCATCGTGTATCGACCCTACGTAGGGTTATTTAGAGCCTTCAACTATCGCCTCTGGAGATTTCTTCAAGTGGTCGTGCTTCTTCGCTCGTTTGTTGGAGATATTCTTGGGGTGTTTGCTTCGAGCCATTAAAGTTCAGCACTTTCTAAAGACCAGTTGGAGCCGTGTACATTTTATCCAATAGACGAAGATTTGGTTGCAGGGAGAAATTCCCACTTACCTTTACCTGCTGACGCCAACTCTTAGTTAGCGTGGCTTTAAACTGTCGGAACGATTCACCCAAATTATAATTACATGGAAAAAGCTTCGGACCTATCAGTAAGCAAGAGTAACAGCAGTGTGCTCGACATTGCTTACATGTGTGAACGGCATAACGAACGAGCCTACTTCCTCTGCAACGAGGAGAAGTGTACGCTACCCATACTCATCTGCAACCAATGCAGTGAGGAGGATCACTGCCACGACACCACTTCTGTCAAGAAGGTCGAAAAGTTGCTCGCTGAGAACGACAAAGCCTATGACAGCGATAGCATAACCAACACCATCCGAGGCTTCTATCATGACATGCGGGAAAGCATCTGTAAGGCACTCGAAGAAGACGAGAAGACCTTCACAGAATACATCTGCAATAAGAAGGATGCTACCATAGATCCGTAGGTGCGTGACGGGATTAAACTCATTCGTGAACGGCAGTTCTCCAAACTGACCAGCACCATACTTAGACAAACGATGGAACACATCAAGCACAGCCCCAGCGACAACAACGTACATCATGAGATTGAAGCGCATATCGAGGGGAAGCGAGCCATACTCAACCGCTTTCGGCTGGAACTCTAAGGAAACAAGCTCAATCAGCTGCCGCGTTGGTAGTTTGTGATGCCAGACGGTAGGAAAGTGAGAGACATTGAGCGTAACGTCTACCGAATAAACCAAGACTGCAATCTGATAGGCAATCGGACGCTGGATCAGCGAGTGCATCGCTGGCGCATCGTGTTCACGAGTCTCGAGGCAGTTGGTTGTATCGGTTTCGGGTTGGCGAGTCTGGACACTCTAAGTATGACTGACGTGTCAATAGGTTCGGTGTTGAGCTGCCTTTGTTGCAACGGACCATGGTCCGGCTACAGCTTTGATATCAAGGACAACGTCAAAATGAAAGATAAGCTCAACGCAAAGTAGAATGTAATCACCTTCTAACTGAACCGGAACAAGGGAATGGTGTTTCTATTTGATCCCCAGGGCAAACTCCACGGAGAGAAGCGACTGGACAGCATGCGTAACACTAACCTCGTACCGATAATCAAAAGAGGGGGCTCTGCTAAGGTTGAGTTTAGAGTGGAGCACCTTCTAGGGTGATGTGCGTGTCAGAATCGATAATATAATCAGTTTAAATGGCGAAGCGCAACGAGGGTTATGACTGGCTAGCCAAGTTGCTCATCATTGGCGATTCTGGTGTGGGCAAAACCAACATTCTGCTGAGATTCTGCTAGAACAACTTCCTAACGTCGCACCTCACCACCATCGGTAGACCTCTCCACTTAGAGTAGGCATTGACTTCAAGATTAAGACCATCGAAGTAGACGGAAAGAAGATTCGCATGCAGATCTGGGACACTGCTGGTCAGGAACGCTTCAAGACCATAACGCAGACCTACTACAAAGGTGCAATGGGCATTATTATGACATATGCCATCAATGACCGCTAGACCTTCCAGTCACTGTAGAACTGGATGAAGCAAATCAAAACGCACGCAAGCGAAAATGTCATCAAGGTTCTGATCGGCAACAAGTCCGACTGCACAGACCGTGAAGTACGCCGCAGAAGATATTGTAGATTTCCTTCGAAGAAGGCAAGAAGCTCGCAGAGACCTACGGCATAGAGTTCTTCGAAACCAGCGCCAAGGAGGACCGTAACATCAAGGAAGCATTCTACTACCTTGCACGAGAAATCAAAGACAAGGTGTTAGTGGAGAATCGTCCATCGGTACAACCCATCGGCGGCACCCGCCTCACCCCCGGCACTGACAAGCCAGCTACAAAAAGCTCGTGCTGCTGAACTGATGACTGTGCTGTGTGAAACCACACATCTAATTCTGACTGAGTATGGAAAGATCAGTGTTGAGTGCGAAGTCGACTCTCACGCAAGCGACGCTCCATGAGCTGTCTCCGATTGAAGTTTTTCCCGTAGATGATGTCTTTCTTGCTCCGAGTAACCTTCAGGAAATGCTCGGGAAGTCCAACCACCACGGGTGCCACGGATGCTTTCTGAAGATGTTCCTGCGACTTCTGGATGAACCTATCACGGATTCGGAAGACATAGACCTCCTCGACAGTTAACGGCCTTGACTTGCTGGCAGGCCGCTGGTTGCTACGATTTGATGGATTTATCACAATTTTGTTTGATTTGCCCGCTGAAGATAAACTCCGGACAGATTGTAAGTTGTCCATGAGAGCAACTGCCGACTTCACTGGAGTGACGAAGCCATTGAAATTAATTTCGATGCGATTGATCTGGTTATGCACGGTTGTTATTGGCTGTAGGGTGAGTTGGCTCCGAGAACGTCGACCGAATGTTTCAACCGACCCACGCATGTTCTTGCTGTACATGGAGGTCTTCATCGTGGTCGACTTCTCATGCTTTTCCGCAGTGGTAGGCTTGCGAAAGGACGGTAGGGCATATCCATTCTATTCATCTTCATCGGATTGCTAACGGTTATGCTGCTGCTCCACCATTGTTGCCTTGTTGAGTGAGTTCCGAAAACTGTAATCGTAGCCGTTACGTTGTTGCTGCGTTATCTTCGGCAAGTTTTGAGCCATGCAACATTATAAACGTTATCACGGGGCTGGAACGAACGGTTAGAGAAGTCCCTCGTTGCAAAACTTGCTATAGACGGTGCCACTCAACTTGATCATGTCGCCAAGCTGGTCGAAGAGGTAGGTGCTGCTGTTCGACTTGAGGTAGGAAAATTCGTCTAGGTAGCAAGGCACTGGTTTCTGCAGGTTGTGCTCTGCGATCATGTTTAGTATGCGCTCGCGAAGCAGCGGTTCAGATTCTTCCGTAGGTTTGGGAGACATCACCTTTACCATGCTGGAATAGCTATCGGCCTGATCAACCTACCGCTCAAAAGGAATGTTCGATTCGGTCGGTGGTTGGAAATCAATGAGTTCAATGTTGGCTATCGATTGCTACTCACGGGTATTGGATTTACGATTGGGAAGTGGACTTATCGACTCAAGATTGTTGGTAAGCCTTTCTCTGATGGAACCTCTGTTAGTCAGTCTCGGCTTTACTTATTCTTGCCCTTACATAACTGATTCAGGCCGGTAATTTTCAGCAATTTCAGAGAACTGTCTGCCCTCCAAGAAATCAGCTCGGTCATTTTACCATAACAGCTCGCGCATCTCCTCCTGTGTCTCGGCAGCAAGCTTAAAGCCTTCCTCTAAATCAACCACAGCTTCCTCGAGCTCCCTAAACCTAGTTTGATAGTTTTTAAGCCTGTATAGACCCATGAACTCATCGCCGAGGCTGATATTCTGGGTTTCTTCATAGACTGACTGAATGGCTCCTTCACATCTCCGTAGCCTCTCTTCAAACAGTTGCACCCAGTTTTTAATCTTACTCCAGTATTCACTATTGTGCCTTTTTACTGAGTGGCACTTTTCCTTGATATACTACTTGATGCGAGTCATGTTCGTGTCAATCCATCCCTCCATATGCGATTGGTAGGCATCCAGAGTTGACTGTGTAGGTTTGAGAACTCCCTGTCTGTACATCTACGTTTCTCGGAGCAAGGTATTGATTGATGTGAGTTTCTCCTCCAACTGGGTGCTTGTTAGCTTGTTTGATAGATCTGCATTGTTGGCAGCATTCGACTGAGCTGCACCGACAGACAATGTAATTTGTGTCTGCTCTCGATCGCGCAACACAGAAAGCAGCTTCTCTTTCCTCTCGAGTTCACGTTCGTTATGGTTTAACCGTTCATTAAGCTGTCTTATTGTTTCAGTATTCTCGGCAATCTCCAACGTAAGGTACTTAAACTTGGATTAAAGCAGTTTGTCGCACCACTCTCTGACTTCATCAAAGGAGTAGAGCCGTTCCGAGCGTGGTTGAAATTGTGGGCTAGTTGGTACCGTCGGTTGAGGGCTTTGTCGGTGACTTCCGCTGCTTGGTCGTGGTTATCTTTGCTTGATCATTCAAAAAAATATTGGATTTTATAGGCTCCAGCTAAGTCAATAGAAACTGAAGGGGTAATGAAGGGATATCACCCAGATGTCCTCTCTCGCGCTACCTTGAACTTTCGACGGCTCTTTGGCGAAGCTAATTCGTGGATATTCTCCTGTTCTGGGATATCAAGCTCGTTGATAGTAGTGAGCTGCCCTGATAGTTCTGCTTCATCGATATCAGCCTCCCTGGATTTCTTGGTAACTGAGAAATCCACCTTGTTGCCAGAAATGCTCCTACGATCGAGTATGTTCAGAGTCCCCAGACAGTCGAACACCTTGTTGTGGTATCCCCTTGTGCTACGTATCGGGTTGCCTTTGAGTTCGAGTTGGTAGAGGCAAGGATTGCGGTTAAGAGGTTCGAGTTCATCCACAAGTGCAATGAGATTGTGAGCGAGATAAAGCACCATCAGCACATTAAACCCACCAAGGTGAACTATTTCCTTTCCAGGAATGCTGAATTAGTTGGATGCATACCGATTGTTTGAGAGATCAAGACGCAATAGCATTGGCAGCTTCGGTAGTCCTAATAGTTGGCTCAGCTAGCACCCTTCCAAAGTTAAGTGGGCGATACATTTGTACCTCATCAGCTTTTTAATCACTTCACTACTGAGTTGGATCATCTTAGTAGGAGCGAATGCAAGATGCTCAGCTTCTTGATCGACTGTACAGTCAGAAGCCCACTCCCTTATGTCCTTCACATACACAGAGGTCGGTTCCTTGTTCTTCTTCATGCTTAATTAATGACAAACCTTGAGAGTCCCGTCCTATTTCAAAGAGGTCCTTTTAAAATGAATAACAAAACGAAAGTAGTCGATCAACTTCTCCGTGGCAGCTTCGATAAGATATCGAACCTCAATCGACCATCTTCAGAGAGCTGTTGGTGCATATCGTGTAGCCTGTTATTGATTTCGTGCAGCTGCTGCTTATACTTGATGTCGTAATTCACTTCGGACAGCAGGTCTGATATTTGATTAAGAGGGTCTTTCCGTGGAATCGATCGATGGTGGGGTGATGGAACGCCGGTATGCTTCTTCCTGCGTAGGCTGAAGAGATGGCGATTGATATATGTCGATTCTGGTTGCTGCTGCTCCACTTGTGACCTTGTTCGTCTCCTTCTTGCAAGCACAGAAATCGGTGCTTCTTACAAATTAACCTGCACGCTGCTGTCCTGCAGGTAAGTACGCGCTTTGGATGATTATAGCGTCTTTTCCTCGGAGTAGGATTTTCCCTGTTCCTTTGTTACAACTTCTGCTGAAAGCTTTGGGGTCGTCTTCCTATTCTCCCATCCATGTATAGGTAGCTTTAGCTTTTCCTGGTAGTTACGTTTTGCTGCTGTGCTCCTTTCCAGCTTTCTCTGCTAGGCTTCCTCTTGAAACCTGAGTAATGTTCGTTCTCTTTCCTTCTACTAGTGAGCCTGTTTGTACATAATCCATTACAGCACCTTAGAGTGCTATGATTGGTAGCCACCTTGACCCATCCGCACCTTGCGAGCATGCTCGTATTGCCGCAGATAATCCTGATATCGGTTAATTTTTGTGTACTCCCCCTGTACGTTCTCTATTGAAAGCTTAGATAGGTTTTGTTAGGGGCTTGTAGCTTCCACTTCCCTCCAGACCTTCGATTACAACAATGGAACTCGATAATCATTGATAGCGAATTGTGGCTCGAGATGTAAGCAAGGTTAGGTCGGTAAGCGATGTTGAGATGATTGCAGACGGGTGTACGCCTCACTTGGTTCACTTGCAGCCCTCTGGTCTCTTTGAATTCCAATATATTGGTTCTTTGTCGACAATATTGCCACTTCCTGTGGCGAGAAATAGTGGTTGCCTGATTGAACATTCCCAAGTAGTTGCTGTCTGGGCTTCAACGACATGGCTTCGTATTGCCGAATTTTTTGGTTAGTGCGTTCGATCTGCTCACGATACCGCTGCATGGTCCTTTGGTAATCCATCTGGTGAGCTATCCTACCTCGCCGACAATAGCTAATATAATAAGCGGTAAGAGCTAAGTGGTGTTGCCGAACCGGTGCATAATGATTACCACAATTGTTTGTATTTGCCTAATGAATCCAAATATATTTTCCTGATGCGATTGAAGGCGAGGGAACCATAGTTTAACGGTTTGACTGTGTAAGTTCAATGGTTTTCAAATTAGACAGCTTTCTGTTCGTTCCTGAGCAGTTGGGGACCCTTACGTAATAATAAAAGGGCATTACATCTTACCTTATCGATAATTAATGAATTTGGAAATTGACGTCAGAGACAGGCAACAGACGTCACTTTCACTGCTGCGCTCTGAACGTCGCACAGCGGAGCTTCCAATCAAGCAGAGAAAGTCCGGTCAGCAGAGGCCAGATTGGAGATGGCAGGATTGTCCATTCGTCATTCAGCAAAATATTGCAGGTAACGCAATATTCTGGTCTCTTGAGTCCACCCTCGCCTTCTCTTCCCCTCTGGATCCATAGGCGCCACTGAATTTCAAGCTTATCGTCACTATGGAGAAGGAATTCGAATTCAGAGAACTCGAGGGATGGCAGTGGCATAAAACATGGATGATTCCTACGATTACGGTCACCGTGCTTCCAGAAAATGCCAAATCAGCAGGGAATTTTACCTTCCCCCCAAACACCTATATAACCGTTATGTGTGTAAGGCCCGGCAATCGGACCCCTGAAAAATTCTTCATCACCGAAACAGGCCTGCAAGGGGTCACCAGTCAACAAGCCGAGGTGGGAAGGCATGTCTTCACTGGACTCAAGTTCACCGAGACCTCCTATAAACAAGAAGTAGCAAATTTCTTACCCAGGGAAGCAAGTTTAACCTTGTTGTCGCCTTGCTATACAAAGAAGAAGGCGATATGCACCCTTCCGTCATAGACTGTAAGATATCGCCGCCGATTTACGTGGATTCCAGGTTCAGGTGCAGCGACGCCTTGAAGGTACCGGTACGTGCTAGCGTAGGACAAGGAGCCTATCAACTGCAATGTGTTCTTCCCTGACATGTTCACGAAGGAACTCGTCAAACGAAAGAAAGATGCTGAGGATGAGATCACGAACGACATGGCTGGCTTCGTGAGTTACTTCACAGCCCCGAACATCCGCTACAAGATCAAGAATCCGTTGTTCCTAGCTTACAAATTTTCCAACTTCGTCAGCATTTACTACAACAGTCTAAGATGCAGCAGCATTAAGGTACCCAGGCTTCTTACCATAGGATGCGATCAGACAAATTATGAGCTACTTCACCTCCGTTGCTGCATTGTAGAAGCCGAAATGCTATTCAAGGAGATCCGGTAACAATATCGATAAGATCAACATGGAGGCGTTGATCTGTATGGCGTTCCGTAAGGACAGTGATACGAGATCGCTCAGGGAGGTTGTGGACAAGTTTGGGCCCTTCGACAACGGCTTCATGAACATTCTATGCGATGCTTCGCTCATTCCAAAAAAGTTCACGGCTATCAGCGAACCCGAGCAGATCCGCCTTTACTACTAGGAGTACTATGCCACCAGAGACCCATAACCACCACACAAGCACGTGCACTTCGCTGAATCCACGGTGAAGACTCCACTCACCGACGCGCCATCAGATTAGGCCGTCGGTAAACCTCATCCTCGTTATCCCACGCAGAGGGTCCCTTGCCGAACTGTCATCGAGCTGCCTAGGAGGCCGGCTATGCCTGAGGCTATCCCAGCGATGAAGAAGCCGGAGCCAGAGATGTGTTACATCAAGTGTCAGGAACCGATGCCAATGGACACCTACCGACAGAATTGTCCTTCCATGCTGAACAGTTTCAACAACTATTTGAATCTGCTCGATCAGGTTATGCACCAGGCTTACCTTTGATGGGGCGAAGAATGACCATTTAATGAATTGAATTCCTTATACAATACCTGATTGTCGCAGAAACTCAACGGCTCAGCACGATTTCAGGTGTCTTGAAGCGGATTCTTGATTATCGAGGACATCGATAGCTCAAATTTAAATGTCTAGACAGCCGGCAACATCAAGCACCCCATTGAGAATATTGAGGACCTCAAAAGAAGGTGTTTGTGTATTGCCGAGGAACCATCTTCCAACTTGTGATCGCTAGCCTGTGTCGACATTAACTTAATTGCTAACTGGGATAGTGCGTCACCACCTGATCAAATCCGATACTATCGGGAATCATCGGGTCGAGGGAAGTCTCGATTGAAAGCACAATGTAGGACCAATGTGCATTAATTACGAGGCATACATTCAGTGCCTCGTCTTTGGGACTCTCAGTAACCGCCACTACCTTATTCAAGGAAGCCCAAAAATTCTGCCGAACCGAAATTCAGCTT
>Ga0075152_10002029_pt1 | contig 14464 bp, 12 predicted proteins | sample JI61114C2DNA_FD_70964 | JGI IMG/M metagenome (GOLD analysis project Ga0075152, IMG submission 70964) | Wastewater effluent complex algal communities from Wisconsin, to seasonally profile nutrient transformation and Carbon sequestration -... | ecosystem: Engineered > WWTP > Effluent > Algae...
ATTGCCAATTCGGAGGATTTAGCAGGAGAAACCATTCAACAAGCAAAAGTACTAGAAGGTTCCATGCGAAATACTGGAATTCATGCTTGCGGTGTAATTATTACACCAAGCGATATTACGAATTTCGTACCAGTTACTACTGCAAAAGATTCAGATTTGTATGTGACACAATTTGACAATTCGGTAGCTGAAAGTGCGGGTTTATTGAAGATGGATTTTTTGGGATTAAAAACTTTAACCTTAATTAAAGATACGGTTAAATTGGTAAAATATCGTTTAGGAATCGACTTAGAACCTGATAATTTTCCAATTGATGATCAAAAAACATATGAGTTATTTCAGAGAGGTGAAACTGTTGGAGTTTTCCAATACGAATCGCTTGGAATGCAAAAATACATGAAGGATTTAAAACCAACTGTTTTTGCCGATTTAATTGCTATGAATGCATTATATCGCCCAGGACCATTGGAATATATTCCTTCATTCGTTCGTAGAAAAAACGGAGAAGAAGAAATCAAATATGATTTAGAAGCTTGTGAAGAATACTTAGCAGAAACATACGGAATTACAGTTTATCAAGAACAGGTAATGCTTTTGTCGCAAAAATTAGCTGGATTTTCAAAAGGTGATGCCGATGTGCTTCGAAAAGCTATGGGTAAAAAACAAATTGACGTTTTGAACAAAATGAAACCTCAATTTATCAATCAAGCAGCAGAAAAAGGGCACAACCCTATTGTTTTAGAAAAGATTTGGAAAGACTGGGAAGCGTTTGCAAGTTACGCGTTCAATAAATCGCACTCTACTTGTTATGCTTGGATTGCTTATCAAACGGCTTATTTAAAAGCGCATTACCCTGCTGAATACATGGCTGCGGTACTTTCTAATAACATGAACGATATCAAGCAAGTTTCGTTCTTTATGGAAGAATGTAAGCGCATGGGATTAGCCGTTTTAGGTCCAGATGTGAATGAATCGTACTATAAATTTACGGTAAATGAAAACTATGCTGTTCGTTTCGGAATGGGAGCTGTCAAAGGAGTTGGAGCAGGAGCAGTTCAAACTATTGTTGATAACAGAAAAGATGGAAATTATAAATCTATCTTCGATTTAGCGAAACGAATTGATTTGCGTGCTGCCAATAAAAAAGCATTCGAAAACTTAGCATTAGCAGGTGGTTTTGATGGTTTTACCGAAACTCATCGAGCTCAATATTTTCATCATGACGGCGACGGAATTACGTTTTTAGAAAAAGCGATTCGTTATGGTTCGAAATTTCAAGAAAACGAAAATTCATCACAAGTAAGTTTGTTTGGCGATGCGTCGGAAGTGCAAATTGCGGAGCCAATCGTGCCTCCTTGTGAAGATTGGAGCACGATGGAAAAATTAGCCAAAGAAAAAGAAGTCGTTGGAATTTATATTTCTGGACATCCGTTAGATGATTACAAGTTTGAAATGAAATATTTCTGCAATGCAAAATTAGAATCGCTTAAAAACTTAGAACAGTATTTGGGTAAAAACCTTTCTTTTGGAGGAATTGTAACCAATGTACAGCATAGAACTGCCAAAAACGGAAAAGGCTGGGCAACCTTTGTATTAGAAGGCTATGACGAGAGTTATGAATTCCGAATTTTTGATGAAGAATATTTGAAATATCGTCATTTCTTGTTGCAAAATCAGTTTGTATATTTTAAGATAAATGTGAAAGAAGGTTGGGTAAATCGCGAAACAGGTAAAAAATCCGACCCAAGAATTCAGTTTTTAGATGCCAAAATGTTAGCAGACGTGTTGCCAACGTTTGCTAAAAAACTATTTATTCATTTAGATATTAAAGATCTGCATTCCAATTTTGTTGCTGAATTGAATGAGCTTTTTGCTGCAAATACGGGTGATAATTCAGTGACTTTTGAAGTTATGGAATTAGAAAAAATTAAAACTACAGCAGCAGATGTTTCAGTAATAACGCCAATTGATGTTGAAGAAGAAGTTATTGAAGAAGCAGGTGAAGAGGTGGAAATAAATATTGAAGTTCCAGTAGAAAAAGAAGAAATCATTGTAAAAACTAAACTTTCTATGCCAAGCCGAAAATTGAAAGTAAAGATTTCGCCTGAATTACTTCAAGAATTAGAAAAAAAGCAAGTAAATTTTAAGTTAAATTAAGTATAAGTTCTACAAATACGATTATAATCAAAACTAATTTCAAAACATACTTTCATTCGTAATTAATTTCTAAATTTGTATTAATATATAAAACTAAAAAATATGGCATTAACAATAACGGATGCTACTTTTGATGAGGTAGTATTAAAATCAGACAAACCAGTAGTAGTAGATTTTTGGGCAGCTTGGTGTGGACCATGTAGAATGGTTGGGCCAGTTATCGACGAAATCCACAATGAGTACGAAGGAAAAGCAGTAGTAGGAAAAGTAGACGTAGATGCCAACCAGGATTTTGCTGCAAAATACGGCGTTAGAAACATTCCAACAGTATTAATTTTTCAAAACGGAGAAGTAGTAGGAAGACAAGTTGGTGTTGCACCTAAGAAAACCTATACTGATGCAATAGATGTATTACTATAATTAATATAAAAGAAATATTATGAGAAAGGCTCAACGTAAGTTGAGCCTTTTTTTATACATAACCTTTCATCTTTTGCCCAAAACCTTTTACCTAAAATAAAAAATCTTTTCCTATCTTTGAGAATATGAATTTAGAATCTCAAATACAAAAAATCTCTAGTTTTGAGCATTTGGAACTTTTGGCTAACCAAATTGTCGAAGGCTTTATTTCAGGTATGCATAAATCGCCATTTCATGGATTTTCAGCCGAGTTTTCCGAGCATAAAATCTACAATCCAGGAGAAAGTACCAAGCATATTGATTGGAAATTATATGCCAAAACTGATAGATTATATACTAAACGTTACGAAGAAGAAACCAATTTACGCTGTCATTTGATTATCGATAATTCGTCTTCGATGCATTATCCAAAATTAAAGGAAAATCATCCATTTTATGAGAGTAAAATAGGATTTTCGGTATTGGCTTCTGCGGTTTTAATGAATTTACTTAAAAAACAACGTGATGCTGTTGGATTGAGTGTTTATTCGGATACTTACGAATATTATTCGCCAGAAAAAGGAAGCGACCGTCATCATCGCATGATTTTAAATAAGCTGGAAGGTATTTTGGAAAACAATAATCAAAAAAAAAAAACAGATACAGTCACTTTTTTGCATCAAATCGCTGAAAATATTCATCGTCGTTCGATGGTAGTTTTGTTTACCGATATGTTTCAAAACGAAGACAGCGAGAAAATCTTCAAAGCACTTCAACATCTAAAACACAACAAACATAAAGTGGTGGTTTTTCATGTGTATGATAAAAAAACGGAATTAAATTTCAATTTTGATAACACGCCAAGAAAATTTATCGATGTAGAAACAGGAGAAGAGATTAATTTATTTGGCGAAAACACACAAGAATCGTATCAAAAAAAGGTTGAAGAATTTTTTAAAACAGTTGAAACAATCTGTATGCAGTATCAAATTAAGTATGTTCCGGTTTCTGTAGATGAAAAATTTGAAAAAATTATGAATGCGTATTTAGTTGAAAAACAAAAGTTTGGATAAAAGGATAAAATTTTTTTAATTTTTTTTATAAAAAATATTTGCAGGAATAAAAAACCGTAGTATATTTGCACTCGCAATCAAGCACTGGTTTGGTAGTTCAGTTGGTTAGAATACATGCCTGTCACGCATGGGGTCGCGGGTTCGAGTCCCGTCCAGACCGCTAGAAATAGCGAATTTAGGAAAAGGTTTTCAGAGATGGAAACCTTTTTTTGCCCTAAATTCTAAACGGTAGTTGTGTTGTTTAGGTACGAAAGTACCACAAGGTTTAGTAGTTAGACCAAATGAAAAGCTTTCCCTTATGGGATGGCTTTTTTGCTTTATGGAAGTTTCTATTTGTTGATTTAGGCGAAATTCTTTATACTTCTTTAGCTTTTATTTGCCCAATTGCCATCCCCTAATCCGTTACCTATACTTTGTAAATCGGAATTTAGCCTTATTTAAAAAATATTGGCACGTATTCTTTTTACTTTTTCATATCGCTCTTGATGGACATTCTCTATAAAATCAAAAATATTCATTTGCCAATTTCTATCGTGGAAAGGAGCTATAAAAATAATAGGGATATTATTTTTTTGATAAATTAAACTTCTTCTTTCGTAATCTGGTAAATGAGGATTTCCCATAACTTCGATATAAATACCTAATTCAGGTAAATAAAAATCGGGTGCAAAAATTCTTGGTCTATTTGCATTATCAGATAAGAATACTGGTTGCTCATAAATCCAAAATACACGCATTTGTTTTAAATAATCACAAACCAATAATTCGGCTTCTGACATATCATCATAAACTTGATACATAAATTTTAGTTTAATTATACATCATCAAATTCTTCAATAATATTTTTAGCTTCTATTGGATTTCCAAGACTTACTAGAGTTTCAATAATTGTAGCTGGTGGAATTCTATCTTTTGTTTTGAAAGCTAATAAATATAATAAGGCTTCTGATGATAATAGAATAAATCTTTTTATATCCGTGTTCCAAGTAATTTCATTAATAAAACTATCAAAGTTAGATTTGAACGAATTACTAACTATTATAAATCCAATTTTTTTATAACCCTCTTTTTGTAGTTTTGGACAATAATGGTTTATGTATTCTTTTATAGCTCTATCATCAATTCCTAAACTGTAGCCATTAGAATAGGCTTTAGCATCTACAAGAAAAGCCGTATTTTCTTCTCTATGTCTTAATATTGCATCAGGATTTCTACCGCTTCCTTGTCCTAAAGTTTCTACTTCAAAATCTAATTGTTTAAATATTTCAGCAACCAATTTTTCGTAAGCACTTCCTTTAGAAGATGCTGATTTATCAGTTTCACTTCCTAATTCAACTAGTTTTGCCACTTTAGGTATTAAATAATCTGACAACTCAAAAGAAGCATTTATAGCGATTATTTTTTCTTTTTCTATCTCTACCTCCACAATAGGTTTGTTTTCCTTTTTAGTTGGTGTAGAAATAGGTTTATTTGGGTTTCCTTTAAAATTCCAAAAAGCATGTTCGGCATCCCAATTCGATTTTTCTTTACCTGTATAAGCTTTTAGGACATCTTTTATTTCTTCATTTAAAGCATAAAAATATCGGTAGGCTTCAACTTGGTTTTCAGTTTCTTTCCAAAGTCCTAATTCTGTGTAAGCATTAATCAAAGAAGTATAAAGAATTGGGTATTTACTTTCATCTTGTATTTGCCAAAAATAGGATAGAAAATAACATACAGAACCTGGATTTGGGACTTTTCGTTTATCTTTCGCTTTATTGTAAATTAAAGAACAATGTTTTTCTAATATTTCTATTTTAGACAATGCATTTTCTAAAGTTTTTGGAATAGATATACATTCTTTCAAAAGAGTTGTCAAACTTTCAATATTCGATTCGTTATTTTTTACTAACTGATTAAAAAACATTTGTCCTTTTGTAGCTGTAAAACCCCAAAGATTATTTCTTTTATTATAGCTATCTACATTAGTTTTAAACTCATAAATATTAGAATTTCCATTTTGAAAATCTTCGATAAATTTTTTGAGTTCTACAATAGCTAAACGTCTTGCATCATCAATATTTACTAGTATATTTCCTTTAGCATCTAAAACAGTGCGATTAGTTTTTATATAATCATCCCAAATTATATGGATTTGTTGAATCTTATCTTTTAATATCATTTTTAGAAAATCTTATTTTTTTAATTTCAAATATTCAATTAGCTTGTTGTATTCTAATTGTTTTATATAGTTTTCCATATAATCATAGTCAGGTTCATTATTATCATTAATAGGGAGCATAATTTTTTGTCTCTTCAATCTCGCAGTTCCCATTTTATAGCCATATCCGTATTTCCCTTTTTGTCGTGAAATTTGTTGCGAAATAAAGATTCCAATATGTTTATTTGGCTTTTTAAGTCGTAATTTTCTACAATCATTACCAAAAAGAGCTTCATAAGGATGATAAAAAGAATAACCGACAGAACCATTTCTATTAACAGATAAACACCCAGCTTCCTTTGTTGAATTAATGTTTCCTACGAAATGACCAATTCCATTATTATTTGCTGTTGAAGAAATGTAAGGAATGTTGCCTTTTATTCTTTCAGAGCCATAAATATCTTTCCCTGAAATTATTTCCGTAACATCTTCAATAAAAAATTCACCCCATTCTTTTTCTTCAATTGGACAAACAGATTTAAAGTCTTTTAATAATTTAATTCGTCGAGTTATATAGTTATGATATTGTTCAAATTTTTCATGTTGCTTTTGTTTCATAAAGGCTTCCATAAATTCAAAATCAGGTTCACCTTTTACATTAATTGGAAGAATTAATTTACTTCTTCTAAGTCTTGATAAAGTTGCTCCATTTCCACCCCAATTGAATTTTTCCATTTGCTTTTTTATCAACGGAATTAAAAATTGTGCAATTTCTTTGTTAAGCTTTTCACATTTTAGTACTTGAATATTTTGTCCAGTATAGAATTCATTTGGCTGGTAAAAAACAGTTTGTGTATCAAGTCCAATAGTTATTACATTTCCATTATTAGTTTTGTATTTAACCGATTGTTTACAAACAAAAGAATCATAACCATTATTTTTTTCTGAACGAGTTACATAAGGGATTTCTCCTTTTTTATTAATGAGTTTATTTCTATCGATACCACTTGAAGTCGATTCAATATCAAAAATTTCTTCAAAAATAAATTCTTTCCATTCTTTATTTTTCAATTCTAAATTCATATCAATCTACATTTTCAAATAAATAACATTTATCTTGCATTATCATATTAAATTCAAAAGTCAAATAATCTGTTATGGTATTTTCAAAATCTTCTATTTTTGGGATTTCGTCATTAAAATAATAAAATGAATGTAGCCACTCATCGTCATGTTCGATTGTGGTTTTTACCATAAATTTAGTTTCAGCAGGTGCATCATGAAGCCAACAATTAAGTAAATGAGCTTTCCTCTCTTTTGCTCTTTCTGTTTCAACTAAACCTATGTGTTTACGAATTGTAAATCCATCATCTTCATAATTTATGAATTTACAAAACTTCTTATCTGAATGAGGTTTATGAGCAGTAAAAATCGCAATACATGGATTTGTCCCAACTCCGTAAAAAGTTTCTTTATTTAGTGTTATCACACCCTCTAAAGTATGTTTAGTAAGTACTCGTTTTTTTACTTTTTTATCTTCGGAGGTTTTACCAACCATAGTAGATTGAGGAACAATAATAACGCAACGCCCATTAATAGCTAATCCATCTAATAAATGTTCAATAAAATGAATTTCAGATAAATGTGCTGTATCTTTACCTTTTGCTTGAGAATAAGGTGGATTTATAAATCCAACAGTAGCACCAATATCGGCTTTTAGTTTTTCAGGTTTACATTTTAAAAAATCATCTTTTATCAAATTACTTTTCCCATCGCCACGTAAAATCATATTTGTTGTTGCAATAGAAAACATATCTTCTCTTATTTCAATTCCGTGAATCCTATCTCTTTTTATTGTTTCTATTTCATTAGGTTTTGCCTGTTCTAACATTTTATGCATGGCAGCAATTAAAAATCCTCCAGTACCACAACAAGGGTCAAAAACAATATCATTGGGTTTTAAATCTATTAAATCACAAAATATTTCAGTAATATGACTAGGTGTAAGGACAACCCCTAAAGTTTGTCCATCTCCACCACTATATCTAATAAATTCCCCATAAAAACGACCTAAAACGTCTTCAGTTGAATTATTTATAACACTTGCATAAACATTTTTTTGCAGAAATTCGGTAAAATATTTAAGGGGCGTTTTTTCTAAACGTTCATCGATTTGATTTAATAAAGTTCTATTTTTTATAATATCAAATTGAGCTAAAACTTGCTCTTTTTTAGTTTCAGGTTTTACTTTTACCCGAGTCATATGAGTTGAAAGAGCATCATAAATAATGTTACCATCAGTTTTTAAATCATCACCTTTTAGCTGATTTGCTATATTTGCATCTTCACGTAATGCTAAAAGAATGGCTGAAACTACAAGGGGTTTTTCAGAATCACCTAATTGCCCATAATTTCTTAAAGCTTCGTGAAGTTCTGCTGATTTTTTTAATACCTCTTCAAGTTCTAACGTTTCAACTGGTGTTTCTTCAAGTACTTGTTCACGATAATATTTTTCAATATTTTCATTAGAAAAATTTTCAAAATTCTCAACTGGTTTAAGAAGTTTATAACCTTTTTCGTCAATGAAAATAGGTCTAATCATATGATGTTTTTCATCACCTGAACAACCAAAGGCAAAAACTTTTTTAAAACTTGTATTTTCAATTATGTGTTTACCGTAATGTAACGCCCCATTTTCAGCAAAATCTTTTAAAGACTTAACATCCATAGCAAGCTCAGTTTCTTCTTCATCAGAATAATTAGCTTGTTTTTCAAGTTCAGCTTTATCTTCAATGACTATAATAAAATCTTTTGATATACCCACAAATTCAGGAAAACCAACTCTTCCAGTTCCCTTTTTTGAAGCAGTTTTTAAAGCATCATTTATTTCCTTAATATTACTTCCATCAGCACTATATTTTATTTTAGCACTATCTAAAAGTTTACTTACGAATATATCTAGGTTTTTTTCTTTTTTACTCATATCTTAAATAATTTAAGGGGAGATGTTAGTTCATTTAAACAGTTTACATAAAAATTCAATGTTTTTTTATTCATTACTATTCAAATTATTATCATTTAAATTGTTTTATGTTGTTTGATGCTTCTTTAAGTGCTTTATTGGCTAATTTTTCATCTTTTAAAACATCAAGTACCTGATCGGCTAACCAAAAGGTAGTTAATTCATCAATACTAGTTTTTAAGATTTTAGCAAGAATGGGGATTTGTTCTTTTTTAGCCTTTCGTTCTCCTCTTTCAATTTTACTATACAAGGGAGTATCAATATTTAGAGCATTAGCTAAATGCTTCTGAAATAAATTATTTTTTACACGAAGTTCTTTTACTTTATTTCCAAACTGATTTGACATAGTACAAAATTTGACTTGTCAAATATCGTTAAACAATTCCATTAAAACAAGACATAGAGTTGGATGTTTAGTATAATACAATAAAAGCTTAAAATGAAAAGCCCCAAAAGGTAATTAACCTAATGGGGCAGAATTTAATGCTATTTTAAATTTTGATTAATTCAAAATATCATTTATCAATCCATAATCAAAACCTTTATTTCCCTCTCCGTCAAATTTTACAATAATATCTTCTTCTTTTATATCAGATGTGTAATCATTGTTAATTATAACAATCTGTACCCTATCATTATATTTTTTAGAAAATTCAGAAAAATATTTTAATAAAGATTTGAAAATTTTACTATCCTTAAATTCGTCATTTTCATTATTTGATTCTCTCGTTCCTAAATTTTTACCAATTGTATCAAATAATATTACTTTTGGATGAAAAGATTTTTTCAATGATAAACTTACTTCTAATATTGACATAAAGTAAGCAATATTTATCAATGTAACAGCTCCTAAACTACCAATATTATCATACTTTACACCTCTAACATAAGGCAAATAGGATTTATTATCTATATAAGCATTATAGAGTTTTGGAAAATCAAAAGCTTTTAATGTTTTTTGGAATATGTCACTTAATTTTTTTATTATTTCATCAAAATTAGTTTCTTCATCTTCAATATCTTTAATTTGATTTTTTATATCAGATAGTTTATTTTCTTCTCTTTGAATTTCGTTAGATAAAGTAGCTAATTGGTTTTGGACATTTAAGTTTAAATCAAGGTTTTCAATTTGCTTATTTATTTCTCCTATTTCTCTATTCAATGTCTCAATTTTTTCAATAAACGGACTAATAAATTCTTTCTGAATGTTGTTAATTTCAACTTCAATTTTGTTTATGGAAAATAATATTTTATTTCTTCTATTTTCAAGGTTTGCCAATATTTCATTTTGGCTTTCAATAAAAGTGAGTAAAGAAGTTAATTTTGAATTCAATCTTTTTCTTTCCAGTTTAATGGCTTTCTCTTCTTCATCATTAAATTCGGTTAAGTCGTTTCCGCATAAATTACATACATTAAAATCTTTCTTTTCAATTTCTCCATTACAAGAGGGACAATTACAAAACTCTATATTCTGTAGTTTTCCATTAGAAAGAATTAAATATTCAATCTTAATTATTTCATTAGAATACTGATTACTTAATACAACTAATTTTTTAATATAGTTTTTAATTTCTTCAATATCAGTTTCTATCTTGGATAATAAATTTCTATTTAGGAATAATTCTCGTTCTTTAGATTTTGTATTATCATTCTCAATTTTTCCATTAGTTTTAAATTCATTTAAAGCTTTAAATAATTCATTTTTTTTAGAAATCAATCCTGCTTTATTTTTTTCATTTTCAACACTTGAAGAAAAGAGTTCAACATCTCGTAAAAATTTTACGATAGCTTCTTTTTTGTCTAATAAAATACCAATCTTATCTTTTAGTTTTTTTTCATCATTTTTTAACTCATTTAAAAGTTGGTTTAATGAGTTTAAAATAATTTCTAAAGTTGGCTTACGTTTAAATCCTACAGCATAGATTTTTTCATTGAGTAAATCTTCACTATCAATTTTAGTTTGTCCAATATAGCAGTATTTATATAAATCTCTAAAACTAAAAGTTTGACCTGAAAGCTTAAATTCAGGCATTCCAATTTTTTCATTTAAAAAACGAGATAATGATTTTTCATCACTAGGAATAGCCACAGAATAATATTCAAACTCACTCAAAAAATCACTTTTTTCAGCACTCCATTTGAATACTTTTACAGGTAAATCAAAAGCAAAAAGAGGTCTTTGAATTAAAAACCTTTCATTATTCAAAAAGAGGTCTAAACCAACGTATTTACAAGTCAGTTTTACTTCTTGATAATCTTTGTGACTCTTTTTACCAAGACAATAGTCTATTAATTCTAAAATAGTTGATTTACCAGTAGCAATTGGACCAGTAATAAAATTTAAGCCATCTTTAAAATTAACCTCATAGTTACTATTATCGCCAATAAGCAATAATTTATTAAATTTTATTCTCATATTAAAAGATGGATGTTGTTTAAACTTTTACTTGATATTTCCTCTTTCATATTCGTTTCACTCAATTTTGAAATATTCTTTTTAATCAATAGGGCAGTACTTATTAAATTTTTTGAATAAAGATTATCAATACTATTTACTAATTCATAACCTGAATGGCTAATAGTGTATATAAAATTAGAATTACGTATCTCTTTTTCAATTAATTTTTTTGAAATCAATATTCTCAATATTTCTTGATAATACTCTCTATCAGGATAAGAATGATAAAATGAATAAAGCTCTTCAAAATCCAAAGAATAATTTTCTAAATTCAACATAGTTTTTGGAAATCTCATATAAAAATCAAGCAAAATCAATTTATCAAAAGTCATTTGATACGATTTAGACTTTTCAAAAGCACTCATCAATGTAAGTACTCTCATCATGCCAATTAAATACTTATATTTTCCCTCCAGTTTTATCATTTTTTTCTAAAAAATCTTTTAATCTTTCTTTATACTTTTTTACCCAACCTACAGTACATTCGTCAGCTAATTGATGTAATATCCCTTTCTTTTCAATAGTTCCAACTGACAAAACCGTTTTTAAAATATCATTATTTTTATCTTCAATTCTCATATTAACCATTCCTAATAATTTATTTCCATCAATTTCATCTTCATACATTAAATATTGAGTTAGCCACATATCTTGGATTAGACTTTTAAGACTTTTCAATTCTTTTAACTCTTCTTCAATACCTTTACTTTGAACTTCTTTAGTTAATATTTCAGCATTAAAAAATTGCTTGTTGTAAACGTCTAAATTCTCGTTAATATTTGCGGATTTTAATTTTAAAGTAAAAACCCGTTCATCGTAATCTATTTCATCAGGAACAGAAAAAATCTCTTTTAGACGTTCCTCTTTTTTTTCTAGTAGTGATAATATTTCATTTAATTTTTGTAGTTCTTCTTCATCGAATATTTCCAAATGTATATCCGTTTCTTTAATTAACTTTAAAAGTTTTGTACTATCTAAAAGTTCAATTTCAATGGAATGACTATTAACTTTTTTCTTTTTCCAGTCAGACCACCAAGTCGTTTCATCAATAGTAAGGCTTTTAGGCACACATAAGCACCACTTTTTCATCTTATAGGTAGTAGATTCGATAGCTTTTTTAAAAGAGGCATTAATTTGCTTTTTTTGACTTTCCCCAATTTCAAAAAAGAAACATTTACATTGGTAAACCTCTATAGGTTCTTTAAAGTCTCCAATAAAAACATCTATTCCTTCATCACCTGGATCACATTTAATAGGAAAGGCATCTTTATATTTAGCAGAAAATGCTTTAGTACAAGCATCTTCAAAAACAGCTCTTGAGCCATCTTTTCCGTGTTTCTTTAATAAATAATCAAAATCTCTACTCACAAATAACAATTTATTATAATATCCCCAAATTTAATAAAATAAACACAATAAATCGTACATATTAATTTTCAAATCATAATTTCTACTTCTAAAAATATATAATTAAGGATTAAAAGAAACAAACAAAGCAGAGAAAGTAATTGACCTTGTTTACTTATCTCCGCTTTGGCTTATTTATCAATTTCGTTTGGCTCTAAAGGGAGTATTTATTTATTATATACCTTGTTATATTTATATTAGGTATTTATATATCGAATATTACCCTTATTATACAACCTTTCTGTTTTCTTCTTTAATTCATATAAAATAATAGCCTTATAATCCTTTTCGCTGATAATATGCGATTTGTATATATTCATTAAATCATTAAAATGTTTAGATTTATTATTTGGCAAAACCATTTCATTAAATTTCATTATTGTCTTATGTATTCCAATAGTTTTCATATTGGAATAAAATCCCCATTTTATAAAATCATTGTTGGAGATTTTCGGTTTATTATTTTCATTGATTACTTCATTCTTGGAAATAGTATCGACAAATTTAATCGCATTTAGATATTTATAAAGTTCGTTTGGCAATTCATTCCAATTAGATTTTAATAAGCTTAATTCGTGATATTTTATTTTAAAAGTTGGAATACTTACTTTATTAATATCTATTTCAAATCTTAACATTAAATATTTACTGATAATATTTTTATCCAAATCAGTTAATTCTTTTTTACCTAAAATTTCAAGATATTTATCGTAAATTAACAAATCGTAATTAGTAAATCTAAAGTAGATACTAGTTACATTTTTATCATCTCTTTTGGCATTTCGATATTTTACAAAACAATCTAGTATGTCATTGGTAAACGATTTTAATAATAATGTAATTCCAATTTCCAATTGGGTAACTTTAAAAATTCTCCAGATTTCACCTTTTTTTAAACCAAGTTTACAACCCAGTATTTCCATACAATCAATAAATTCGTAATAGTTTAAATCTTTACGAGAGTTTTTGTTAAAATACCATTTTCTAATACTTCCGTTTATTGATAAGGAATAAGTGCCAGTTTTTAAATTTTCGGTCAATAGCATTCTCAAACTAAACATCCTTGATATTTTAGTTATATTAGTTTGTAAATATCTATTTAATTCAAAATTAAGTTCTGTAAACTCTTCATCGTCAATTTCAATCTCTCTCCATCTAAAATTTCCCTTAATGTAGTCGGGATTAAAATTTTCAGCCATTAATTTAATTTTATCTACCACAATTATTTCATTTTAGTTAAAAATTTTTCTAATTCACTTCTTCTGATTAGAATTTTACCATTTCGAGTTGTCTGATTAGTTTTCAACCCCTTTTTTCTAAATCCATCAATGATTTTTCTACTCATTCCGAACTCTACTTCAACATCAGAAATAGTCATCCATTCTTTGTTAAATTCGGGACGATTTGATAGTTCCATTAATAGTTTTTTAGTTTGGATTACAGTTTTAACTAGGTTGCTGTAAACTCTTCTTTCAATTTCAATTTTTGTATTCATAGTTTTAAAAAATTTGCCGTTGTATAAATACATAATACTCGGAAATCATTTTTTTTGTTTTGAAAAATGAATAATTTAACATTTTTATTTTTATTTAAAATATAAGTACCAGATAATCAACCTTTTGTCTAAATAAAAAAACGACCTGATTTTTTCAGGTCGCTTTAATAAATTTTAATTTTTTTATAGTTTTAATTCAATCGAAAGTTATATTCAATTTTTCCAATTTGTTTATCAGGAGCATCTTCTTTGGGTTCGTATTTCGTTTCTAATGCGGCTTCTTTACAAGCATCTAATAAGCATTTAGATTTAT
>Ga0075152_10002033_pt1 | contig 14455 bp, 10 predicted proteins | sample JI61114C2DNA_FD_70964 | JGI IMG/M metagenome (GOLD analysis project Ga0075152, IMG submission 70964) | Wastewater effluent complex algal communities from Wisconsin, to seasonally profile nutrient transformation and Carbon sequestration -... | ecosystem: Engineered > WWTP > Effluent > Algae...
CCCGCACACCGAGTCGTGCCGGTGGTCGACGGCGAGCTGTGCGACGCGGTCGTCCGCCGGCAGGTGCCGCATCGACGTCACGATCTGTTGGGCCACGATGGGACGCCCGGCCCGCGCGCAGGCGTCCATGCCCTCGGCGAGGCCGTCCCGCACGGCCTCGACGGCCCCGGCGAGCGTCAGTGGGCCGGCGAGGTGCTGGGCGGGCGCCCAGCGCGCCTCGGCGTACACGACGCCGTCGGCGGCCTGGTCCTCGACGAACTCGCGGGCGACCCGAACGAGGTGCTCGCGGGTCTGCATGCACGCGAGCGTGTGCACGAAGGTCTCCAGGTAGCGCACGAGCGAGCCCGAGTCGGCGGCCGCGAAGAACCACGCCCCGAGCGCCTCGGGATCGCCGGCCGGCAGCTCGTGGCCGGCCTCGGCGGCCAGTTCGAGCACGGTCTGGGGCCGGAGCCCGCCGTCGAGGTGGTCGTGCAGCGCCACCTTGGGCATGGCGGCGATCCGGTCGGCACCGACGCTCACGCGGACACCCGGGCGAGGTTCTCGGGGCCGAAGGCCTGCGGCAGCACGGCGCTCATGGGGAGGACCCCTTCGGGCGTCTCCAGGACCAGGCCGGGCCCGCCGTTCTCCCACAACAGCTGCCGACACCGGCCGCAGGGCATGATCACGGCCCCGTCGCCGTCGACGCAGGTGAACGCCACGAGGCGTCCCCCGCCGCCGAGGTGCAGCGCCGAGACGACGCCGCACTCGGCGCACAGCCCGACGCCGTAGGCGGCGTTCTCCACGTTGCAGCCGGTGACGACCCGCCCGTCGGATACGAGCGCGGCCGCCCCCACCGGGTAGTGCGAGTAGGGCGCGTAGGCCCGTCGGGACGCCTCCCGCGCAGCCGCGCGGAGGGCGTCCCAATCGATGTCGGACACGGACTACTTCGCCTCTCCCCTGCGGTACACCTGGCCGTCGGCCGCCGGCATGCGCAGCCGTTGCGACGCCAACGCCAGCACCAGGAGCGTGGCGATGTAGGGCGTCATCGAGGTGAACTCCGGCGGAATGGTGCTCGTGAGCGCGTACCAGGCGAGCACCAGCACCGACATGACGACCGGCACGACGCCGGTGAACGCCTTGCCCGCCCGGCGACGGAGGAACTGCCAGACCCCCCAGGCGAGCAGCAGCACGCCCGCGGGCAGCAGGTACGCGTGGATGACGTCCCCACCCCCACGGAGCTGGATCGAGTCGGTGTAGCCGAAGAGCAGGGCGCCCGCGGCGAGCCCACCGGGACGCCAGTTGCCGAAGATCATCGCGGCCAGGCCGATGTAGCCACGGCCGCCCGTCTGGCCCTCGCGGTAGAGGTTGGACGCCACGAGCACCAGGAAGCCGCCCGCGAGCCCCGCGAACGCCCCCGAGACCAGGACGGCCAGGTACTTCAGCCGCATGACGTTGACGCCCAGCGTCTCCGCCGCGTGCGGCGCCTCGCCGCAGGCCCTCAGGCGCAGCCCGAAGGCGGTGCGCCAGAGGACCCACCAGGACCCCACGAGCAGGCCGACGGCCAGGATGGTCAGGGCGTTGACGTTGGTCGTCACCGCGCGAAGGAGGCCGGCGAGGTCGGCCAGCAGCCACAGGTGGGACTTCTCGACCGCGAGCAGCGGCTCACCGATGCCCGGGATGGAGAGGAACGGCAGCTGCTGCAGCGGCGGCGACTGCGTGGGTCCACCGCCCTGCAGGCCGGTGAAGGTGCGCACGGCGAGGAAGGAGCCCGCGCCGGCGCCGAGCAGGTTGATCGCGACGCCCGACACGATGTGGTCCACGCCGAAGACGACCGTGGCCAGCGCGTGGATGGCGCCGGCCAGGACGCCCATCCCGACGGCCCCGAGGATGCCCGCGGCCGGCCCGTAGTGGTAGCCGAAGAAGGCGGCCCCCCAGGTGCCGAGGATCATCATCCCCTCGAGGCCGATGTTGACCACTCCGGCCCGCTCGGACCAGAGCCCGCCGAGGCCCGCCAGCACGATCGGCATCGCCAGCCCGATGGAGGCGCTGAGCGCGCCCGAGGAGTCGATGTCGTGCGCGCCGGTGATGACGCGGACGGTGGCCAGCAGGACGAGGGCGCCCAAGGCGACCGCCGGCCACAGCCAGCGCGGACGCGCCTTCTTGCCCGTGGCGACCTGCGCCACAGCCGCGGCCCCGGCCACGGATCCCGCCTGCGTGCTCATGCCGCCACCGCCTCTACCTTGTTGACGCTCTTGACTTCCGCGCTCCCGACCCGTTTCTGGTCGATCCGGAGGCTGGCGCGGCGCACCAACTCGTAGGCGACGACGACGGAGAGGACGATGATGCCCTGGATGATGAGGACCAGCTTGTCGGAGACGCCGGCGCCGATCTGCAGCCCGTTGCTGAGCTGATCCAGATAGCCCCACAGGACGGCCGCGAACGCCATGCCGACGGGGTGGTTGCGGCCCAGCAGCGCCACGGCGAGGCCGGCGAAGCCGAGCCCCGACTGAACCGTGTCGCCGTAGGCGTAGTCCTGGCAGAACAGCAGCGGCATGCCGACCAGGCCCGCCGCCGCCCCGGAGAGGACCATCGACGTGGCGACCATCTTCTTCACCCGGACGCCGCTGGCCACGGCCGCGGTCTCCGACGCGCCGGTCGCGCGCAGGTCGAAGCCGAAGCGGGTCCTGTTGACGACGAACCAGTACGCCACACCGATGATGATCGCCAGCACCAGCAGGCCGTACACCTGCCGGGGCGTCCCGAGCAGGCCGCTCACGTCGATGTTGGGCACCTTCGAGTCGTCGTGCAGCACCGCCGTGCTGGTCGCGTTGCTGCCCTCGACCTTGACGGCCGCCTTCTGCAGCAGGAACGCCACCAGGTAGGTCGCGATGTAGTTGAGCATGATCGTGCTGATGACCTCGGACACGCCGCGCGTGACCTTGAGGACGCCGGCGATGAACGCCCACAGCGCGCCCGTCGCCATCGCGATGAGGATGGAGACGATGATGTTGAGCCAGCCGGGCAGGAAGTGTGCCCCGGCGAAGACCGCCGCGGCGAACGACGCGATCCGGTACTGCCCGTCCACGCCGATGTTGAACAGGTTCATCTTGAACCCGATCGCCACGGCCACGGCCGACAGGTACAGGACGATCGCCTCGTTGCTGATCGCGACGATCTGGCGCGGGAGGGGCACCTTGAACAGCTGCGCCCAGACGGCCGCCACCGGGTCGCCCGACGCCAGCAGGATGATCGTGGTCAGCGCCAGCGCGACCAGGATCGCCAGGAGGGGTGCTGCGGCGGCCAGCGCCAGCCGCCTCGTATCGACGCGCTTCATCGTGACTCGACCTCTCCGGCCTCGGAATGTGCGGTGGGCTTATCGCCCGCGGAACCCGCGGCACCGGTCATCGCCGAGCCGAGCTCCTCGCGGGTGACGACGTCGGGATCGAAGGGGCCGGACAGGCGACCGCGAAGGATGACCCAGATGGTGTCCGACAGGCCCACCAACTCCTCGAGATCGGCAGAGATCAGCAGCACGCCCAGGCCGCCGCGCCGGGCGTCCTTGATGAGATCCCAGATGGACGCCTGCGCGCCCACGTCCACGCCGCGGGTCGGGTGCGCGGCGACCAGCACCATCGGTGCGTGGCTCATCTCCCGTCCGACGATCAGCTTCTGCTGGTTGCCGCCCGACAGCGAGCCGGCGGTGACGTCGATGGACGGCGTCCGCACGTCGAACTCCTTGACGATGCGCTCGGTGTCCGCGCGCGCGCCTGCGATGTCGATCAGGGCGCCCTTGACGTTCGGCGCCTGCGTCTGGTGGCCGAGGATGCGGTTCTCCCACAAGGGGGACTCCAGCAGGAGCCCGTGCCGGTGGCGGTCCTCCGGGATGTATCCGACGCCGGCCTCGCGGATCTGCCGCACCGACCACTCGGTGATGTCGGTGCCCTGGAGGGTGACGGTGCCGGATGTCGGCTCCCGCATGCCCATGATGACCTCGACGACCTCGGCCTGGCCGTTGCCCTCGACGCCTGCGATGCCCACGACCTCGCCGGCGTGCACGACGAGGTCGACGTCGTCGAGGACGTTGCGGCGTCCGGGGCCGCCCGACAACGTGATGCCGTCGAGCGTCAGCAGCACCTTGTCGGTGACCGTCGACTCCTCGGTCTGCGGCGACGGGAGTGCCGATCCCACCATGAGCTCGGCCAACTGCCGCGCGTTGACGGTCTTGGGGTCGACGGCCGCGACCGTCGTGCCGCGCCGGATGACGGTGATGTCGTCGGCCACCGACAGCACCTCGTCCAGCTTGTGGGAGATGAAGATGACGGTGAGACCCTCGGCCTTCAGCCCGCGCAGGTTGTCGAAGAGTTCGGTGACTTCCTGCGGGACGAGGACGGCTGTCGGCTCGTCCAGGATGAGGATCTTGGCGCCGCGGTAGAGCACCTTGAGGATCTCGACGCGTTGGCGGGCCCCGACACCGAGGTCCTCGACCAGATCGTCCGGTTCGATGTCGAGGCCGTACTCGTCGGAGATGGCGCGGACCTTGGCGCGCGCCGCGTCACCGATGCCGTACATCTTCTCGGCGCCGAGCACGACGTTCTCGAGGACGGTCAGGTTGTCGGCCAGCATGAAGTGCTGGAAGACCATGCCGATGCCGAGCTTGATGGCCTCGGTGGGGCTCTTCATGACGACCTTCTGGCCGTTGATCGAGATGGTGCCCTCGTCCGGCTGCTGGACGCCGTACAGCGTCTTCATCAGCGTCGACTTGCCGGCCCCGTTCTCGCCGACGATGGCGTGGATCGTGCCGTGCCGGACCAACAGGTCGATGTCTTTGTTGGCGACGACGCCCGCGAACCGCTTGGTGATGCCCTGCAGTTCGACAGCGAGCGGCGTTCCCGCATCCGATGGTGCGGGATGGGCCTGGGTTTCAGTGCCGCTAGGAATCGTGAGCTCCTCATCCGGGCTCCCTGACGGGAGACTTTGTCGGCGCGGACGGCAACATTGCGGCGTCCGCGGTGGTGCGGTGTGGCGACACGTCGGCCCGGGTACCGATGGCACCCGGGCCGACGCGCGATGTTGTCGACGGCTTCGGCCCGCTAGAAGGCCGAACGCGAGGTCACTTGGCCGGGACCGTGATCTTGCCGGCGATGATCTGGGCCTTGTAGTCGTCGAGCTTCGTCTTGATGTCGTCGATCTTGCCACCGGTGGTGGAGTAGTCGACGCCGCCCGCCTTCAGGTCGAACGTCTTGACGCCCGCCTTGAACGCGCCGTCCTTGATGGATTTGATGAAGTCGAAGACGCCCACGTCGACCTTCTTGATCATCGACGTCATGACGACGCTCTGCACGTCGGGAGCCGCGGTCTTGGCCTGATCGGAGTCGACGCCGATCGCGAGCTTGCCCGCCGCCTTGGCCGCGGTGAACACGCCGCCGCCGGAGCCGCCGGCAGCGTGGTAGATGATGTCCGCCCCGCCCTGGTACATGCCTTCGGCCGCGGCCTTGCCCTTGTCGACGGACGCGAAGCCCGAGAAGTCCGGCGGCTGGGTCAGGTACTTGACGTCAACCACGATGCTGGGGTTGACGGCCTTGGCGCCCGCGACGAAGCCCGCCTCGAACTTCTTGATCAGGTCGGTCTGGACGCCGCCGACGAAGCCCACGTGGTTCGCCTTGGACTTCAGAGCCGCGGCGGCGCCGACGAGGAACGAGCCCTCGTTCTCGGCGAAGACGATGTTCTCGATGTTGGCGCCGGTCGAATCCGGGGACGCGTCGTCGACGATCGCGAACTTCACTGTCGGGTTGGCCTTGGCGGCAGCGCCGACGGCCTTCGCGTAGGCGAACCCGACGGCGACGATGTTCGTGTAGCCGGCGTCGATGAGCTGCTGCAGGCGCTCCTGCTTGGCCGAGTCGGCCTCGCCCTGGGTGGCGGCGGCCTCCTTGGTGGAGGCGCCGAGTTCGGCCTTGGCCTTGTCCAGGCCCGCGGCGGCGGCGTCGTTGAAGGACTGGTCGCCCCGGCCGCCGATGTCATAGGCCATGCCGACCTTGGGGCCGGCGGCCGCGCCGCCGCCTGCGGGTGAGCTGGTGGTGGCCGTTCCGCCGCCGCTGCACGCGGACAGGGCGAGCAACGCCAGGGTCGTGGTGGCGACCGCGAACTTCTTCATTCGCACGGTGATCTCCTCTTTGAGTGGGGGGCGCCGATGGCAGCCCGACTGAAGAACTCCACCGGCTGACCAGGGCCGACATGTGTCGCACGGGGAGGTGCCATGGCGCTTGAAATTAAGTCCGGCGTAACCTGATCACCATGTCCTCATCGGAGTTGGCTGGGCAAGCCGCCGCCATCGTTTCGTCCCGCACCCTCGGCTACGACGCGAAGGTGCGTCGGCTGGCGAGCGTCGCCGCGTCCCTCCTCGACTACCCGGCCCTGTCGCCGGCGTGCGCCGAGGCCCTCGAGCACCGCGTGATCTGCGACATGTACGAGGGCAACAGGCCGTTCACGCCGCGCTACGTCCTGCCGGACTACGCGAGGGCGCTGGCCGCCGGCGTCCGGCACCTCGAACTGGACGCGCCCCGCACCCTCGAGGACGCCCTCTCGTTCCTCACGATCCTGTACGCGCACGTGCCGTCGGTCACCACGTACCCGGTCTACGTCGGCGACCTGGACGCCCTGCTCGAACCCTTCGTCCCGGCCGACATGACCGACGACGCCCTGGACGCCGCCCTGCGGCGCTTCTGGATCCAACTCGACCGCATGCTGCCGGACGCGTTCGTCCACGCGAACGTCGGGCCCGGGGACGGGCGCGTCATCCGCTCGATCTGGCGCGTCGAACGCTCGCTGCGCCAGGTGGTGCCCAACCTGACGCTGAAGGTGTCCGAGTCCACCCCCGACGACCTGATCGCCGACGCCGTGGAAACCGTCTTCGTCACCGCGAAGCCGCACTTCGTGAACCACGCCATGATGACCGCCGACCACGGCGAGGGGTACGCGGCCGTGAGCTGCTACAACTCCCTCAAGGTCGGGGGCGGCGCGCACACGCTGGTCCGGCTGAACCTGTTCGAGGCGGTCCGGCGGCACGACGGCGGCCTGGACAGCTTCATCGTCGACGCACTCCCCGCCTGGGTCGAGCTCACCTGCGAGCTGGGCGAGGCGCGCATCCGAGCGCTGGTCGAGGGCTCGGGCTTCTTCGAGTCGAACTTCCTGGCAGCAGAGGGGCTGGTCGACATCGACCGGTTCTCCGCGATGTTCGGCATCTTCGGCCTGGCCGAGTGCGTCAACGAGCTCATGGCGCGCCAGGGGCGTCCCGACGCGCGCTACGGCCACGACGACGCCGCGAACGTCGCGTCCTACCGCATCACCGAGGCGGTCGCGGAGCTCGTGGGGGCGCGTCCACTGCCGTACTGCGCCGGCGGCGACGGGCGCGCCTACCTCCACTCGCAGAGCGGCATCGACCTCGATCTGGACGCCACCGCCGGCACCCGGATCCCGATCGGCGACGAGCCCGACCTGCGCGAGCACATCATGACCGTCGCGCCGCACCACCGGCTGTTCCCGGCGGGCATCAGCGACATCATGCACGTCGACTCGACCGTGGAGCGCAACCCCTGGGCGATGGTCGACGTGATCCGGGGGGCCCTCGGCGTCGGGATGCGCGACTTCACGTTCAACGTCGCCGACAACGAGTTCATCCGGATCACCGGCTATCTGGTGCGCAAGTCGGACCTTGTCGGCATCGACGAGCACGGCTCGCGCCACAGCTCCGACTACCTGGCCGCGACCGCAGAACAGAACCACAGCGTGCTGCCACGCGCCATCAAGCGGATCACGGCCATCGAGCTGGATCCGCTCGCCCTCGTGTGACCGCCTCGCCGGCGTCCCTCGACCGCGTCGGCCGGCTGGCCGACACGATCGAGTTCTCCGCCGTCGACGGGCCCGGCAACAGGTTCGTCGTGTTCCTGCAGGGCTGCACCCTCGACTGCCTCGCATGCCACAACCCGCAGACGATCCCCCTCGTCGGCGGCCGTGACGTGACCGTCGGAGACCTCGTGGAGCAGATCCGGCGCGCTGCGCCGTTCCTGTCCGGCGTGACGATCTCCGGTGGCGAGGCAACCCTGCAGGCCGCGTTCGTCCACGACCTGTTCGCGGCCATCGGTGCTGAGGAGTCGCTCGCCCGCCTGACCCGGTTCCTCGACACCAACGGGGACGCCCCCCGCTCCACCTGGGACGCCCTCGACGGCGTCCTCGACGGCGCCATGGTCGACCTCAAGGCGCTGGACGCCGCCACCCACGTCCGGCTCACCGGGCACGGCAACGAGCGCATCCTCGACTCGATCCGCCTGCTCCACGAGCGCGGGAAGCTGTACGAGGTCCGCCTGATGCTCGCGGCGGGCGCGAACGACTCCGACGAGGCGCTGCAGGCGACCGGGGCGTGGCTGGCCGGCGTCGATCCCGCGATGCGGGTGAAGGTGATCGGCTACCGGGCCCACGGCGTCCGGAGGGCCGCGGCGTCCCTGGTTGAGCCGACCGCCGAACAGCGGCAGTACTACGCCGAGGTGCTGTCGCGGGTGGCCGACCTCGACGTCACCGTGGTCTAGCTCGCCACTCAGCTCCGGGACGCGCCCTCGGTGGGCCAGATCTGCGGAACGTCCAGGACGAACGACTCCAACACCTGTTCGGCCCCCTCGAGCGCCGACAGCTCGCCGTGGCCGACCAGCGTCTCGACGTGCTTGCGGATCGCGCGCACCCGCGGCGATCGCCGGACGCCGTCGAGTACCGCATCCTCAACCAGCGACCACAGCCACTCGAGCTGCTGGGCGTTGCGGCGTCCCGCGAGGCCGCCGTGCGCCTCCAGGTACGCGCGGTGGTCGAGCACGGCCTGCCACACCTCGTCGAGGCCCTTGCCCGTCAGGGACGAGGACGTCAGCACCGGTGGGCGCCGCGCGTTCGGGTCGGAGGTGATGAGCCGCATGGCGGACATCAGGTCACGCGCCGCGATCCGCGCCTCGCCCTCGTGCTCGCCGTCGGCCTTGTTGACGGTGATGACGTCCGCGAGTTCCAGGATGCCGCGCTTGATGCCCTGGAGCTGGTCGCCGGCGCGGGCCAGCGTGATCAGGAGGAACGTGTCGACCATGTCGGCCACGGCCACCTCGGACTGCCCGACGCCCACGGTCTCGACCAGCACGACGTCGTACCCCGCCGCTTCGAGCACCAGCATCGACTCGCGCGTGGCCCGCGCGACGCCGCCGAGGTGCCCGGCCGACGGCGAGGGCCTGATGAAGACGTGCTCGGACGCCGCCAGCTCGCCCATCCGCGTCCGGTCGCCCAGGATCGACCCGCCCGTCCGAGAGGAGGACGGGTCGACCGCGAGCACCGCGACCTTGTGGCCGCGGTCGATGAGGCGGCGTCCCATGGCGTCGATGAACGTCGACTTGCCGGCGCCCGGAACCCCCGAGATGCCGACCCGCACCGAGTGACCGGTGCGGTCGCGCAGTGCCGTGAGCAGGCGGCGGGCCCGATCGCGGTCCTGCGGCCGGCTCGACTCGACGAGCGTGATCGCCTTGGCCACCAGCGGTCGGGAGTTGGCGAGCACACCGGCCGCCAACTCCTCGACCGTGAGGTGTTTGCTCACGCCTTCGCCTTCGCCACCAGCTTCTCGAGCATCTCGATGGCGGCCTCGGGGATGATCGTGCCGGGCGGGAAGATCGCGTCCGCGCCGCCGGCCCGCAACTCGTCGAAGTCCTGCGACGGGATGACGCCGCCGACCACGATCATCATGTCCTCGGCGCCCTGGGCGTCGAGCTCCCTGCGGAGCGCGGGCACCAGGGTGAGGTGACCGGCCGCCAGCGACGAGACGCCGACGACGTGCACGTCGGCCTCGATGGCCTGACGGGCCACCTCCTCGGGCGTCTGGAACAACGGGCCCACGTCGACGTCCATGCCGAGGTCGGCGAAGGCGGTCGAGATGACCTTCTGGCCGCGGTCGTGGCCGTCCTGGCCCATCTTGGCGACCAGGATGCGCGGACGGCGTCCCTCGGCCGCCTCGAACTCCTCGACGAGCTTGCGGGCCCGATCGACGGTCTGGGTCTCGCCCGACTCGGTGCTGTACACACCGGAGATCGTACGGATCTGGGCCGTGTAGCGCCCGAAGACCTTCTCGAGCGCGTCGGAGATCTCGCCGACGGTCGCCTTGGCGCGGGCCGCGTCGATCGCCAGCTTGAGCAGGTTGCGCTCGGGATCGGTCGAGTCGGGGTTGGACGCCGCCCAGGTCAACTTCTCGAGCAGCGCCTGGGTGGCCGCCTCGTCCCGCTCGGCGCGAAGCCGGGCCAGCTTGGCCAGCTGCTGCTCGCGCACGGAGCCGTTGTCGATCTTCAGCACCTCGGGCGGAACGTCATTCTCCACGCGGTACTTGTTGACGCCGATCAGCGGCTGCCGACCGGAGTCGATGCGGGCCTGGGTGCGGGCCGCGGCCTCCTCGATGCGCATCTTGGGGATGCCCGCCTCGATGGCCTTGGCCATGCCGCCGGCCGCCTCGACCTCCTGGATCAGCTTCCAGGCGGCGTCCGCCAGGTCGTAGGTCAGCTTCTCGACGTACGCCGAGCCGCCCCACGGGTCGACCGAACGGCACGTGCCCGACTCCTGCTGCAGGAACAGCTGGGTGTTGCGGGCGATGCGGGCCGAGAAGTCGGTCGGCAGCGCGATGGCCTCGTCGAGGGCGTTCGTGTGCAGCGACTGCGTGTGGCCCTGCGTGGACGCCATGGCCTCCAGGCAGGTGCGCATGACGTTGTTGTAGACGTCCTGCGCGGTGAGCGACCACCCGGAGGTCTGGCTGTGCGTGCGCAGGCTCATCGACTTCGGGTTCTTGGCCCCCTGCTCCCGGACGAGGCGCGCCCAGAGCAGGCGCGCGGCCCGCATCTTGGCGACCTCCATGAAGAAGTTCATGCCGATGGCCCAGAAGAACGACAGACGGGGCGCGAAGGCGTCCACGTCGAGCCCCACGTCCTTGCCCGCACGGATGTACTCGACGCCGTCGGCCAGCGTGTAGGCCATCTCGATGTCGGCCGTCGCGCCCGCCTCCTGCATGTGGTAGCCGGAGATCGAGATCGAGTTGAACTTCGGCATGTTCGCGCTGGTGAACGCGAAGATGTCGGAGATGATCCGCATCGAGGGGGTCGGCGGGTAGATGTAGGTGTTGCGGACCATGAACTCCTTCAGAATGTCGTTCTGAATCGTCCCGGCCAGCAGCGCGGGCTTGACGCCCTGCTCCTCGGCGGCCACCACGTAGAGGGCGAGGATCGGCAGCACGGCGCCGTTCATCGTCATGGAGACGCTCATCTGGTCGAGCGGGATGCCGTCGAACAGCTGGCGCATGTCGAGGATCGAGTCGACCGCCACGCCCGCCATGCCGACGTCGCCGACGACCCGCGGGTGATCGGAGTCGTAACCGCGGTGGGTCGCCAGGTCGAACGCGATCGAGAGGCCCTTCTGGCCGGCGGCCAGGTTGCGGCGGTAGAACGCGTTGGACTCCTCGGCCGTGGAGAAGCCGGCGTACTGCCGGACCGTCCAGGGCTGGTTGACGTACATCGTCGAGTACGGCCCGCGCAGGAACGGCGGGATGCCGGGGGCCGTGTGCAGGAAGTCGAGGCCCTCGTAGGCCTCGTCGGTGTACAGCGGCGGCACGAGGATGTGCTCCGGCGTCTGCCAACCGGAGCTGAACTTCGGCAGGGTGTCGCGCAGCTCCTCGAACCGGGAGGCGGCGTCCGCGGGGACGCTTGCGGCGCCCAGCTCGACGTTGTCGAAACTCGGAATGGTGGTCACTTGGCTGCCCCCAGTCGATCGAGGGTGGCGTTCGAGAAGGCCACCACGTCCATGCCGTCGAAGATCTCGCCGTCGATCACCGTGTCGACCGCCTCGTCCCCGACTTCCTTCTTGCGTCCTGCGAGGAAGACCGTCTCCACGCCGGACGCCTTGAGCGCACGTGCCACGTCCATCGCCTGGGCGGCGTAGACCTTGGCCGAGCTGCACAGGACGACCATGTTCGCCCCGGCCGCCTGCACCTGCGCGACGATCTCGTCGGCCGTCCCGCCCTCGGACTCGGGGGTGGCGAAGCCGCCCACGAGCAGCAGGTTGGACGTGAACTGCTCGCGTCCGCCGAAGTCGCGGCGGGCGCCCAGGCAGGCGAGGAACACGGCCGGCTTTCCGGCCGCGGTGACCCGGTCACGGAGCGTCTCGAAGACCGCGGAGTCGCGGATCGGGGCGAGCCCTGCCCGCGCCGGCACCGCCGGACGCGGCTTGGCGTCGACCGCCGGCTCGACGGCGAGCGGGAACATGCTCACGCCCGTGATCGGCTGCTTGCGCGTGGCGAGCCGCTTGGCCCGCGCGGCGTTGTCCGCGGCGATCTGGCCGGCGACCACACCGTCGGCGAGCGCCTTGGCCATGCCGCCCGCGGCCTCGATGGCCTGGAATTCCGCCCAGGCCTTCTCGGCGAGTTGGGTCGTCATCGCCTCGACGAACCAGGCGCCGCCCGCGGGATCCGTGACGCGTCCGAGGTTGGACTCCTCGCCGGCCAGCAGCTGGGTGTTGCGCGCCATGCGGCGGCTGGCCTCCGTCGGGAGCCCGTGCGCCGTGTCGAACGGAAGCGTCGTGACGATCTCCGCGCCACCGACCGCGCCCGCGAAGGTCGCGATCGTGCCGCGCAGCAGGTTCACGTACGGGTCGTCGCGGGTGATCATGCGCGCCGACGTCACGGCGTGCTGCATGCCGCCGCGGTCGGCCTCGGGCACCTCGAGCACCTCGCCGACGCGGGCCCACAGCCGACGCAGGGCGCGCAGGCGGGCGATCGTGACGAACTGGTCGGCGGATGCCGGCACCCGGAAGACCAACTGCCCGAAGGACGCCGACGGCGCGATCCCCTGGGCGGCCAGCGCCCGGATGTACTCGACGCCGGTGGCGATCGCGTAGGCGAGGACGCCGACGTCGCCGGCCCCGGCGTCGTCGTAGCCGAGGGTGTCGACGATCATGGCCCGCACGTGCGGGAACTCGTCGATGCACGTGGTGACCCAGGCGGCCAGCCCCGAGAGGTCGGCGGGCGCGCCGGTGAGCGCGGCCGAGCCGAGCGGGTCGATGCCCAGGTTGCCGTAGGCCTCGGACGCCTTGCCGGACGCCCGGAAGAACGCCGCGAGCGCCGAGGCGGCGGCCTGCTGCTGCTCGACCGACGAGACCGCAACGGCCGCCAGATCGGGCTTCACACCGGAGAGGACACCCGCCACGTCGGTGGGCGCGATGGCGTCCGGGCCGACCCGCAGCCAGACCGACGTCGCGCCGCGCATGAGGTCGTCCAGGACGGCCGCGTTGCTCGCGGCCACGTCGGGATCCTCGTGGAGGGCGCGCACGTCCCAGCCGGAACCCGAACGGATCGAGGTGCCTCGCGTGAACGGCATGATGCCGGGGTAACCGAGCGGCGCCGGGGGGCCGTCGATCGTGTACAACGGCTCGATGGTCAAGCCGTCGACGCTGGTCGACCGGAGTCGGGCCAGGGCCTGGTCAATGGTGAGCTCGGTGCCTTCGGGACGCCGCCGGTTGAGGACCTTGAGGACCTCTTTCTCCCACTGTTCGATCGTGGGGGCCGCGAAGTCACCGGCAAGCTGAAGTGCTTGATCGGTCATGGGGCACACCCTATCGTCGGGCGCGCCCACCAGGGACGTTGTCGCACATCAACGGACCCGGTCACGAATCAACGGACCTGGCGGACCAATGCCTCCGCGGAATCCACCATGCGCCTGGTCTCGGCCTCCCAGTCGGGCTCCTGGCCGCGGTAGGGCCCGGTCGCCAGCGAGATCACGACCGCGGCGGCGCGCAGGCGCAGTTCCACTGGGTCGACCCGGCGGTCGAAGACCGGCACCCATTCCCGGATGAGGGCGTGCACGCGTGCCCCCTGGCGAGGGGTCATGTGCTGGATCGTCGACAGGTGGGCCACGAGGCAGGCGAGGTCGTCGGCGCGGCGTCCGGGCCCGATCGTGTCGACGTCGAGGACGCCGCAGATCCGGCCGCGCGCGACGTGGATCTGGCCCTCATGGAAGTCGCCGTGCGTCGGCTCGTTCCCGGCCGGGATGCCGCCGAGGCCCGCCCGGATCTCGCCCGTGAGCCAGCGCATGCGGCTCGAGAGCGCCGGCAGCGACGCCGCGATCATGTCGCCGTAGTGCGCGACGGCGTCCGACCAGGGGGGACGCCGCTCCAGCTTCGCGACGCTGGCCGGGAACGAGTCGAGCAGCTCCACGAGCTGCTCCGCCGAGCAGGGCGGAACGTCGTCGAACACGGCCTGAGCGAGGGTCCGCCCGGGAAGCTGCCGCAGCACGAGCAGGAAGTCGGGCGTCGCCGCCGCGATCCGGGGGGCCGGGACCCCGGCGTCCAGCAGGAGGTGGTGCCGGTCGGACACGTCGTGGAACTGCCGCTCCCGCAGCACCTTGACGAAGAACGACTGCGGCGGATGGGCCAC
>Ga0075152_10002034_pt1 | contig 14451 bp, 10 predicted proteins | sample JI61114C2DNA_FD_70964 | JGI IMG/M metagenome (GOLD analysis project Ga0075152, IMG submission 70964) | Wastewater effluent complex algal communities from Wisconsin, to seasonally profile nutrient transformation and Carbon sequestration -... | ecosystem: Engineered > WWTP > Effluent > Algae...
ATCGCCGTCCACGTCCTCTGAACCGTCCGAGTTGCCGAACGCGGTACACTGACCCGTGCCGCCGGAACCCCACTCATTCCACCCCGGACCCCCGCCGGAGAGCAAGGCCGCTTGGCACGTCAAGGCTCCGGGATTTCCGTCGAGTTGGGATATAGCGACTTGGACGGCTTGGTCGCCATTGAAGTGGTCCATCATGGCTGTGTTGCTCGGGTTGCTGCAAATGCCGATGCCTGAAAGCTCTGCCGTGGAAACGAACAGACCGCACCAGGGACCCTTTGCCTTTTTTACGGCATAGCCCAGCGTGGTTCCTACGGGTAGCGAATAGCCCAGATAGCTCGTGGCATCACCAGGAACCTCGTCCGTCTGATAAACATCGCTCGGACTGTTTGCGATGATCTGAGTCCAATCATCTCCACCATACAAGCAGAATTCGCTCGGTTCGTACTGTTGGGCGAAATTTCCGGTGCCCCACATCTCATTCTGCGGAACGTAGAAGCGATAGTAGTCACCACCGTACGTGGCATCCCTGATCTCGATGATGGTATTGCTCAGCTGCCAGTCCGCCATGGCCACCAAGGCCCATGCGTGGGAGTTGGACACGCAGGTGTGCCGACAGATCTCCTCCCGCGGTTGGCTTCCGTCCGTGCGGTCGAACTCAGCTACGATGATGCCGTTCATGTCTGTAGCCCGTACACGATAGGAGGCGATGTCGCCCGGATCGCGGGGAGGCACGAGGTGCATATCCAGATCGCCGTAGCGGTCTGCTGGCAGGATGGTAATGGACTGCAGAATAGTGGTTGTGTACGTGTTGTTGGGTTGCAGTTCATGAAGCACCAGGTCCACGTCCACTCGGGCCACATTCAAGTTCTGGCACTTGGCCTCATCCAAGATGAAGTAGGAGTTCGCCATGTCTGGGTCCACGCACAGTAGGCTGCGCCAAGCTTCTTGGGCTGTGGCGAACTGCGTGAGGACCAATGCGGCGATAGTGATGTTTTTTTTCATGTTCCGGTTGGTTGGTACGGTGAAGCACTGATACCAGCATGGTTTCATCAACTGTCGCATAACGAGCGGCGCAGACCGCTGAACAGATGGTCCGCATGATCGAATAGGTGGTCAACCTCCTTTCAAGATGCGAGTAACGCGGGTGCCACCGTGGACCTTTGTTTCGGCACTTTTGGTCAGGGGTCACCGCCAGAACGAGAGATGCCACACCCGGATGTGGTCCTATTCCACCTCGAACCGGAGCGTGTACGGAACGCCGGACCCGCAAGTCATCAAGCTATGGTAGAGGCCGGGGGCAAGATCCCGCACGGCCAAACCCGAACCAGGGGTGTAACGACCCACGAACATTGATCGGCCGGTCGCATCGAACACAGATACGACTGGTGTCTTGCAAGTGGAGGGGACGTCGATGTAAAGGATGTCCTTTACTGGATTCGGGAAGCAGCGCGCTTGCACGATCTCAATGGGGGTGTCTAAGCCAACGTTGGTGCAAACGGTCTCGTAAGCTTCTACGGCAACGGGAGTCCAGTTCAGCTCTGTAACGGTAAGAACCGGATCGTCAAGCTGAGTGATTGTAGGCCCGAGCGATACGGGAGGTAGTTCCACTTCCTGCAGCAGAATATCAACGCCTTGGCAATGTTCGCCGAAAAGGTCACCTGAAATGCTCATTCTCTTGAGCATCAAATCCCTCGGAACCGGGTCGACCTCCGAACTGCCGACCAGCAGGATACCTCCATCCATGTCACGTAGCAGCGAGGATGTTATCGTAAAGGATGAGCTGGCGGTTGATCCGAAGCTGGCTTGATCAACGATGTGGCCTGATGTGTCGGTCAGAAGAACAGCACCGATCGCTGGTTGAACGCTTGGATACGAGCAGTTTACAGTTAGTGCGACGCGGGTGGGGCTGGAAAACACCAAGTCGCTCCCGTTATTGTATTGCGCCCCTGCATACCCTTGGCGCCAGAGGAGATTCCCTCCTGGACTGTAGCGGGAGAGGGCGGCGGAGTTGCCGCCACCGCTACCGGTAGTGAAACAGCCGCCATCTGTGAGGGCCACCAAGCTCCTGTTGAAGCACGAGTTCTGAATTTGCTGATGGACCTTCCCCCAGATCAAGGACCCATCACCAATTACTTTCATAAGAACCGAAGAGGACTGTGACCCGGCGAACATTCCACCGGCCACGAGCAGCGCACCATCCGCCGCGACTGTGACATCTTTCGGGTCGATCTGTTGGCCGCAACCATACTCAGCGGTCCATGTTATGTTGCCTTCATCATCGACCATTAGCGCCATGACGTTTCCATCGATACCACCGCCTTGATCCAGTCGACTTCCGACGATGATGAACGCACTATCGCCGAATTGAATGATCCGATTCGCGTACTCTGAACGATCGTCGGTTCCGATCTCCTTTATCCAAAGCACCGTTCCACTGGAGGTCAGCCTGGTCAGTGTCAGGTTGACGTCTTGTTGTCCGGTATTCACCCGATTACCGACGAGGAAGTAGTCTCCATTGGCGGTGACAGAAACACTCGTGAAGTAGTCCGGTCCACTGGCCCCCAAAGCGAACTGCCATTCGGGATCACCGTTGTTATCGACCTTGACCACAAAGCCGTTACTGTTCTGGTCGGAGGCACCAGGACCGTAAGACCCTGTACTGCCGACGATCAGGTACCCGGAATCCGCCCTAGGGATTATCTGAAACGCGACTTCCTCGTTCGGACCACCGAAGAGCTTATCGAAATGCAAGAACTGCGCGGAGGCCGGAAGGCACAGCGATACGCCAAACGTCAACCACAAGGCCGATAGCCGGAAAGTAGGATCACCCGCGCAGCGTGTCATGAACCAAAGATGGTTTATGTGCGCAACCCCAACGTACCCACTGCATAAGTGGTCGTTGCTACTGAACAGCCGGTCCCTTAGGTACGGTTGTCAAGCATGGAGGAACCGGTCCTCAGAACGGGAGATCGTCCTCGTCGCTGCTGGAGCTGGAGGCCGGCATGTCCGCCATGGTCGGCGGCGGCGCTTGCTGGTAGCCACCGCTGCCACCGCTGGAGGCCGGGGCCGCACCTGCGCGCTCGATCTGGTTGCCGGCGAGGGAGAGGAAGTACTTGGTCACGCCGTCCTTGCCGGTCCACTCGCGGCCGTTCACGAAGCACGTAACGGAGACTTCGTCGCCCGGCTTGAAGCCGTCGAGCAAGCTGGTCTTTTCCTGTTTGAATTCGATGGGGATCAGCTGCGGGTACTGGCCGCTGGGCTCGTTGATCACGAGTTCGCGCTTGCTGAATTTTTCGCTGACCTGTTGCGTCTGGCCGATCACCTTGATGGTGCCGGAGATATTGACTTTTGCCATTGGGGGAAGCATCCGCCGATCAGCGGACGCGGTGTTGGTTGCTATCGATCGTTGAAGGTGAGGAGTGTCTTGAAGGCTTCGTCGGCCTTTCCTTCGGCGAGTAGTTCGTGCGCTCGGAGATGCAAGGCCCGACGAAGTTCGGATCTTTTCCCGTCATGAGAAATGAACAGGTCAGCGAGTTCAGTGAGCTTGTACTCGTTCACGCTGGTCTCGTCAGGCATCGCGGGCCGGTTCGCGAGCTGGCCAAGGTCGTTTCCGGTGAGCACATCGCTCAGTCGGATGTCCGCAGGCAGCGCGTCCACACCCATGCCGAGGTGCTTTGCGGGCTGGGGCAGTTCGAAGAGCGCATCGCCGTGGGCGCGGCAGTAGAAGTCGCCGCCCATCCGGCCCACCAGGTCGATCTTCCGCTGGTCGATCACGCCGTGCTCGTTCAGCACCTCCTCATCCACGTGCATCAGCAGCACTTCGCAGATCACCAGGTTGCCGGCTGCGCCTTCTTGTCCCGTCTCGATCACCTGCTTCACGGCGCACTCCATTTGCACTGGGCTTTCCTTCACGCGGAAGGGCCTCACCCGTTCCGAAGCGATGGGCGTGAATCCGGCTTTCGCGAATTCGCTGACGCCTTCCGGATACTCGCCGCTGGCCGTGTTCGCCTGTTGCACCATGTTGTAGGTGACCACATTGATCACCACTTCTGGAACGGCGATCACGTTGTGCAGCGAGTGCTTGGTGGTGTTGTCGCGACCGCGCCGGGCCGGAGAGAAGACGAGGATGGGCGGGTTGCTGCCGAAGCAGTTGAAGAAGCTGAACGGACTGAGGTTCGGGCGCCCTTGCGCATCGATGGTGCTCGCGAAGGCCACCGGTCGCGGCCCTACAGCGCCCAGCAACAGCCCGTGCCGCTTGGGGATAGGCATTCCGCTCAGTTCAAAGGTCTTCATCGTTCTGGGAAGGGGAGGCGAATCTACCCACCGGTCACGGTCCGACTGACCGGAAAACATCCACATACCGGGTATCTTCGCCGCCCTTTATCAGCCGCCGAGGCCTTGGCAAAGGCGGCTCAGAATGAACACGGACGTGGCGGAATTGGTAGACGTGCTGGACTTAGGATCCAGTGCCGCAAGGCGTGGGGGTTCGAGTCCCCCCGTCCGTACTGAACGGTTGTCTGCTGTCGGTTGTCAGTTGCCCGGCGTTGTGGTCGGCAGCCCGCATCGGCAGACCGACAACTGACGACCGACAACAGACAACGGAGATCCGACCCCATGAACATCGAACGCGAAGAGACCGGAACGCTGACCGCGACCTTGAAACTGAAGCTGGTGCCTGAGGATTACACGCCCGGTGTGGAGAAGACCTTGCGCGAGCAGCGTAAGACGGCAAGCATGCCGGGCTTCCGTCCGGGCCAGGTGCCCATGAGCCTGATCAAGAAGCGCATCGGCCGCAGTGTGCTGGTGAACGAGGTGGAACGCTTGATCGGGCAGAGCCTCAACAGCTACATCCAGGAAAACCGCTTGCGACCGCTCGGCCAGCCATTGCCGAAGGACGAGAATTTCACGACCAACAACTTCGACGAGCCGGGCGAATTCAACTTCGTGTACGACCTGGGCCTCGCCCCGGTGTTCGATCTCGAGCTGAACGACAAGCTCGGTGTGGAGATGCCGGTGGTGAACGTGGACGACGAACTGGTGAACAAGGAGATCACCGACATGCAGCGGCGCTTCGGCAGCATGCAGGACGCGGAGATCGCGGGTGACAAGGACCTGTTGCTCGGGGACATCATCGAGCTGGACGAGACCGGAGCGATCAAACCGGGCGGCATCATGAACCGCACCACCATCAGCTTGGAATACCTGAAGGATGATGCCACGCGCCGGTTGTTCGTCGGCAAGACCCGCGGCGAAGAGGTGATCGTGGACCCGCACAAGGTGAGCGACGGCCATGAAGACCTGGCGCGCATGCTGGGCGTGGACCACGATCTGATCCATGGGTTGCAAGGGAGCATGCTCTACCGCATCACCGAGATCAAGAGCATGCAGGCGGTGGCGGTGGACCAAGCCCTGTTCGATCGGGTGTACGGTCAGGGCGCGGTCACGGACGAAGCGGACTTCCGGGCCAAGGTGAAGAGCGGATTGGAGAACTCCTTCCGCCGTGACCAGGACCGCGTGTTCAAGCGGTTGGTGATGAAGAAGCTCGTTGAACAGGCGACCATCGACCTGCCGCACGGTTTTCTGAAACGCTGGATCCAGACCACGAGCCAGAAACCGGTGACGCCGGAAGAAGTGGAAGCGGGTTACGAAGGGTATACCGCCGGATTGAAGCGCCAATTGATGGAGGACCGTGTGCTGGAGAAGTACGGTCTGGAGGCCAAGGGCGAAGAGATCGACGCGTTCGCCAAGCGATACATCAGCGACCAGTTCGTGCAATACGGCATGGAGGCACCACAAGGCGAGGCGTTGCAACAGGCTGCCGCACGCATCTTGGGCGATCGGGACCAGATCAAACGCATCCGCGACACGATCGTGGAGCAGAAGCTGACGGTCCACTTCAAGAACATGCTCACCCCGAAGGAAAAGCGGATGGGCTTCGATGAGTTCGTAAACTTGGCACGGACCGCCTGAGGTCATTTCACACCCCAGCCCTCACACTTCACACTTCACACCTCATTCTCACGCATGTTCCCACCAGACGAGTTCCGTAAATACGCCGTGAAGCACCGTGGTATCAACAGCCTGACGCTGCACGATTACCAGGCGAGCATGACGCCTTACATCATCGAAGAACGCCAACTGAACGTGGCGCAGATGGACGTGTTCAGCCGCATGATGATGGACCGCATCATCTTCCTGGGCAGCGGCATCAACGACCAGGTGGCCAACATCGTGCAGGCGCAGCTGCTCTTCTTGGAAAGCCTGGACGCCAAGAAGGACATCCAGATCTACATGAACAGCCCCGGTGGCGGCGTGTACGCGGGTCTGGGGATCTATGACACGATGCAGTATATCAACCCGGACGTGGCGACCATCTGCACGGGCATGGCTGCCAGCATGGGTGCGGTGCTCCTGTGTGCAGGCGCGAAAGGCAAGCGCAGCGCACTGAAGCACAGCCGCGTGATGATCCACCAGCCGATGGGCGGTGCCGAGGGGCAGGCCACGGACATGGAGATCACGGTGCGTGAGGTGCTTAAACTGAAGAAGGAACTGTACGAGATCATCGCCCACCACAGCGGCCAAACCTTCGAGCGCGTGGAAAAGGACGGTGATCGCGACTACTGGATGATCGCCGAGGAAGCGAAGGCTTACGGCATGATCGACGAGTTGTTGGTACGCAACACCAAATAGGGACGGGGACGGCCTGAAAGCATTCCCCAGAGAGGTCCCCCATCCGCTGATCCCGCATTTTCCGTTTGAGCACGGGCGACCAATTGGTCGCCCGTGCTCATTTCAGCGCTCCGCCTTGCCGTTCTTGGGGTGTCCACCATGATCGAGGCCAGTGCCGCACAGCGATGTTTCAGGAACATCTGTGGAGAACCTGTGCCTCGGGTAGACGACCACCCGGTGCTGACCATATCTTTCCGGGCCGTTGATCGACGGAAGATCCGTCACGGCACATTTCCCCTCCACCGCTGAGGCTTCGGCGGGCAAAGCATGGACAAGAAAGAGATCAAGTGCTCGTTCTGCGGGCGAGACAAGCAGGACACGAACGTCCTCATCGCCGGTATCACCGGGCACATCTGCGACAGCTGTATCAGCCAAGCGCAGAACATCATCCAAGAGGAGCTGAGCCAGCGCGACAAGAGCGAGCCGGACAACAACATCATTCTCCAGAAGCCGAGCGACATCAAGCGCTATCTGGACGAGTACATCATCGGGCAGGACGACGCCAAGAAGGTCTTGAGCGTGGCGGTATACAACCACTATAAGCGGCTGTCCCAGAAGATCACCGGAGCGGATGATGTGGAGATCGAGAAGAGCAATATCATCCTCGTAGGGGAGACCGGCACAGGCAAGACGCTGTTGGCGAAGACCATCGCCAAGATGCTCAACGTGCCCTTCGCCATCGCTGATGCCACGGTCCTTACCGAGGCCGGTTACGTGGGCGAAGACGTGGAGAGTATCCTGAGCCGCTTGCTCCAAGCCGCCGACTACGACGTAAGCAAGGCCGAGCGTGGCATCGTCTTCATCGACGAGATCGACAAGATCAGTCGCAAGAGCGACACGCCGAGCATCACCAGGGACGTGAGCGGGGAGGGCGTTCAGCAAGCCCTGCTGAAACTGCTGGAAGGGAGCACGGTGAATGTGCCACCGCAAGGCGGCCGCAAACACCCCGAGCAGAAGCTCATCCAAGTGGACACGAAGAAGATCCTCTTCGTTTGCGGCGGCGCCTTCGATGGCATCAACAAGATCATTGCCCGCCGGGTGAAGAGCAGCGCCGTGGGCTACAGCGCGAGCAAGGAAGCGCGGATCCTGGACGAGAACCTCCTTCAGTACGTGGCCCCCACGGACCTGCGGGGGTACGGGTTGATCCCGGAGCTCATCGGCCGCTTTCCGGTACTCACATACTTGGACCCGCTGGACCGCGAGACCCTGCGCAGGATCCTCACCGAGCCGAAGAACGCGCTCATCAAGCAGTACGTGAAACTCTTCGAGATGGACAAGGTGAAGGTGACCTTCGACAAGAAGGTGCTCGACTTCATCGTTGAGAAGGCGCTTGAATACAAGCTCGGTGCACGCGGATTGCGCTCCATATGCGAGGCGATCATGGTGGATGCGATGTACGAGATCCCCGGTGCGGTGGACAAGCCGACGGATCTGCGCATCACGCTGAGCTATGCACGCGAGAAGTTCGATCGCAGCCGAGTTGGCCAGTTGAAGGTGGCTTGAGTTCGAGTCGCCGGTGGCGGTCCAGACGGCCGATCGCCAGTGCTTACCGCCGCTGGCAGCTACCCCCGTTCCGCTATCTTCGCATCCCTTTCGAAAAACCCATGATGATGAAACGTCTACTGGCGCCAATGGCGCTTCTTTCCCTGCCGTTGCTGACCACCGCGCAGGATCTTCCCGCTCCCAGTCCTGCGGCCAAGGTGGAGCAGCGGATCGGACTTACCGATCTGACAGTCGAATATTCGCGCCCCTCGATGAAAGGCCGGACGATCTTCGGCGATCTGGTGCCGTACGGGGAGGTCTGGCGCACCGGGGCGAACAAGGCCCCGTTGCTCATCACCCTCGGACCCCTCATGGTGGAAGGTCAAGAGCTGAAAGCCGGCAAGTACTCGGTGTTCACCATTCCGCACGAAGGCGGTGCGTGGGAGGTGGTCTTCAATAGCAATACGGAGCTCTGGGGGGCTTACGATCGCAAGGAAGCGGAAGATGTGCTCCGCGTGAAGTGTCCCGTACGCGAAGCGCCTGCGACCGAGACCTTCACGATCGCGTTCGAGAACCTTGCACCTGATCAAGGAGAACTGGTGTTCCGGTGGGAAAAGACCGAAGCTTACCTCTCGCTGAAAGTCGACTCGAAGCCGGCGGCGATGAAGAACATCACCGTTGCGACCGCGGATCCCAAGGCGGACTACCGGACCTTTGCCCGCTCGGCGTCCTACTACTTGGACAATGACCTGGGTGTCGCTCAAGCATTGGAATGGGCACAGAAGAGCGTGAGCCTGGAGAAAAAGTACTGGAACACCTTCACCTTGGCGAAAGCACAGGCGGCCAGCGGAAAGTTCGCTGACGCGGTGACCAGTGGAGAACAGGCTGTTGAACTGGCCAAGGCGGAAAAGGACGACGGTGCAGCTAAAGCCTACGGTGAGAAGGTGGCCGAATGGAAGGCCAACAAGGGAAAGTGATCATATCCGACCCCAGGAAGCCCTGTCGCGCGAGCGATGGGGCTTCTTGTTTCACATGCCCAGCGCGAGAAAGCCACCATCCGCCACTATGCACTGCCCGGTGATGAAGGACGCCTTGTCCATGGCGAGGAAGGCGATGGCGGCCGCGACTTCTTCTGGGTCACCCACGCGCTTCATCGGTGTCCGCGCGAGGATATTCTCCATGCGCCCTGCTTGGGAAAGCACAGGCTCGGTGAGCGGTGTTCGGATGTACCACGGCGCGACAGCGTTCACCCGGATGTTCATCGGTGCCCATTCAACGGCGATGCTGCGCGTGAATTGCAGCAACGCGGCCTTGCTCAGCGCGTAGGTGGCGCCGGATCCTACGTCCACGAATCCCGCCACGCTGGACAGGTTCACCACGGAAGCCGCATCGCTTTTCCGCAGCAACGGGAGCAATCGTTTGGTGAGGTCCATCGGTCCTAGGGCGTTCGTGTTCATCACGGTGTCACGTTCGTCATCGCTGATCTCCGCCCACGGCTTGCGGATGTTCATGCCCGCGTTGTTCACCAATACATCGAGGCGGTCCCAACGCGCTCCGAGTTCAATGGCGATGCGTTCCCGGTCGTTCGGATCGCTCACATCCGCTTGGATGGTAAAGACGTCTGGGCGGTCAGCCGCCTTTCGCGACACGATCGCCACCTCCGCACCCAGCGCGAGGAATTCCTCCACGGTGGCGGCACCGATACCCCGCGTGCCACCCGTGATCAATGCGCGCTTGCCCATCAGTGTCCAAGGCGTGCTCATCAGTGCGAAGGTTGGAGAGTGGAACGCGAGAACCGTTGGAAGATCAGCGCCAGTGCGACCACGATAGCGGGTGCGATCAGGTTGTACCAGAGGAAGGCGATCTCGATCGGGTCATTGATCACCGTGTCGCCGTCCATTTCGGCGAACACATTGAAGTAGTCGAGCTCGAAATGCGCCAGGATCAGGACCTGTGCGATGAGCCCGGCGATGAACACGGCGGTGCCCTGCACATGCTTCAGGAAGAATGCCACCAGGAAGATGCCCAGGATCGTGCCGTAGAACAAGGACCCCAGGATGTTCACCGCCTGGATGAGGTTCTCGAAGAGCGAGAACACCGCCGCGAAGCACAAGGCCAGAACACCGAAAGCCACCGTGGCCCACTTGGTAGCTACCACCTGTTGCTCTCCGGTGCCGGAGAAGCGGAACACGTCAATAATGCTGGTGGTGGCCAAGGCGCTGAGCTGCGAACTGGTACTGCCCATGCCCGCGCAGAAGATCATCGCCAACAACAGCCCTACGATGCCCACCGGCATATGGTCCATGATGAAGCTGATGAAGATGTAGTCCTTGTCATTGGGTTCGGCGTCTGGAAGCTGGGCTTTCAGTTGGTCCGTGTAATCAGCGCGCAAGGACTTGTCCCGCTCAAGCGCCTGCCGGAGATCGGCCGTGCGAGCGTGCAATTCCGCCGCGTTCCCGGTTCGTTCTGCCACAACCGCAGCCGCTGCATACTGAGCGATCTCCGCTGCATTCAGTGCATGTTGGTCCTCCACTGCATTTTCAATCCTCTGCGAACTCTGCCCCTCTGCGGTTGCCCCGGCCCGCATGTCCTCCACGTTCGCCGCGTTCCAATGCACCGGCGCCGGATGGAAGAGGTAGAACACGAAGACCATCACCCCGATGAGCAGGATGAAGAACTGCATGGGGATCTTCACCAAACCGTTCATCAGCAGCCCGCTGCGGGCTTGCCGCGGTGTTTCCCCGCCGAGGTAGCGCTGCACCTGGCTCTGGTCCGTGCCGAAGTAGGAGAGCTGCAGGAAGAAGCCGCCGATCAGCCCGCTCCACAGCGTGTACTTCTTCGCCGGGTCCCACGAGGTATCGATGATGTCCATCTTCCCCAGTGCACCGGCCAGGCCCAGACTTTCACCGAAGCTCAGCGAGTCGTGGAGGTAGTAGAGAATGAAGCCGAACACCGCGAACAGCCCGGCGAACATCACGGCCATTTGCTGCTTGTGCGTAACGCCCACCGCTTTCGCGCCGCCGGTGGTGGTGTACAGGATCACCAGCGCGCCGATGAACAAACAGGTCCAGCTGAGCGGCCAGTGCAGCACCTTGCTCAACACGATGCTCGGCGCATAGATCGTGATGCCCGTGCTCAGTCCGCGCTGGATGAGGAAGAGGATGGCCGTGAGCAGACGCGTGCGATGGTCGAAGCGCTTGCCGATGAACTCGTACGCCGTGTACACGTTCCACTTGTAGAAGAGCGGGATGAACACGAAGGCGATCACCACCATCGCCAGCGGCAGCCCGAAGTAGAACTGCACGAAGCCCATGCCCTCGGAAAATCCTTGGCCCGGTGTGCTGAGGAAGGTGATCGCGCTGGCCTGGGTCGCCATCACGCTGAGCATCACGGCCCACCAGCGGTCCTGGTTGTCGCCGCGCAAGTAGCCGTTCAATGTGCTGGTGTGCCGTGTCTTCCAGATACCGTAGGCCACGATGAAGCCCAGGGTGCCGAGGAGGACGGTCCAGTCGAGCCAGTGCATCGATCAGGTCGATTTTCGCGACTTCGGGTCAACCCCGCAGTGACAAGTTTGGTAGGATGAAGAGCGCCGCGAAGCGCGCCGCTCTTCCTCCATGTTGTCTGTCATGCCGGGCCTGAACCGGGATCGCGGCGTCCCGCTCATTGTTCGCGCTTGCTGATCAGATTCGCGAACAGCCGATACGCTCCCGGCACCCCCGCCGGCAACTGCCGGAAGAAGCTGATCCCCGTGTACACGTATCGCCCTTTGCCGTAGTCGCAGGTGATCAGACCGCCGTTCAGCGGTTGCTCTCCAGGATCGTTCCATGCGATCAGCGGTGTATAGTGCTTGTCGAGACTTCCGCAGAAATACAGCCCGCGCTCCTGCACCCAGCCATCGAAGTCGGAGGTTGTGATCTTGTTCGGTGTGTTCAGCAGCGGGTGCTTGGCATCGAGGAAGGTCGGCGGCGCTTCTTCCACCGTCACCCGATCGCGCGTTAGTTTGAACGGATACGGACCGATGAGCGAATCCGGCAGCACCATGTCACTGGTGCGTGTGGTGTACTGCACGACTACAGTGCCGCCGTTCTCCGCGTACTTCATCAGGACTGGGTTGAAGCGCTTCATGCCCTGGTTGTTGTTGTAGGCGCGGATGCCCACGACGATCGCGTCATACTTGCTGATGGTTTCCAATGTGGCGGTGGCCGGCTCGATGAAGTCAACGGTAGCGCCCAACTGTTCGATGGCCTGCGGCACATCATCACCTGCACCCTTGATGTAACCCACTGTCTTCGCGGTGGTCTTCACGTCCAGTGGGATCATCTTCACTTCGGCGGGCGTGTAGTACACCTGCGGCATGATGTGCGGATAATCGATCTCGTGCAATGTCTTGTTGCTCTTGTGCTGGCCATCCGCGCTGGTGAAGAGGAATTGCAGCATGCCCGGCTCCGGCTTGTTGCTGCCCGTATGCTGGAAGGTGAAGGTGCGGCGCTCATCACGCTTCATGCCCTCGATGCCGACCGAGGTGGGTGTGACGATCCAGCCCTTGGGCGCGGAGCAAGCGAGGGTGCCGCTGAGGTTGTCTTTCAGCGCGACCACATCCACGTTGATCGTGCTGCCGAGTTCTTGGATGAGCCAGGTGGTGCGCTCGGGCACTATGGAGGCGACTGGGGTGACGTAGACCGGTCGGATGCGCTCACCATCGACGCGGTCGACCCATTTGTATGTCACGTCGACGCTGCCACCTATGAGAACACTATCCGATCCAACAAGTTTGTAAGAGAACCGATTGGGGCTTTCAACAACCGGATCGTTCCTATGATGGGTGTCGATATCGTAAAGCGTGGTGTGTGGATTCTCAAGCCAATGTGGTTGGTCAGGCTCAAGCCATCGGTCATAGCCAAGGTCACGGGTCAGTGTTGTATTGGGGATCAACGGTTCATCCATGGTGAAGCCAGCAATATCGATGGCCGAGTAGCCTTTATGCCTAAGTGCGGGTGAGGGCGATCGTTGGACGCAGCTGAACTTGACGTGGATGGAATCTTGGCTAGCGACTTTGGCCATGGTAGCGTTCGCTTCAACGGCCACACCAGCACAAGCGCGGAGCAGGTCGCCCACGGACCCTGCTTTCAAAGGTGACCACCAACAGTCTTTGTAGGTGCGACACATCCTTGAAAGCGCGGAATGGAGTAGAGCGAGTTGGTTGATGCTCTGCTCAGGTTGGGCCGGCGAGTACCTGCTCAGCAGGTCATCAATGATGATCTGGATCGACCTTCCATCCTTGATCCCGCCCCACGTCATGTCGATCCCCTCAAAAATGTCCCTTCCCGGAGGTTTGTCACCCGCGATGAACTGCAGGTACTCGATCATCTCCCCACGTGTTTCCGCCGCACCGAAGCCCTGGCTCTTGTGGAGGCTGCGGCTGCGCCCAGCGATCTCCGTATAGCTCAGGCCGAGCAGGGGGTCGTAGCCGCCCACGTCCACGGTGTACCAGCCGGAATCGGGCTTGGCGATCTCCGCGAGGTTCTTCTTCCACCACGTGCTTCCGTTGAAGAAGAGGCGGCGCGGTTGCCAAACACCCAAACTCTTGACTTGGTCCGGGAAAGCCTTCGGGTCACCAGCCAACTTGAAGGCTTCCTCCGCCAGGATCGCGCTCGCTTCATGGTGCCCGTGACCTGCCTCGCGCGTAGGCGGGAAGCGCGTGATGATGATATCCGGATGGAAGGTGCGGATCACGCGCACTACATCGCTGAGCACTTCCTGCTTGCCCCACTTCTCAAAGCTCTCTGCCGCGTTCTTGGAAAAGCCGAAGTCCACCGCGCGGGTGAAGAACTGCTCACCGCCATCGATGCGCCGTGCTTCCATCAACTCCTGCGTGCGGATGATGCCGAGCGCATCGCTCAGTTCCGGGCCGATCAGGTTCTGTCCGCCATCGCCGCGCGTGAGGCTGAGGTTGCCGGTGCGCACCTTCTTGCCGTTGGCGAGCCAAGCGATCAATCGCGTATTCTCATCGTCCGGGTGCGCTACGATGTACAGCACGCTCCCGAGCACATTGAGCTTCTGCATCTTGTGCAGGATCTCGGCCGCGTTGGGTTGCGCGGGAGGGCGCTGGGCCGAGGTGTGAGGTGTGAAGGGTGCGGTGTGGAGTGTGAGGGCGAGGAGCGCGAGACGGACGGAACGGGTCATGGGGCCAAGTTAGATGCGGGCTTCGAGCTACTAGCCATGAGCCCCGAGCTTGTTCTG
>Ga0075152_10002035_pt1 | contig 14445 bp, 7 predicted proteins | sample JI61114C2DNA_FD_70964 | JGI IMG/M metagenome (GOLD analysis project Ga0075152, IMG submission 70964) | Wastewater effluent complex algal communities from Wisconsin, to seasonally profile nutrient transformation and Carbon sequestration -... | ecosystem: Engineered > WWTP > Effluent > Algae...
TTCAGAATTCTTCTTTCAGAAATCCCGGTCCGGGTACGGATCCATTCATCATTGGTATCTACCATTTTCTCCAGATCAAAATTGGTCAGTTTGTCTTCCGGAACATATCCACCCACAGCGGTAATGGTAGCGGTGATTTTTTTACTCATGCCTTGCTGATTATTAAAGGCAGCAAAGTTAGGGAATTACAGGTGTTCGGTGTTAGCTGTTCGTTGTTAGGAAACAGCCCCAGGGAATTAGTCGGGAGTTAGCAGTTAGGAGTCGGGAGTCAGGAGTCGGGAGTCGGGAGTCAACAGCCCTTGCTAAGTAAACCAGTTGGAATTTTGCAATTTTTCTTTAACAACAACTTTCCAAAATAAGCACCAAAAATCCTTAGAAGGATAGGTGCTTATTTGATTTTTGGTTCTTGCTTGCCCACTGTAGCCCTGCCTGCCGGCAGGCAGGTTTAGCGAAGGTGGGGGCATCTTCGGTTCTTGGTTCTTTACTTGCAGCATTTCACTATTTTCGCCCCATGATAGCTTTCTTAAAAGGCGATTTTGTGCTGAAAACCCCGGCAACGGTGATTATTGATGTGGGTGGAGTGGGGTATGAGGTGCAGATCAGCCTGAATACTTATTCGAAAATTCAGGGTCTGGATAAAGGCTTACTCCACACCAGCCTCCTGATCCGGGAGGATGCCCACCTGCTTTATGGTTTCTTTGACCTGGCCGAAAAAGAGGTTTTTCAGTTGCTTATAGGTGTTTCAGGGATCGGGGCTTCTACCGCCCGGGTCATGCTTTCGTATATGAAACCGGATGAACTCGCAAGGGCCATCGTGCAGGGCGATACAAAGACCCTGGAAGGCATCAAAGGAATCGGAAAAAAGACGGCTGAACGAATGGTGCTGGAACTCAGGGATAAAATGGCCAAGCAACCCCTCGAATCAAATATTTCTCCCCTGAAAAACAATACTTTGCACCAGGATGCGTTAAATGCTTTAACTGCCCTGGGCATCAACAGGCAGGCCGCTGGCCAGGCCATTGAAAAGACCGCTGCAGCTAATCCGGGTCTTTCCGTTGAGGAACTGATCAAAATGGCACTTCGTACCCTCTGATCCACAAATTCTGGAAACTAATTGACGAGAAAACCTTGAACTTCAGAACTGCTCATATCTTCCGTACACTGGGTATTATTGCCCTCGTGTGCCTGGTTGGCTTAACAGCAAAAGCCGGTGAATTCATACCTGCAGGTGCAGGATTCCCCTTTAATGTGGCAGATACCGGTCGAAATCCCTTGTCCGACCGTTATGGAGACCCTTATTCAAACCCTTCTTCCAATACATTTGATTTCCGGGATACCGCTTTTATCAAACGGACGGTGGAGTACGATCCCAAAACCAAACAGTATTATGTGATCGAAAAGATCGGGAATCAATATTACCGTACACCGACTGCTTTTTCCATGGAGGACTTTCTGCGGCTCCAGGGTAAAAAAGACGAAGCCGATTATTTCCGGAAAAGGGCGGCCCTGCTTACCAATATGAACCGCCGGCTGGCCCGCCCGAAGTTTAAAGTCTCCAATGACTGGTTTAACCGGATCATGGGGGTTGGCCCAGATGGGAAAGTGAAAATCGATATCAAACCTTCCGGCTATGTGGATTTCCTGGCAGGTTACCAGGGACAGAATATCAAGAACCCGACCTTACCGGAAAGAGCCCGTAAGAACGGAGGCTTTGATTTTAATATGAACTCCGCCCTGCAGATGGATGCCCAGATCGGAGAGAACCTGAAACTGCCGATCAATTATAACACACTGGCCAACTTCAATTTTGAAAATCAGCTCAAGCTGGATTTCAAAGGGAAAGAAGATGATATCGTCAAACTCTTCCAGGCCGGTAATACCAATTTTGCTTCCAAGGGTACCCTGATTCCGGGTGCCCAGTCCTTATTTGGTGTAAAAACACAATTACAGTTTGGTAAACTCTTTATCACCGGTGTAATGGCCAATCAGCAATCGCAACGGCAAACGATGGGATTGCAGGGTGGGACCTCCGCACAAAGTTTTTCGGTGAAGACCGACGAGTACGACGAAAACCGGCACTTTCTTTTATCGCAGTACTTCAGGGGTAATTACAATACCGCCATGAAACAATTGCCGATTGTAAATTCCAAAGTTCAGGTACTCCGCGTGGAAGTGTGGGTTACCAACCGCAATGGAAGCACCACCGATACCCGGGATGTGGCGGCCTTTATGGACCTGGGCGAAAGAAATCCTTATCGTACGGGCCTTATCAATGGCAGTGGTGATAACCTGCCCCGTAATGAAGCCAACAACCTGTATGCTGACCTCCGCAATAATCCCAATTTCCGGAACTCATCCCTGATTCAGAATGCACTGACATCATATGGACTATTACCTGTGCAGGATTTTGAAAAAACATTTGCCCGTAAACTGCAGTCCACTGATTATTATTTCAACCCGCAGATCGGGTTTTTGTCATTGAACCAACCCCTGCAACCGGATGAAGTACTGGGGGTGGCTTTTCAGTATACCTATAATGGCCGTGTATTCCAGGTGGGAGAGTTTTCGCAGGATGTACCACCGGATACCACCGGTAATACCCAACGTATTCTCTTCCTGAAATTATTAAAGGCCACTTCGCAGCGGACCAACCTGCCGATCTGGGACCTGATGATGAAGAATGTGTACTCCGTGGGATTTGGCCAGCTTGAGCGCCAGGATTTTTCGCTTGATATCATGTATGAAGAGCCAAGCCTTGGTGTAAAAAACTACCTGCCTCCAACAGAAGTGGTGGATCCCTTTAAAGGCCAGCCCATTCTTTCCCTGGTCAACCTCGACCGGCTGAATAATCAGAATGACCCGCAACGGGATGGAAAGTTTGACTTTATTGAAGGCTATACCGTGATCTCCTCTCAAAGCCGGATCATTTTCCCGGTACTGGAGCCTTTCGGACACGACCTTGATTATCTCTATGCCAACCAGGCAGACCGGGATAAATACCTGTATTATCCGCTCTACGATACTATTAAAGCCATTGCACAGACCTATGCCAACCTGAACCGGTTCAGGATCTCCGGTAAATCCAAGACATCCGGATACGGGGCAGCTGGTGGTGGTGGCAGTGAATACCAGCTGGGCTATAATATTCCGCGCGGATCCGTTACCGTTACCGCCGGTGGTCAGGTACTGATCGAGAATGTGGATTATGAAATCAACTACGACCTTGGTACTTTACGGGTGGTGAACCAGGCCATCGTGAATGCAGGTATTCCGGTTAATATCAATTATGAGAATAACCAGGCATTCGGGTTCCAGCAGAAAAATTTCCTGGGGCTCCGGCTCGATTACCTGGCGAATAAAAAATTATCACTCGGGGCCACCCTGGTAAGACTGGGTGAACGACCTTTCTTTATCAAACAATCGTATGGGGAAGATCCGATCCGGAATACCATGTACGGTTTTGATATCGATTACCGGAATGACCTGCCCCGTGTAACCAAGTTACTGGATAAACTGCCTTTCTATTCTACCAAGGCCATGTCTTCGATCACGGCTTATGGGGAAGCAGCCATATTACAACCCGGTCATCCCCGGCAGATCAATGCCAGTAAGGATGATAAGACGGGCCAGGTATATATTGATGATTTTGAAGGAACCCGTGCCGGTATTGACCTGCGTTTCCCGCTGGTAAGCTGGACGCTAGCCTCCATTCCACAGGGCAACGGACTGTTTCCTGAGTCTTCGCTTAATAATGATTTACGGAGTGGTTATAACCGGGGTAAACTGGCCTGGTATAATATTGAACCCGTATTGCAGGAAAGAAGAAATTCAAATAATCCCTTGCAGAATGACCTGGATGAATTATCCAGACCGGAGACCCGGCAGGTATTGCAGAAAGAAATTTTTCCGCGCCGGAGCACCCAGTTCGGGGAAGGACTCCTCACTACTTTTGACCTTGCTTTCTATCCGAAAGATAAAGGCCCCTATAACTTCGAAGCCGATGGCAGCCGGGTTGGTGCAGATGGCCGGCTGAAAAACCCCAAACAGGCCTGGGGAGGACTGATGCGGAATATTGATCAGACCGATTTTGAAACCGGAAATATCGAGTACATCGAATTCTGGATGCAGGATCCTTTTATTGAGAACACCGCCAACCCCAACGGAGGTAAACTTTATTTTAACCTGGGTAATATTTCTGAAGATGTGCTCCGGGATGGGAAACGGATGTATGAAAACGGTCTGCCCACACCGACGAATAATGCAAGAGTGGATGAAAGTTCGGTCTGGGGTAAAGTACCGGCCATTCCCTTACAGGTCACCAATGCCTTCAGTAATACACCATCAGACCGTGCCTTACAGGATGTGGGATTTGATGGCTTACAGGATACTGCAGAGCAGCGCCTTTTCAGGCCATATCTGGATGCACTGGCAGCTGTAAATGGAACGAGTTCTATCGCGTACACCAAGGCACTGGAAGATCCTTCTGCGGACAACTTTAAAGCATACAGGGATGCGTCGTTTGACAATAGCCCGGTTGCAGGTATTCTGCCGCGTTATAAAAACATCAATAACCCGCATGGTAACTCTCCTGTGTCGGAGAACAATACACAATTTGTCAATGCCTTTACCCAATACCCGGATGCGGAAGAACTGAACCGTGACAATACGATGAATGAAGTGGAGGAGTATTTCCAGTATAAAGTGGATATCCTTCCGAATATGAGCCAGGGGTCGAATTTCATCACCGACGTCCGTGAGAGTGATGTGAAACTGGCCAATGGGCAGACCCGCCGTGAAAAATGGTACCTGTTCCGGATTCCGGTTGAACAATACCAGCTGAAAGTGGGTAATATTCCGGATTTTAAATCTATTCGTTTTATCCGGATGTTCGTGACCGACTTTGATGATTCGGTAGTGATGCGTTTTGGTAAACTGGAACTGATCCGTAACCAATGGCGGAAATACAGAAATAAAATTGATTCCACCGGAAACTTCACCCCACTGCCTTCTCCGGATAATACCACGGTAAATGTGCTGGCGGTGAATATCGAGGAGAACGATCAGCGTGATCCGATCGTATACCGTATTCCGCCGGGCATTGAGAGACAACAACAGCTGAGCAATAATAACGTGGCCCTGTTTATGAATGAACAGGCGATCAGTATGCAGGTCTGCGGACTGCCAAAGAGCGAATCCCGCGGGGTCTTCAAAACCATGAACCTGGATATGCGTCAGTACCGCAAGCTGTCCATGTTTGTCCACGCTGAATCCGTTAAGAATGCTTTCCCGGTTTCCGATGGCGACCTGAATGCGGTGGTTCGGATTGGTAACGACTTCTCCGGCAACTATTATGAAATTAAGATTCCGCTGAAGATCACTCAGTTTGGTGAAACGGACAGTGCATTGATCTGGCCGGAAGAGAACTACCTCGATTTTGACCTTGATGACCTGACAGACCTAAAATTAAAACGGAATGGGTTGAATATATCCCCGTCCCAATATTATAAAGAAACCCTTGCCAGCGGACGCTCTTATGCTATTGTTGGTAATCCGAACCTGGGAGAAGTGAGAGGGGTGTTACTGGGTGTGGAAAGTGTGAACCAGGAGAATGTTTGTACCGAAGTCTGGTTTAATGAACTCCGGTTACAACAACTCGACGAAACAGGCGGAGCGGCAGCGCTCGCCAGGGTGGATATGAAACTGGCAGATCTGGGAACCCTTTCCGTTTCCGGTACCATGAAGACCCGCGGATTTGGAACACTGGAACAACGGGTGAACGAACGGAGCCGCGAAGATGTGTATACGATCGATGCATCGGCCAATCTTGAAATGGGTAAACTCTTTCCCAAAAAACTCGGATTACAGATTCCTGTCTATACCAGTATCAGCCGCCGGACCAGCACTCCCCAATATGATCCGTATGACCTGGATATTGAACTGAAACAAAAACTGAAAGACGCGGATGCCGCAAAAAAAGATTCAATCAAGAATGATGCACAGGATGTAACAACCATCAAGACGATTACCCTGACCAATGTACGTAAAGTGAAGACCGATGGTAAGCGGCCGAAAATCTGGAGTGTCAGCAATTTTGATTTCAATTATTCCTATATACAAACGGTAACGCATAATCCGCTGACGGAAAATGATGAACTTCGTCGTACCCGGGGAGCTATCGGCTATAGTTATGCCCCACAGGTGAAAACGGTGGAGCCTTTCCGTAAATTCATCAAATCCCGGTCGCCCTGGCTGGCATTGGTAAAGGATTTTAATTTTAATTATGCGCCATCACAGATTTCAATCAGGGCCGATGTATTCCGTCAGTTTGGTGCCACCCGTCCACGTAATGTAGGCGGCGGTCCTTACCAGATTCCCGAGACCTACAACAAATACTTTACGTTTGACCGGTATTATATTCTGCAGTGGAACCTGACCCGTTCCTTATCCATGGATTTCACGGCCACCAATAATGCAAGGATCGATGAACCTGAAGGCCGGATTGATACCAAGCTGAAAAAAGATTCGATCAAAACCAACCTGTTCAAGGGAGGCCGTAATACAAACTATGGCCAGGAACTGACCCTGAACTATAATGTACCTACTACAAAAATTCCGTTGCTCGACTGGACAACTCTACGGGCCAGTTATAATACCAAGTACAACTGGCTGGCGGCATCCCTGCTTGCCCGGAACCTGGGAAATACTTTATCCAATACACAGACAAGATCCCTGAATGGCGAATTGAAATTTGAAGAGCTGTATAATAAATGGCGCTTCCTGCGGGCAGTTGGCAGTGATGCGCCGAATACCGGCGGAGATAATTCCGGAGGAAATAAAGGGCAGAAAGGCGGCAAGGGTGGAAAGGCCGGTGATTCAAAAGCAGATGGTAAGAATGGTGATGGTAAAGGAAATACGGCTACAGGAGATACAAAAGGCGGAGACCAGATCAACAATCCGGCACAACCGGGTGTATCCGTTTCTGCTTCAGGTGTCAGCTACCGGATGGATACGATCCGGAACAAAAAAGGAAAGATCGTACGGATCAAAAAGCGCAAAATAAAAGTGCCGAAAGCACAGAAACCCATGCCGGAGATCGCGGCTGTGCCTAAGTTCTTCCTGCGGCTGGCTACTTCACTAAAGCGGGTGGGTATTCAATACACAGAAGACTATGGTACAACCTTGCCAGGTTATATGGACAGCACAGAAGTCTTTGGCACGAACCTGAAAAGCGGGCAGCCCGGATTAAAATATATTTTAGGTTATCAGCCCGATACGAACTGGATCAATAGTTTTGGTGCGAAGGGATTATTATCACGGGATTCACTGATCAGTGCCATGATCCAGCAACGCTATAACCAGCGGATGAACATAACGGCCCAGTTAAGTCCGTTCCGCGATTTCACCGTCGATGTGAACCTGGATAAAACCTTCGATAAACAATATTCGGAGTTATACAAAGACACTACCGGTTCTTCTGGTCTGGCCCGGTTGAATCCGTATGCACTGGGTAGTTTCAGTGTCAGTTATATCTCTTATCAGACCCTTTTCAGCAAATTTGACCCCAATGTGGTGTCTGCCACATTCAAACAGTTTGAAGCCAACAGGCGGATTTTATCAGGCAAACTGGCCAGCAGCAATCCGTATGCGGCCGGCAATACAGTGGGCGCAGACGGATACGTAGAAGGCTATGGCCGCTATGCACAGGATGTGGTGATTCCGGCATTCATTGCAGCGTATACCAATAAAGACCCTGCCAGTGTGAAACTGGTCAAGAATTCAAACCCGAATATCAAGGCCAATCCATTCTCCGGTATTATACCAAAACCGAACTGGACCCTTACCTATACCGGATTATCAAGGTTACCGGGTATGGATAAAATATTCAGCAATGTAACGATCCGGCATGGATACCGGAGTACATTCAGCATGAACAGTTTTAATACCGCACTCTTGTTTACGGATCCCTTGCGGGTAGGTTATCCGAGCTTTACCGATACACTTACTGGTAACTATATCCCATACTTCCTGGTGCCCAATATCACGATACAGGAGAGCTTTGATCCGCTCATCCAGGTAGAACTGACGTTTACCAACCAGCTGACCACCGGCTTTGAGTTTAAGAAGAGCCGTACCCTCAGTCTCAGTCTGATTGATTATCAGCTGGCGGAGAACCGGTCAACGGAAGTTACCTTTAATTTTAACTGGCGTAAGAAGGGAATGCCCCTGATCAAACGTATTGGTAAAATGAAGCTGGATAATGATGTCACTTTCCGGCTGGATTTCAGTCTGCGGGATGATGCCACGGCCAACAGCAAACTCGACCAGGGAACTGCCTTTGGTACAGGCGGACAGAAAGTCATCCGCATTGCACCTTCCATTGATTATACCCTGAATAACCGGATCAGCATGAAACTATTCTTCGAACAGAACCGGAATATTCCAAAGATCAGCAGTGCCTTCCCGATCACGAATACGAGAGGTAATTTGCAGGTGCGGGTGTCGCTGGCGCAATAGAGAGAAGTCGGCAGTCGGCAGTTGGCAGTCGGCAGTCCACAGTCCACAGTTGGCAGTCGGCAGTCCACAGTCGACAGTCCACAGTCCACAGTAATTGCTAAGGTTCTATTTATTACAGCCTTGGAGATTTTGTTATTGAAGGACGTAATTCGAATGTCATAAACACGAATCAACAATTCAGCGATTTATTAAACCACGAAGTGGTGAAATGATTATAGTGAATCGGGACAGGAATGGTTTCACTTCGGAAACCCTGAAAGGGTGGAATTATTATATCAAATTCCGGGTGAACTCCAAAAAAGAAAAACCACCTCATCGGTGGTTTAATTATTTCTGAAACGTACTAAAATTATTCAGGCTGTTGGGGTGCTGGGGTACCAGTGGGAGATCCGTTGCGTTTGAAGAGCATCACATATCCGCAAAGATTTTTCTTCTTCTGTTTATTGACCTGTACCGGTTTCATCAGATGGAATTCAGAGAACTGCGGGATGTAGGAGTAGACGATCACATTGCCATCCACATCGCCCCATTTTTTTTGTTTAAATACCACTTGTTTTTCGTTCCAGTCGTACATGCGCACTTCATACAACCGGGAGCTGTAATCGCCGATAAAGACAAACTGGTACCAACTGCCCTGGGTCAGTGGGACGATCACGGGCATTTCAAATTCACTTTCCATATTGATGGATGCTTCCTTCAAAAGGATATACCCGTCATTCCCATATAAATTCTTAAGGCTGTCGGCCTGCTTGCTGATCTGGTCATTGCTGCAGGATTGTACACGGATCACATCCTGTGCCATCGAAGTAAGGCTGAGTGTAAGCAGGGAAATCAGTAAGAGGTACGGCTTTTTCATAACAGTGCTTATCAAATATTGGAGTGCTGACATAAAGTTACTACGTGTTTTACCGCTTGCTTACTATTTTGAACGCAATCTTACTGGTTTAAGTATTTTTTCTATGTTAAATACGGATATACACGGGGTCAACGGAAGTGATAGGGCGGAAGAACACCTAATATAGAAAGAAATTCCGATACTGCATAGTTCTGTTTACGATCAGGCGTTCGTATCCCGGTTGTAATAAAAGGAATTTGCCTGTCGCAGCGGTGTGAGGGTCAGGTCATTAATACAAACATGGGGTGGCAGGGACGCGCAGTAAAAAATCACATCGGCCACATCATCACCTGTCAGGGGGGTAAGGCCTTCATATATTTTTTTAGCCTGCACCGGGTCGCCTTTAAAACGGACCAGGGAAAATTCGGTTTCCGCTGCTCCCGGATGGATGGCGGTAACTTTTATACAATGCCGCAGCAGATCGATCCGCATGGCTTCACTGAGTGCATCCACGGCTGCCTTGGTGGCACAATACATATTTCCTTTCTCGTATACTTCTTTACCCGCAATGGAACCCAGGTTGATGATATGTCCCTGTTTGCGGGGAATCATCAATAGTGCTGCTGCCCGGGCCACATACATCACGCCTTTGATATTGGTATCGATCATCGTGTTCCAGTCTTCCAGGGACGCTTCTTCAAAATAATCGCGGCCCAGGGCAAGTCCCGCATTGTTCACCAGTACATCAATGGCTTTCCAGTCTTCCGGCAGGGAAGCAAAAGAATTAAAAACGGCTTGTTCATCCCGCACATCAAAGGGCAGGGCCAGTACGGCCACATTGTATTTGCTTTCCAGTGCTGCGGCGAGTTCATCCAGCCGATCGGTTCTGCGGCCATTTATGATCAGGTCATATCCATTGGCGGCAAATTTATAAGCAGCTGCTTTACCAAAACCCGAAGTGGCTCCGGTGATCAATACAATTTTTCCCATAATGAATCGGTTGAAAATGGACACAAGTTTACGCCATATTTGGCAGCTGTTTCAGGTTTTTTAGCGGATCAGGGTAACGGTACCTTTCTGGAAATAGGCTTTCCCGGTATAGTCTTCGGCACTGACCATCCAGACATAAACCCCCGTGCCCTGAAGTTCCCCTTTGATCCGGCCATCCCATCCCTGGCCATTGATACGGGTGGTGAAAACCAGTTGTCCCCACCGGTTATAAACACTGAAATAGTTGATCTGTTTCATGCCTACAGCAATGGGTTTAACCACATCATTCAGTCCATCATTATTGGGTGTAAATCCGGTGGGTACAAATACAGAAGGAACGGTTTTAAAAATGCGGACCGTGATGTAAGCAGAATCGGCACAACCGGCCTGGTCGGTAACAATCAGTTTATAACGGATATTATCAAAGCTGCCATCATAATTCCCGATCGGATCGGGGATGCTGGTACTGCTCAGGCTGGTGCCCGGCGTCCATAAATAACCGGTTCCCCCGGTTCCGTTGAATTGTAACGGCTGTCCCACAATAACGCTTGTATCCCGGCCTGCAAAAGCGACCACCTTGGGTAAGATGGTTACTAGGATGGTATCTTTTCCGGGTTTAGGACAGCCCTGGGTGTCGAAGGCGGAAAGGATATATTGTGTGGTTCCGGGTGGTGACGCCACCGGATTCAGGACTAAGGGATTGTCCAGATAATTGGGCGGCGACCAGTTAAAGCTGCTCCCGGTTATTGATGCATTGAGCTGGACGGAAGCATTGTAGCAAATAGTCGGGTCCGGACCGGCATTAGCGACCGGGTAAGGAACAGTAGTAACAATCACCTGATCAGTGGCCGAGCAGCCACCTACCGTGGATGTTACTGTGAACACGGTATTGGCATTGACCATGGCCCTGGGATTGATCAGGGTTGGATTGTCGACGTTTATTGGCGGATCCCATGAATAGGAGAGTCCGTTTGTGACGGCGCTCAGCTGGATCGTGTCACCCCGGCAGATCGTGGTATCGGGAATCGCGGTGATACTAACGGCATCGATCACCCGAACATTGACCGAATCGCGGTTGACACATCCGTTCTCATTCAGGTTTACAAAATATAAAGTAGTAACCGGCGGTGTTACCGTAGGAGTGCCGGTGTTGGCATTGATGATATTGGTTACGGGTGTCCAGCTGAAAAGGCCGCTTCCGGTGGTACTGGCATTGAGTTGGACTGCATCATTGCGGCAGATCAGGGTATCCCGGAAACCGAGTGTAATGATGGGTTTATCCAGTACTGGAATAGTAACCTGTGCAGTATCCCGGCAACCTTTATTACTGGTTACAATTAAAGTGACCAGGTTGTTGGCCGGTCCCGGATAGGTCCATTGCGGATTTTGAAGCCTTGATGTATCCGCCAGCGTACTGCCATCCCCGAAATTCCAGCTCCAGCTGTTAACCGTACCATAACGGGTATTGGTGGTATCTGTAAACTGGAAGGGATTACTGAAACAGCTGCCGGTATAAACAAAACCGGGGAAGAAACCAGGGAAGACCCCCACTTTGCGTACGACGGAGTCGGCACATCCGGTAGACCGGTTGATCACAAACTTCACATTGTACACGCCGGTATCCGGAAAGGTGAATGTCGGGTTATCAATATTGGCGGTATCATTGGTCAGTGTACCCACGCCAAAATCCCAGAACACATTGTTGGCCCCGGTACTGGTATGTGAAAACTGAACATTAAAGCCATCGCAGGTGACAAAATCGGGAAGCGGGTTGGCAACAGTCAGCACACAGTCAGATACCTGTACAATCAGGTCTTTCCGGTGCGTACCGATTAAGCGGCCCTGGCGGTATACGTCAATACAGACACTGATTACATATTTTCCAAAGCCAGGAGCCATACCGGAAATTACCCCGGTTTGCCGGTTGATGCTTGCGCCTGTTCCAAAAGGGTTGCCAGCTGTATAAGGTGTGTTATAACCGACCGAACCATAAGGAGGTCCTGCCGGATCGTCGAAACCTGCATTAACAGATGCGCCACCGTTTAACGCATTACAGAGGCTATAGGCCAGTGAATCATTAGGGTCAGGATCAGTGGCGGAAAAATTCATGGTAAACGGGGCATTGCGGCAGATCACATTTACCGGTGCAAAAAAGCGAGGAGAAGAATCGTCTCCGGATGGCAGGAGATTGGTTCCCGGTATGACGCAACTATAAGTGGAACCGGTACTGTTGGCCATGTTTACAATCCCGTTAATCCGGCAACAGGTCTGGTAAGCCGCTGTATAACCATTCTGGTTGACCGGTAATTCAATGGTCAGGGAGTAGCTGGCATACGTATAGTCGAGTACCGGAGCGCCTTGTATACAGGTAGGTAAAACGATTGGTACGGGCAGTACCCCGGGAGGAACATCCTGTGTAACCAGCCAGTTGTTATTCACGGCAGTTCCAATGACTTTGGACCCGTTATCGTTGTTGTAAACTCCTATTACATAAGATGGGGCAAACTGGGCGCCGGTAGGATCATCACCCCTGAATAAGATCAGGGTAATCCGGTATAGTTTGGTATTGGGCGATCCTCCCGGGCCGACATAGGTATAGCGCATTTCACCCCCGATAATATGTGCCGCAAAGGAGGGCAGGGTGAAACTGAGTAAAAACAAAAAGGCCAGTAGAATTCGTTTCATGAATACAGTCGTCAGTTAATGTTTCTCCGTTCCCCGCAAAAATTCATCCAGAATCCGGTTACAGGTATCGGGTTCTTCCAGCATTCCCATATGGCCGGAATGGGGCAAAAGGTGAATATACGCTTTTTCCGGAAGGTGGCTTTGTTGCAGGCTATCATCCGGGGATACAGCATTGTCCGATTTGCCGATGATAAAGAGCACAGGCACATGGGTTTGTCTGAGCACATCGGTCCGGTCGGGCCTGCCGATCATGCCTTCGTAATAAGCGACCAGTGCCTCTTGGGTAAAACGGGAAAGTCCGGCTATTTGTTTTTCAATGAGGGCTGATTTTTTTTCTTTTGTTTCGGGTGCAAACAGGTTGAGTGTCGCCGTTTTCAGAAATTCAAAGGCACCATACTCCCGGATAAAGGCAATCCCCTTGCGACGGGTTGCTTTTTTCTCTTCACTGTCCGCATAGGAACTGGAATGAAAAAGTCCAAATGCATCCAGGTGATTCCAGTAATTTTCTGCGAATGCGAGCGTGATATAACCGCCCATACTATGCCCGATCAGGGTGCAGGTATTAAGGCCTTCTTCGTGTACTATCGTATGAATGGTTTCAGCCATACCGGTCATGCTCATATCCGGTATCAGGGCTGATTCACCCGAACCGGGCAGGTCGGGTATAATGAGTTGATACCGGTCCTTCAGGTGGGTAATCAATCCATCCCACACATTGGCTTCTTCCCCAAAGCCATGGACCAGGATAACCGGACGGCCCTGCCCATAAACACGGTAGCAGAGTTTGCTGCCTTCATGGAGGATTTGTTTTTTCATATTTTTTATTGAAGTGCCGGAAATTTCTTTTTAAAATATTTATCACGGACTTTTAATCCAACCACCCAACCGATGAAAAGAATGCTGAGTCCTCCCATTAGTTGAAAGAGCAGGTCGCCATAAAGAACATAAAATGACCGGGGTGTGGTGGTGGCCGGTATAGGTAACTGAATGGCGGCCGCTGTATTGTAGGGTTGTGGTTCAATTACATTGCCGTTGGGATCAATAAAGCAACTGATGCCGGTATTGGCGCTGCGGGCCACCCAGGTTCGTGTTTCGATAGCCCGCAGCCGGGCATAGTTCATGTGTTGTTTATGTCCCGGTGTTTTTTTCCACCAGCCATCATTGGTAATAATACAAATCAGGTTGGCGCCCTGCTTTACATACTTCCGCATAAAATCACCATAAATACTTTCATAACAGATCGAAGGGGCGATACGGAATCCGTTTTTTTCTTTCAACACTTCGCGTTCATCCTGTTTGGCATAACCGGCCGTGGTGCCTCCGAATTTTTCAAACCAGCTGTCAATAAATTTCAGGAACCAGGGCAGGGTTTCCACTCCGGGTACCAGCATGGATTTATGATAATAGGCGGAAGCACCATT
>Ga0075152_10002039_pt1 | contig 14432 bp, 1 predicted proteins | sample JI61114C2DNA_FD_70964 | JGI IMG/M metagenome (GOLD analysis project Ga0075152, IMG submission 70964) | Wastewater effluent complex algal communities from Wisconsin, to seasonally profile nutrient transformation and Carbon sequestration -... | ecosystem: Engineered > WWTP > Effluent > Algae...
AGGAGGTCGATGCCGCGGAACCATTTGTCCTTGGCCTGCATGAAGTCGGGCGCGTGCTTGCCGGTGTAGCCGCAGCCTTCGCGGACGAGCTTGTCCATGTTGATGCGGTTGCCGTGCAGGTTGCAGGTGAGCATGGCGCCGTGGTATTCCTTGGGCCAGGTGCCGCCCTGATAGATCAACATGCCGACGTGGGCATGACCGCCGCCGAGTTCGAGGGTTTTGTTGCTGATGCCGGTGCGGATGTCGCTCCATTTTTCGGAGCCGGTGTCCCAATGGAAGTGGTCGGCAGTCTGCTCGATGACCTCATAGACATAGGGGTTCAGATGGGTGCCGAACATGCGGCGGTAATACGCGCCGGGGATGACGTGCCAGAGGTGGCCGATGACGGTGTTGATCATGAACAGCTCGCCCTCCGCATTCCAATCATGTCCCCAGGAGTTCGTGCCACCATGGGCGACGGCTTCCAGCACCTTGCGCGTGGGATGAAAGCGCCAGATGGCGCAGTTGAACTTCACCCGTTTGTCCGCAGGCGTGCCAGGAGCGCCGACGCTGGAGGTATCCGTGATGCCGTGGCGGCCATAGAGCCAGCCATCGGGGCCCCAGCGCAGGCCGTTGACGATGTTGTGGCCGATGGTCTTGGTGTTGAAGCCATCGAGCAACACCTCGGGCTCGCCATCGGGCACGTCGTCGCCGTTTTTATCGGCGATGAAGCTGAGGGTGCCGTTGTGCAAAATCCACGCGCCGCCGTAGCCGATCTCGACGCTGGTGAGGTAGCTGCCCTGATCCCAGAAGACCTTGCGTCCGTCGTGCTTCCCATCGCCATCCTTGTCCTCCAGGATGATGATCCGGTCCCGCAGCTTCGTGTCCCAGCGCGCGGGGTTCTCGGCATAGGTGTAGTTTTCCGCCACCCAGAGCCGCCCCTTCGCATCCCAAGCCATGGCGATGGGCTGCTGCACATCCGGCTCCGCCGCGAAGACCTGGCATTTGAACCCCGGCGGCAGCTCCATCGTCCGCGCGACCTCCTCGGCAGGCATGGGGGAGCCTTTTTCGGAATTGAAGGGAGCGGGGAAGGGCTCGGCAGAGAGCAGAGGGCTGAGGGCGGTGAGGAAGAGCAGGGAGCGGAGCATGGGAATGACGAATGACTAAATCTGAAGGACGAAAACAAACGCTGGCCGAAGAAGCAAGCCTTCGGATTTCGTGCTTCGGATTTATTTCGTCACTCTACCCTCACGCCACCGCCTGCCTCCGCGTCTGCTGCATCCAGTAAGGGTCGATCATACGAATGGAGAGGATCTTGAGCTCGCGCTTGATGATCTGGCGGAGGGATTCCTTGCTGAGGTTTTCGGCTCCGGGGATGGAGTGGCGGACTTCATCGACGAGACAGACGAGATTCCAGCGCAGGCAGCCGGGCGGCGGGCGGCGCTTTAGGCACTCGGCGGCAAAGGTGGCGATCTGGCGCGAGTCGTAGCGCTTGACCTCCGGGCGGTGGGGTGAGCCGAAGATGGCGGCCTGGACGCCGTGGGCACTCAGGCGCTCCAGCATCCGCTGCTGCTGCGCGGGTGTGAGCCCGGTGCTGAGATGCACGCTCTTCGGGTCAGCGTTTTGATTGAGCAGGAGCATGGCCTGACTGCGGCGGCGTGCGCGCGGCCCCTGAAAGCGATCATTGGCGACGGACTGGATGTCATGGAGATCGCGTGGGGCGAGGTGGAGTGGAGGATGTGTGGTCATGGGGGGAATGACGGTGTTGGTTAATTCTGACGACGACGGCGGAAGCCCAGGAAAAGCAGCCCGAGCATGAGCAGCAGAGCGCGGCTGGGCTCCGGCACGATGCCGGAGACGGCGATGATGCCGTGGCTGCCGAGGGCGGAGACGTCCCACATCAGTCCACCGGACAAGGTGGGGAGGTCGATGTCGCCAAAACTGCCGCCTGCGGTGTAGCTGCCGGGCATGGTGAAGGAGCCGGACATGGCGCTGACCCAGTCGAAGAGATTGAAGAGATCGCCGGCAGCCGGAGAGGCCCAACCGTTGCTCTGCACGAACATGGCTCCATCGCCGAAGGCACCGCTGGCGCGCGTGCCGAGCGTGAGTCCGCCAGCAGTGAGCTGGATGTAGTCGTGATCGCCGTAGGTGCCTGGGGCCACATTCAGAAGCGCAGCATCTGCGGGATTCGCGGTGAGATAGGCATCCAGGGTGTTGCCACTGTTGAGCCAGGAAAAGACGGTGGCATTCCCTGAGGTCAGAGTCGGAGTGGTGAGGGACATCTGCACCTGCGAGGCATTGGCGACGACGATGCCCGCCGCACTGGTGATGGTGAGCTGCTGATTGCTGGTGGCGCTGTCTGTGAGACCCGGTGCGAGGATGCCCTGAGACGTCGGCCCCGAGCCAATGATGACGGAACCTGCGATGACGCTGGTGGCGGAACCGCCTGCGAGGATCGGTGCGGTGGCGAGTGTGGTGGAGCTGCCGATGACGGAAACGGTGCCCGCCGTGCCGCCAGCGCCGAGGAGGCTGCCACTGGTGCCATTGCCCACCTGGAGGCGGCCTTCAGAGACGGTCGTGGTGCCGCGATAGGTATTGGCAGCGGTGAGTGTCACGGTGCCAGCACCGGTCTTGTTTACGGAAAGCGTGTCACCCGTGATGGCGGTGATGTCAGCTTCAGAAAGGATGCCGCTGAAGGTGATGCCCGTGCCGCTGGCAGTGGCTGAGGCAAGATTCACGGTCTTGCTTTCAGCCACCCCGGCGAACACGTCGGCAAGCTGGACGGTGCCTGTGAAGCTGCCCGTGCCTGTCGTGACGGCGCTGCTACCACCGAGCGTGATGCTGCCGCTGCCATTGGTGGCGTTGATGTCGATATGGTTGGCGGTGGTGAGTCCGCTGACGTTTTGCAGCACCGAGAGATTCGCATTCGCCACATCCTGACGGAAGCGGATGGGCTCCAGGGTGGTCTGGTTGCTGACGACGATGTTTTCCTCAAACATGAACATCGTCTGGCCTGAGTAACTGCCATTCGTCACGGCGACCTGGGAGCCATACTTCATCTGGTTCGCCGTCTCGAAATCATCTGCGCGGACGAGGTTCATGGTGCCGCCAGTCACGCTGACGATGGTGTAGATGCCATTGCGCTCAGGGTTGGCTTCCTCACCTGCGATGAGCAGACGTGTACCGACATCGCCAGCCGTGTAGGCATTGCCATCGACGGTGCTGCTGACGCCGATGTAGGCTCCGAAGCCCGTGGTGCCAGCGGCATCCTGCCCGCCCGAAGTGGCGCTGATGCCATCACCATTCGGATTAAAAATGCCCGAACCGAGAATGCTGCTGAACGTGGCGCGGTCCACAGCGGCTCCGATGGTGGAGGTGATGTCACCGAGCTCGATGTGCTTCGATCCAGCGGCGGCATTGTGCTCCAGCAACAGGCCGCCTGCACGAACGATGGCACCGCCATCAATGGCGCTGCCGGAAGTTCCGGTGACGCCTGCTCCGAAGGTGTTTGCGGTGGTGAGGCGCAGGGAGCCGCCATCTACGATGGTGATGCGACCATCGCCACTGACGCTGTTCTCCAAGCTCAACTGAATGGCCGGACTGGCACCGATGAAGGTATCGCGATGGAGGGCGATGGTGCCGGTGATGCCTGCATTGGCACCGCTGGCGGTGATGGAGGCGCTGCCGACAGAGTTCACCGCGTTGACGATGATGTTGTTCGCCAAAGTGGCGGTGCTTTGCAGATGCAGAGCGGTGAAGTCATCCGCACCCGAGACACCTGCGACGCCAAGGCTGACCGTGCCGGAGCCGAGCCTGGCTCCTGCTGCCAGACTGAGCACACCATTCGCGATCTCGGTGCTCCAGGCCTGAGCGCTGTTATCAGTGATGGCGAGAGTTTGGAAGGCGCCGCTGCCATTCACCCGAAGGATGCCTGTGCCGGTGATCGAGCCCGCATAGACGGCATTCTGAGTGCGGTCATTGCCGACTGTCAGCATGTTTGCACCGAGTGAGGTGGCTGCATTGGCAGGAGTCGCGCCTGCACTGGCGAGTGAGCCGATGGTTTGATCAAAGCCATTCAGACTCAGCGTGCCACTGGCTGCGTCACCACTGATGATGTGGCGTGAGAGCGGCGCGAGTGTGTCCGCCGCGCTGCCTTGCAGAGTGCCGCCGAGGATGCTGGTGCTGCCGGTGTAGTTGTTGGCGGCGTTGTTGAGCTGGAGTGTTCCTGCGTCTGCCTTTGTCAAAGCGCCGCTGCCTGTGATGATGGAGGCTACCTGGAGGGTGGTGCCAACCGTGGTGGAGATCGTGCCACCAGCGCTGTCGAGCGTGATGCCGCGCGTGGGGACGATGGTCATGTTTGCCGTGGTCTCCAAGGTGCCGCCTGTGAAGCGCAGGGAGTCCGCACGCGTGGTGACATGCACGCGTCCGAGGCTGGCATCCTGGGCGACGGAGAGCGTGCCGGCTTCGAGGACAGTGCCGCCCTGATAGTCATTCACGCTGGTGAAGGTCTGCCTGCCAGCCCCCTTTTTGATCAGGGTCACGGAGCCTGTCACAGTGCCGCTGTAAGCCTGATCAGCCGTGGTGTTGAGAGTCAGCGTATTGATGACCATGGCGCTGTTGTTGACCGTGCCGCCGGGACCGGTGAGCCCGGCGATTTCCTGGTTGTAGCCATTGAGATCAAAGATGCCGGTGGAGCCAATGCCGCGCGTGCTCACCACCGTGGTGCTGGCGAGCGCGTTGTCGCGGCCCATCTGGATGATGCCGTCTTCGATGAAGAGATTGCCGAAGCTGTTGCTGCCCGCGAGCTTGATCACATCCTGGCCGACCTTGGTGAGATCAAAGCTGCCGGTGATGTTACCATCGATCACGAGGTAGGAGCCGCGAAGCCCGACATCGCTGGGATTGAGGTTGGTGCTCGTATTGAGCTTGCCCATGTCATAGATGATATGGTTGGAACCATTGGAGGTGCCTGCGGGGTAGATCTGACCGAGATAAGAGTTGGCGGTGAGATTCACGGTGACGCCGCTGCGAATGGTCTGAATCACGGCGACCTGATCATAATCCAGCGGGAGGTAGCCCATGATGGAACCACCGGCGAGGTCGATGGTGCGGGTGCCGGTGACATCGGTGAAGAGCTGGAGATGCACGCCACTGGGCAGAGAATAATTGCCACTGCCGCGAGCATCGCTCACGGCCCAGCGCTCGATGGAGCCGGGCTCCTGGAGCAGCGTGGCGGTGGGGACGAAGTTTGATACGGCGATCTCCATCGCTGCGGTGGAGCGCAGGCTGGCGGTGACCGTGTTCGCACCGAAGGCACCGTTATGCAGCACACGCACGGTGCCATCGCCTACTCGGAAGTTGCGATTACCGGTGAAGCTGGCGCTGTTATCACCGAGGCTCAGGATGCCATCGCCAGTGACGCGCACATCGTAGAGTCCCTGGTTGTTCAAGCCGCCCGCTCCATTACCTGCGCCGAGCTGCACGCCGCTGGTGGAGCCGGGGCCGAAGCTCGTGGCATCGACGCTGAGCATGTAGTCATCAAACAGCGTGACGGTGCCCGTGCGGATGGTGTGGCGTGAGGAGTCTGACTGGAAGAAAATGATGCCCTCATGCCCACCGCCGCTGGTTTTCAAATCGATCGCAGGGATCTGATCGAGACGATCACTGGCGGCGACGCTGCGCACGATGCCGAGGTCATTGACGGTGATCTTGCCGCCTCCCCAGGTGAACAGATCAGGCGTGCCACTGTTGAAGTTGTAGCGCAGTTCAGTGGTCTGGAGCGTGTTGTCGCGATCCGACATGTGCGCGCCGTTGAGGATGACTTCGCCACTGCTTTGTGCGCCAGGAGTGAGGAACTGAAGACCACCACCATTGACGGTCCAGTCACCCGTGAACTGCGGCTGATCACTGCGCACGTTGAGGAAGGCTGTGCCGGACTTGATCACATCACTGGCGTAGATATTGCCGTTGATCTGGATCGTGTTGTTATTCGCCCAGATGAGCGCCTCGCCATCCCCGAGGCCGGAGGAGCCGAAGTAGATATCTGCATTGATCGTGGGCGTATTTCCGCCCTGCATGAGGCCGCCGCTGCGGATGATGATCTTGTTGAAGGCATTGTTCGCGCTGTTGTTGATGTCGCGGTCGAGACGCAGGGCGTAGAGGTCGAGATTCGCGCCGAGCGTGCCCGTAGCGGTGATCAGATTCAGGATCTCCGTGCCGTCGTTCAGGGCCAGAAGGCTGCCGTCGATGGTGCCGCCCGCGCTCGTGAGGTAATTGGCCGGATCTCCACCCTGGGTGATCGCCTGGAAGCCGAGCGTGTCGTCGTATTTGACGAAGTTGTTGTCATAGCGGCTTACGATCCATGGATTGACCATGCCGTTGTTCATGAGGCTCGCGCCGTTTGCAGCGAGGAAGAGGGAGCTGTCCACATTCGATGCCACGGTGCCGAGAATGCCGCTGGTGTTTGTAGTGGCGACCATCGTGGCGATCATCAGCGTGCCGGTGCCACTGCGATTGATATTGCCGACTGAAAGCTCGGCCCAGTCGCCGGTGTCACGGCGGATGACGACTTCCGACCCGCCCTGAATCGTGAGATCACCGATGATCTCGCGATTGGCGATGTGGTCGCCAGCATCGCCGAACATCTCGAGCACGGAACTGTTCAGCGTGATGCCCACGGCATCGGCCCAGCGTCCACCACCGCCGATGGTGCCAGTGGCACGATTGCCCGTGGTGCCGCTGCCGGTGAAGGGTGTGTTGTTATCGAAGCGGATGCGTGAGCCTGAGTGGAAGACCCAGTTGTTGGCATTGGTGAGACCGCCCGTGGTCACGGCTGTGCCGGAAGCACCTTCGATGCGCACTTCACCGAAGACATCCACCTGACCCGTGCCCAAGGGTGTGCGGAAGGTGTTGCCTGTGCCGATGGCACCGCCCTGCACGCTAAGGACGACACCACGGTAGCCGCCATCGAGATTGCGTCCACGCGTGAGCAGTGTGCCGCCATCGTAGCTGTTGTTGCCATTCGCGCCGAACAAAACAGTGCCATAGCCCATCACGGTGTGCGCGACGCCGAGGATCATCCTGTTGCCCACACCCGCAAACTGATCTGAGTTTGCAGTCGCAGGATTCAGCGTGATTTGATTGCTGCCACCGCCGATGCGGAACTCAGTGCCGCCGACGCCCCACGGAGTCACGCTGTTCGCGGTCAGGTTCCCATTTCCCTCACCACCACCGAGCTGCCAGAGATTGAAGACACCGCCATCCCGCGTGGCCATGAGCGGATCGGTGGAGAGGCTCTGGTTGGCATCGATCGACAAAACACCGCCTCCCGTGCCGCTGATCGCAGCCGCCACGGCGGCGGTGATCGAATTGAAGTTAGCGATGGTGCGCGTGCCGATGACAGGTAGTGCGGCACCGCTGGTGAAGACCTTTGTCAAACCCGTGGCACCGAGCTGAGCGGTGCTGCTGATGGAGAGTCCTGTGCCTGCAAACACCTGCACTGGCCCGCTGCCAAGCGTGGCATTGGCCTGACGAACGGTGGTGACTCCGGTGAAGTTGTTAAAGCCGCCGGAGAAGGTGTTTGGCGCGTTGTTGTCGAAGTGCAGATACCAGATGCCCCCCTTGTTCAGAGTGCCGCTGCCACTCACCACATCCCTGAGGAAGAGATCCGCGCTGTCTGTGCGGAAAAGCGGACTGTCATGGATGACGACTTGGTTTTCCATGATCATGTCATCCCCGAAGCTGGCAGCCTGGAAGATCATGTAGGGGCTGTTTTGCGTGCTGAAGAGATTGCCCTGGTTATTGACGCCGATGGTGCGCGTGGCTCCTGTTGCCCCGCCATTGCGATCCGTGATCAGGGTGATCTGGCCACGCACCGTGATGTTCTGTCCCGCTGCTGTGAAGATGCTTGAAGCTCCGTTTTGCGCCATGCGCACGGTGCCGAAGTCGAGGTTCACATAGCCTGTGCCACCCACATCGTAGTTCGCCGTATTGGCCGCAGTGAGACGCCACTCACCACGCCGCAGGGTGAAGCCGCCGGTGAAGGCGGAGTTGTCTCCATCAAAGCGCAGCACGCCATCGCCTGTCTTCACGATCTGTGCGGCGCTGGAGATGTCACCGATGAGGCGCCAGGTGTTGGCATTGACGTTCATGCCCACATCACTGAAGCCACCGATGGTGGTGGTGCCGAGCACGTTGGTGTTCGAGTTGCTGTTATTCAGGCGGAGGAGCGTGCCCGCCGGCCCTGTGGTACCCAGAATGTTCAGGTTCTGGAATTCCACCGCCGTCGTCGTGCCTGATCCACTGAAGCGCTCGGCCTGGATCTGGGCATAGGACACGTTTTCGGCGACGGTCACTGTCAGGCCAGTGAAGGTGGTGGTGGCGCTGTTGTGGCGCAGGCGTAGGTCGGGCATCTGGTTGCCGTTGAAGTTGTTGGCGTAATTGCCGTGCAGGATGATCTCGCTGGCCGTGCCCTGAGTGCCCGCTCCGTCCAGATAGAGCCTGCCGCCATTCATCTGGATCGTGCCGGTGATGGCGTTGGCTGTGTTGGTGAGGTGGAAGCCGCCAGGGCCGTCGAGAGTGAGATTTGCAGCCGTGACGACACCCCCGAAGAGCTGATTCGGTGTGCTGTGGCCTGCATAAACAATGCCTTCCACCGGTGTCGTTCCGTCACCAAAGAAGACGTTCGTCGTGCTGAAGCTCACGCGGTTACCGTCATCGCTTCCGAGGATGAGTCCGCCGCTGTGGATATTGATCTGACCACCGGTGAAGATCATGTCATTCGAGCTGCTTTCCTCGTCCACGCGCAGGGCATACACGTTCTTCGTGCCGGTGAGCGTGGTGTCTCCCCAGCCTCCGGCGAACTGCACGATTTCGTTGCCAGTGAAGGTGCTGAGATAAGCATCACCCCCTCCTGCTGTCGGCGTGGCGGCGGCAAATGGTGCATTCACATAGCCGGTATCCGCATTGTATCCGAGGAAGGTACGGCGCGTGGCATTGATCATCCACGGAGCCACGATGCCATTCGTGAGCACGGGAGTCGCGCCATTAAAAAGCTTCATGCTTTGCAGGTTCAGCGATCCGAGCTCGTTGGCATTTTCACGAAGCGTGAGGGTGGACTGGCCGCTGCGCGTGATGCTCGGGGTACTGAGCACCATCTGGCCGTTGGTGCCATTGCGCTCCAGAGTGATGCCCGCGCCGCCTTTGACCGTGATCGCACCGACAGTTTCCACATTTACACGTCCGCTGCTGCTGATGAGGTTGATGCCAGCACCATCAAGCAGGAGAGGCGTGGTATCACCGAGTTTATTCTCATCGATCTCGCGGCCGAGATTGCTCTCACGGAGCCGCGCATGGAAGATGCTGTCGTTCACATCCATGCTGTAATCGAGGCGCAGATTGCCGCCGGGGCGGAGGTTGAGGGCATTGATCTGTGCGCCCGTGTCATCGGTGAGGCGGCCCGCACCACGCAGAGTGAGGCGGCCATAGACATCAAAGAGCGGCGAGGCACTGCTGCCGGTAATCTCCAGGATGGCACCGATGCTGCCAGCATCCGCCACGCGGTAGATCGTGGTGTTGCCGGTGTAGTTTTGATCATCGTAAAAGCGGATGGAGGCCCCGGCACCTGCGGGTGTGGCACCTGCATAGATTGGATTTTTACCAAGCTCCACCGAAGCTGTACCTGTGATCACATTGGCCTGGGTGAAGCTGAGTATGCCAGCACTGCTGCCGCCAAAGTTGTACACGTTGTCCTCACTGGCTCCGAGAGTCGTGGCGGTGTAGTAGGTGTTCGACAAAGCGGAGAGCCCCCAACTGCCATTGCCGATGCGCGCCATGTTGATGGGAGAAGTCCAGGCACCCTCCGAGAGACCGAGTGCGATGGCTCCATCCGTAAGCGAACGCAGACCGTAGGAGGCCAAAGGTGCGTCGGTGAGCAAATCCACGCGTGTGCTGGCACCACGCTCCGAACCATAGATGCGTACTTCCTGCCCCTGGACGGTGAGCACATTGGAAGGTGAGGCCAGACGGATGGCGGAGCCAATATTGACGATGATGTCTCCGGTACCCGCATTGGCAGTGGCCAGCGGCACGATGGTGGTGCCTGGAGAGCGGATGTCATCCAGACCGCGCGTGCCAAAGAGAAGAGTGCCCCCCGTCACAACGAGACCGCCACTCCAGGTACTGCTACTATCTCCTGCGATGGAGAGATCGGAACCACCGACCTTGTTCAGGGTGAAGCCATTGCCGCCATCATCGATCACGCCACCAAGCACGAGCTGGGTGTCAGTTTGAATGCGTGCGTGGTAGTTCAGCGTCGTCGTGCCGTCGAAACGCGGGATATAGGTATTGCCGCCGGTGATGAGGAGCTGGTTCCTGTCGAGCGAGAGAGAGCCGAGCGTGAGCAGCTTGTTCGATCCGCCGCCGGAAGGACGGTTTACATCAATGATGCTGTTGCCCCCCTGCACGGTGACGTTGTTACCGAGGGCGATGCGCTGCTGATTGCCGGTGCTGTCGCCGATGGTGCGTATCTCCCACTCGCCTCCGCGTAGGAGAACCGCCGTTGTGCCAGGAATGGCGGATGTATTGGTCGTGGGCGTGGCCAGGGAATTGTCATTCACCCAGGTGGCGAGGACACCGCGGTCGATTCGGATGGTCTCCACGGTGCTGGGTTTGAAGCCATTGATATTGTCCAAAGTCAGTCTTCCAGCTCCGACTTTGACGAGCATGGATCCTGCCCCACCGTTGATCTGGCCGTTATAGGTCTGACTGCTGTCCTCGCGGCCAACAGTCAACGTGGCTGATCCCAGATTGATCGTTCCGGCAGAGAATTGGAAGGAGTTGCTTGGATTGACCGCTGAAATGTTGCCGAACTCCTGATCGAAGCCATTCAGATCAATCGTGGTGCCCGGAGACATGAAAATGACCGATCCGGTGGTGCCGTTGAGGTTGGAAAAGAACGGCAGCACATTGGCCGCGCCGAAGCTCAGTGTGCCACGGTTCAGTTCGATATTGCCTTCGAATTCCTGCACCGCACCGATCTCGAGAGTGCCGGGACCAAATTTGGTGAGCACTGTTGTCAGCGTGTTGTTGGCATTGTTGCGGAAGTTTCTGACCGGCACGTTCAATGAGGAAACAGCGGCGCTGTCCACATAGATCGAGAGGGCCGTGTCTTCGATGTTGATCCGCGAGCCTGCGATGCCGCTGATGTCAGCGCCATTGTTCAGGATGATGCCGCCGCCGTTCGCAGGTGTGGTGGTGTCTCCCACCTGCAATCTAAAGCCGCCGAGGTCGATGTTTGTATCCGTGCGGAAGGCGAAGACCGACCTGTTCGCAGTCAGTGTGCCACCAACTCCGGTGGCATCGAAGACCTGCGTGGAGCCGCTGACGGTATCAATACTGCCTGCGGCTCCACCATAACCATAAGTGGAGACACTATTAGTTCCTCCGGTGATGTAGTTTGCAGCATGATTGACCCCGGAGAGGCTGTGTACCGCCCATGGTCCGGCGATGCCATTCACGTTGTCGAGGGCGGAGGTGAAGGTGAAGTTTTCAGTCGTTCCCAAAGCGCCTGTGCCAGGCACAAATGTCACTGTGCCGGCAGCACCGCTGCGCACCAGTGATCCGAAGCCCAAGGTCGTGGAGAATGCTCCAGACGACTGATCTAAGACGCCGACTCTGGCACCGCCGGAAACGGTCAATGCACCTGCATGGGGGGTGAGCGAACTGGCACCAGCCAGGCCGCGCAACTGAACTTCAGCATCCAGGATGGTCATTGCACCTGTGCCAAAGGGACTGCCACTTGTAGCCTGAGCCTGACCGATGAGCATACCCTGGACGACGGTGGTTGTGCCGGAGTAAGTGTTACCCGTGCCGGATGAAGGGGCGAGGATGACAATGCCATTCCCTTCCTTTTGGATGCCGAAGGCACCGCTGACCAGCCCGCTGAAGGTGGTGTTACCGCCTTCAAATGCTGTGAGCGAGACGCCGCGAGCGGACATGTTGACGTTGCCGCTGAAGGTCTTGGCTCCAGCATCCAGGCCGCCAAGTGTTTGGATGCCGCCAGTGGCGGTGTTGATGAAGTTGCGGCTGATGTTGCGCGTGCCACTGGCGAGCACTTGAGAGAGCGGTGTGGAGCGGAAGGTGACATCGCTCGTGGCTGCGCCTAGCGCATTGTCATGCCCGAGCACGAGATAGCCGCTCGTGATAGTGGTGCTGCCGAGATAGGTGTTGTCTCCATTCAGCCAGAGCGTGCCCTGGTCGTTCTTTTCCAGATCATTTCCCGCCGCGCCTGAGATCACGCCTGTGACGGTGGTCAGTGCGCCACGCGGACGCAGTGCAATGTCGCGGTTCAGTACGATGGAGCCGATCTCGAGTTGGTAGCCGTTGAAGCCGTCAAAAAAGATCGCGCTGTTGTCTGCGCCGCCGATCGCGTAGGTGCCTCCGTGGCCGATGGTGAGTGATGAAATCTGCACCGTCTGATTTTCCGAGCCTGGCCCGCTTGGCCCAACGGTGATAAGTCGGTCGCTGTTATCATTGCCACCCGCCGTGACCACCTCGTTGTCGAACAGGAATGGGCCGCTGCCATCGATGCGAAACTCGAGCTGAGCCGAGCGGTCGCTGTTTGTATTCAGGTTGATCGTGGAGCCTGCGACACCAGCCGCGCCAGTGTGGCCGAGCACCAACCGCCCCTGGGTGATGGTCGTTGTGCCATCATAGGTGTTGTCTGAGTTCAGGATCAGCACACCGCCGTTGTTTTTCGTCAGGCTTTGCGCACCCGTCGCCTGGTTGCCGATGATGCCATTGACGGTCATCATGCCAGCACCCGCCTGGAAGCTGTTGTCCACGCCCACAGTCAGAGAGATGGTATTGGCCGAGTTGGCGAAGGTGATGTCGTTGACCGCCAGATCGGTAAAATTGGTTCCGATGCTGAACACTTGAAGTGTGCGGTTGGCGTCAAAGGTGAGATTGCCGAGTTGGACTGTATTAAAGCCGCCGCCGTCGAGCGTGGTGGTTCGGATGGTGCTTGTGCCTCCAGCGATGTTGATATTGCGGGCTGAGTATTGAGTGCCCACGGCACCGCCGAAGTTTCCATCCGCCGTATCCAGCCTCAACTCTCCTGCACGCAGCAGGATGTCGTCCGTGCCTGTGCCAAGCGAACCATTCTCACCAGCCCAAAGGATGCCGCCCTGACCGATGGTCACCTGGCCGGAGAAGCTTTGAGCCTTCGGGATGTAAATGGTGCCGTCCGTGTAGTTGCGGTCGGTTTGATCAGGGGCGCCAACGATCAATCGTGTGGGTGCTCCGAGCACGTTATCCGTGAGAACATTGGCATTGGTGATGGTGAGAACGCCGCCGTTGTTCGTGTGGCCGCCGAGGCGGTAAGCACTGACCGCACCACCCGATGGAGAGAGTGTGTCACCCGTGAAGGTGCCGTTCCTCGAGTCAGCTCCAAACCACATCTCGACATTCGGAGCAATAGCGCGGATTTGTCCAGGAAGGTCTGCCTGGAAGTCATGATTGCCGCTGATCGTGACGGCGATGCGTCGTGCCTGACCGGATTGATTGTTCGCGATGAGGAAGTTGTTTCCGCCTGTTCCTGGAATGCCTCCCGTGGCTGTGAAGCTGTTGAAGACAATCTCGCTGCCTGTGCCGTAGCCAGCACCGAGGGAAACAACAGCAGGTGTGTCGTTGCTGTTGTTTTGCAGAATGATCATCTGCCTTGAGCCGATGCCGGCGGGATTCTCGATCTTCAGCACGCCATCCGCTGCGATCTGGATGTCGTTGCCGATGACGTTGGCTCCTGCTGTTCCAGTGCCACGCAGCCAGAGTGTGCCCTGGTTGATGATGGTGCCGTTTTGGTAAGTCTTCGGTGTATCAAAGACGAGCAGACCACCACCACGCTTCACGAGGGAACCATTGGACAGATCTCCCTGCATGATGACGATGGCACCACGTTCAGCCCCGGAGCCGCCGCCATCCACACGAAGGTAGCGCTGCTCGCCGCCGAGATCGATGGGGTTCACCATGGTGATCGCGTGAGTGGAGGCACCACCCACGTTCAGACCGAATATGCCCGGATTAAATGTGGGGCTGCCCCAGGTCACCGTGTCACCTGCCCCACCGAAATTGACCGTCACTGTCGCGCCGTAGGCATTGATGCCGGAGCTGCCGCCACCGAGACCGCCACCACCGAGGAACTGCACCTGACCCACGCCAGTGCCGAGCGCGCGTGTGAAGTCGCCATCCGTTTCAAAGGCGGCTGCACTGTTGGGTGAGCCGCCAAAAACGAGATTTCCTGTGCCGAGAGCGGTGCCCAGTGCGCCGATGACACCACGGAAGATGCCTTCATTAATGTAGGTGGTGCCGGTGTAGCTGTTGCCCGTGCGGAAGGAGGTGATGCCAGCGCCTGTTTTCACCAATGACACGGGATTAGCTCCATTGTCCGTGACATCGGA
>Ga0075152_10002041_pt1 | contig 14427 bp, 11 predicted proteins | sample JI61114C2DNA_FD_70964 | JGI IMG/M metagenome (GOLD analysis project Ga0075152, IMG submission 70964) | Wastewater effluent complex algal communities from Wisconsin, to seasonally profile nutrient transformation and Carbon sequestration -... | ecosystem: Engineered > WWTP > Effluent > Algae...
ACAACACTTTCAAATTTAGAAATAAATGGTTTTAATAATAGTTTCGCTAATAGTCTAAATATTGTTAGTAATACTAATTTAAGCATAATTGAGATTAACGAAATTAAAACGATCAACAATTTTAATTTGAGTTATAACGGTGTAGCAGTAAACTTTACATGCCACGATTTAGAAGAAATTAAAAACACCTTGTCACTTTATTTAAGAGACGATATGGATAATACCATTAACTTTTATGATTTAAAAAATGTTAGTTTATATTCTAACGACTGGAATTATTGGAGAGGTAAATATTCTATTTTAAATTTTCCTAATTTAGAAAAAATAAACAATTTACTTTTATTTGATGCTATATCTGGAGGAGGTGTTAAAATGAGTGAGTTTACAATACCAAAACTTAAAGAAGTAAATTCGATATATTGCTATTTTGGATTGGGGGTTAATACTATTAATTTACCATTACTTGAGAAGTGCAATAATTTTTATATTAGACCAGTAAATAATTTAAACCCAACTATTAATATTCCTAATTTAAACTATTGTGAAAATTTTACAATTGGAACATCAGGGATTGAAAGCAATAAAATTAACACTTTTTTAAACAAATTTTTAACCGTTTTGCCATTGAGTGGTAAAAATATAGATTTTTCTGAAGAAACAGCACCAACTGGGCAAGGTTTAATAGACAAACAAGCATTAATAAATCAAGGAAATACCGTATTAACCAATTAATATTTTAATAATGAAAACAATTTTAATTTCTATTTTGATAGTTCTTTTCTCACTATCATTAGCAAATGCTCAAACAACAAGCGCATTAAACCCAAACAGCACTACATCTGTACAAACAGATGGAGTTTATGGTCCTACATTAATTATTTGTTCTAATAAAACTGGAGCATATGAAAAATCTGTATCACAATACTTTGGAATAAAATGGTCTGTTCCAACAGGTGTAAGCCCAAATACTCAGCCTATTGGTAATTTAGGTTATACTATGGTAAGGGTTGGTGGTGTAGCACCTTCAACACCCGCTGGCTCACAATCTTTACCACATTATGATTATCTAAACCAAGCCATTGATCAATACTTAACTTGGAACTTCCAAAGAATAATTATTCTTGAAGGCGATTACGAAGTAAATGGTTCAATAATTATTGATAAACTTAATGGTTCTGAAGTAGGCAAGGGAAATATCACCATAGAAGGCGAGGGTTTTGGTACACGTATTAAAAATGCCTCTACTTATACAAGTGGTAATATTTTTGAAGTACGAAGTTATTTTAACACCATTAAAAATTTGAGTATTATTTCAAATAATGCTAATACTTGTTTGGCAATTACAACAGCTAATTCTACCGTTGACCCAAGAAATAATGTTTTTGAAAACTTATATATTGGTGTGCAAACTATGGTAAGTAACGATACACCTGTTACAGGTAGAAAAGGAATTACACTTAATAGCACAAATAAACAAATAGGTTTTAATCGCTTTAAAAATATTTCATTTAATTCTGTTGATGTTGGAGTAGAATTACAAGGTGCTTTACGTTTACACGACAACCATTTTGAAAACTTAGTTTTTGAAAATACTATAGTTGGAGTTGAATTTTTGAGTAATACTGATGCATGGGATAATATTTTTGATAATCTTGCTATTCAAAAAGATAATTATTCAAAAAACTTAGTGAAAGGCATTACGGGACGTCATAATACATTTACTTCATTAAATCATAGCGATTGGAATAATGGAGGACAAACGGGACATTCGTTGGTTACTATTTCCGCAAATGCAGAACATACTACTATTCAAAACTCTGAAGTAGGTAGAGGAACTGTTTATTATTTAACTGATGCAGGTAAATACACTCAGCTAATTAATAATTACGGTGGCAATAGTGATGTAACTTATAAACTTGGAAATGATAAAAATACTGACAATGCTTCTGCTATTAGTTTAGTTGAAATATTGGGAAGATTAAAAATTGCAGGGAATGATGCTAACAATGACGCAACTAATGCTGATGGTAAAGTGTTAACTTCTGACGCAAATGGTTATGCTACTTGGAAAGATGGTTTTTGGAACCACATTGCTACTAAAAACATTAAAATGGACGGTTTTGCACTTACAAATCATAGTAATGCAACACCAGTTACAAACACCGATGCAGGTTTACGTTTAGACAACAACGGCAATGTGCGTATAGGTACTACAGCACCAGATGCTACCAACCCAGCAAAATTGCAAGTAGATGGAAGAGTTTTTGTAGGCACTTCAAGTACAGCCACAAATGACTATGATGCTAATTACAAACTTTTAGTAAACGGTAAAGTTTTAGTGCGCAATGAAGTATATGTAAAGCAAGACGGAATTGGTTGGGCTGACTATGTTTTTGCAAAAGATTATAAGTTAATGCCTTTGCAAGAAGTAGAGCAACACATACAAGAAAAAGGTCATTTACCAAATATGCCAAGCGCATCAGAAGTTGAAAAAGACGGTATAGCAGTAGGCGACATCATCAAACGCCAACAAGAAAAAATAGAGGAATTAACACTTTATTTAATCGAAATGAAAAAGCAAAATGATGAATTGCAAAAAAGAATGGAAGCATTAGAACAAAACCAAAAAAACTAAATTATGAAACATCTATATTTTATACTTTATTTGGTTAGCTCGGCTGTTTGGGGTCAAGTAGATTGCGAACTACCCATGACGAGTAATGTTTCTCATAATTTCGACATTACAAATAATGGAATTACAGGTATTTATAATGCTTTGCAAACTATAACAGCTTCAAACGAAATTAATAATACTACCTATTTGGCACCTGAGATAATTTTAGGAGATAATTTTAAAGCTACTTCAAATACAGAAGTTTTACTCTCTATCGAAAATTGTTCAATTTGCAATTGTGTTGATAATTTAGGGGTAAGCTTTGGGGTGAGTGGCGGTGGCGCTCCTGGTTCTATACCAAGCTATTGGTATACTATTGATTATAATCATGCAATTTGCGAAAACGAAGGAATTACATATTCTTGGGATTTTGGAAATGGTGTAACTTATACAGGAACTACTGTAATTCACCCATGGACAAATATGTATCAAAATGTAACAGTGTATGCAACCTCTCCAAACGGTTGTACAAGCACTATAGTTAAAAAGAAATTATATACTCCACCTCCAGCATCTACTCCACCACCACCAACAGAAGTTGTAATTGTTGTGGACAAAGATGAGACTATTACTATTGATGCAGAAGAAATCGTTGGTCAAGGAATATACAATTGGTATGATAGTGAAGGAAATTTAGTATTTCAAGGAAAAGATTTATTTATAGCAAGTACAGTAGCTGAAAAATATCATCTTGAAGTTATTTCTTCAATTGATGGATTTACAAACTATTCAGAAGTTGATATAGTATTAAAACCAAATCGTTTAGAAACATTATTTCCTAATCCATCAACTGGAGGAAATCTAAATATTACATATAAAATCAACGAAGCTCAATCTGCTTATATCATGATTTTTAGTTATTATATGACTGGTGGAATATCATATAACTACATAATAGACAAAGATGCAACTGAAAAAAATATTGATGTAAGTAGCTACCCTTTTGGGCTTTATAAGGTTGCGCTTGTAACAGATGGTCAAATTGTTGATGTTAAAATATTGAGCAAACAATAGTAAAAAGTTTGTTTATGATTGAAAAAAATAATTAACTTTGCAGAGTTAGAAAAGAGAGAGTAGAATTTTTTTTGATTGTTAAAAGGGTGCAAATTTTTATTTTGCACCCTTTTTTTATAGCTACTCTACCCAAACTCTAATTTTTACTGGTACAGCCGCTACATTTTTAACTACTAAATAAACACCTGTAGGGGCTAAATTCTCGGCTAGTCGTGAGCGTGTTTCGCCCGAAGCTAACAATACTTTTTCTTCTCCTTCGACACCATCAGTAGCAGATAGGCTAAACAAAACCGCTTCGGTACCCATATTTTGTATAGTATAAAAAGTATCAGGACTATATACTGTTGCAGTGTGAATGGTTTGTGTTGTGTTAGCTAAAACATCTACAATTGCAGTAGGCGTCATTACAGAACCATTAGTGTCAATAGCTCTTGCAGAACGATATAAAGCAAACAATGACGGATTGTTAACCTCAAAACTGCGCATCAACACATCAAGCTTGTCGGTAAGCAAAGTTCTTATTTGGTCTATAAATTCAACTACTTTCTCGTTATCTTCCTTGCGCTGGTCAATGGCAAGTGTGGGGTCAGAAATAGCATCTGTAAAAGCCGTTAGTGCAGTGCCAAGTCCTGTAACATCGGCCGCAGTTGCTCCAAAAGGTGCTAATGTTGCAGATAAAGGGGTAGCCAAGTTTTTTAAAATAGTGGCTTGGGTAACAAGTTCTTCTTCTGAGCAACTGTACCATTTGCTTGTAGGAAAATCGGCCCTTTTTTGCAAAACAGGATCATTGTTCACTAAAGCATAAGAACCTATAGCGTTACTAATCTTTAAACTCAAAGTTTCTAGCGTGGTGCGTTTTACAGATTTAGAAAGTGCAAATCCTGTAAGATCTGCTCTACTACCAGCATCGGCAGTAATAAGTTGTGTAATTAAAGTGTTTAACTGCGTGTAAAATCCGGCCACAGCAGGAACGGCTGTCATACTAGTTGCATTTTTAGCATTAAAGTTTTTTACTTTAAGTGCCATCCCCAAAAAAGCTTCTTGATCTTTTGTCATTTTAATTTAGAATTAGTTGGTTAATAATTTTATAAAAATAATGAAGTTGAAATTAATAAATGTTAAATATATAATAAATTGAAAAATGAATTGATTCACTATTTTTTAATGTAATATATATAATTGATAGTTTAATATAAAGTTTTTAATCTATAATATATAAAAATGTATATTTAATATAAATAAGTATATCTGTAATATAAAAATTTATATATGTAATAAAAAAAGTTATATTTGTAATATAAATAACGATATATGTAATATAAAAAGCTTAAATTTGGTCAAAAAAAGATATGTATATACAATTAACACGATTTGAAATTAATAATCTTTTAGAGGAAACAGGTGATGATATAGCTTTTATAAAAATATTCTTTACTACTATTCAAATTAAAGAAACACTTATACCGTTGAGCATTCCCTTTGAAAAGTTAACTAGCTTTATAGAAAAAGTTGATGGAGATGCCTATCAATATTTATTAAAAATAAGGCAAACTATTGGAGGCTATGGTTCTAAACATAGTAAAATTTTTGAAACAATTGACCGTGAGGGTTTTGATTTAAAACCCTATATTCAAGATTATTTGCAAAGTTTAGATGAATCTATAATTAATCAGCATTTAGAATGGTGCAAAACGGCAATAAAAAACAATGCGAGTATTCAAGAGAAAGCTGAAAAAATTAAAGCCATTATAACACCTTCCTATATTCAAGATAATAAGAATAAATACTTGTATCTTGAAGCCCTTGACCAGGCAATACATGAAGTAAATTTAAAATACTTTCCAATCATTTACCAAGGCAACGAAGCATTTATTAATAACTACAAATCGCTATTAATAGATGCATCATTAAAATTTTATGAACAATTAGATAAGCTAATTCAGCAACACAATGAGAACTAAAAAAAGAGGTAATTTACAACCTAATAAGAGTAGTGTAATTTTAAATTTAAAACCAATTTTAACTGCTAGAAATATTATTCATCCAACCGCTTTTTTAATTAAAATGGGGATCAATAATGCTACTGCTAATAAAATGCTTAAAGGAAATGCCGTTCAAATAAATTTTAAGCAATTAACGCTTTTGTGTCTTAATTTGAATTGTACTCCAAACGATTTATTTGTGCTTAGAGATATGCAACTTTCTCAAAATCACCAGCTAAATAATTTAAGAAAAATGGAAGATGAAATAGTAAACCCATTTGAACAATTTAAAAAGATGAGTTTAGAGGAAATAAATAAAATGATCGAGGAGTAAATAATAAAGATTTTACTTAAAGTTAATAATGTTGATTTGAGGATGCAAACGCCGATCAAAAGATTGATGGTTTGGGATAACTCAAAAAAACAAGTTGCTGTTTATAACGGCTCTAAGTGGTGTTTTTTTTAAAAAATAAATCTAAAAAAAAGAGCGACTTTTATAGTCGCTTTTTTGTTTATATTTGCAAACAAAATTAATTCGTTTGAAATGTATAGAAAAATATTTAAACAATTATTTGATATAGTATTAGCGTTAATAGCATTAATTTTATTATTTCCAGTTTTTATTTTTATTATATTTCTTTTATCAATTGCAAATAAAGGTAAACCATTTTTTATTCAAAGTAGACCTGGTAGAAACGGAAAGATATTTAAAATAGTTAAGTTTAAGACTATGAACGATAAAATTGATTCTAATGGTAATCTCCTTCCGGATATAGATAGACTAACAAAAACAGGAAATTTTGTAAGAAAAACTTCGTTAGATGAAATACCTCAATTGTTTAATGTCATTAAAGGTGATATGAGTTTGATAGGGCCAAGACCATTACTAGCTAATTATTTGCATTTATATAATGATTTTCAAAATAGACGACATGAAGTAAAACCAGGTATTACAGGTTGGGCACAAGTAAATGGGAGAAACTCAATCTCTTGGGATAAAAAATTTGAATTAGATGTTTGGTATGTAGATAATATATCTTTATATTTAGACGTGAAAATTGTATTTCTAACTATAAAAAAAATTTTCTCTTCTAAAGATGTTTACACTATAGAAGGTGAACCAATTGAACCATTTGATGGAAAGTGATATTGTATTGTATGGAGCTAGTGGGCATTGTAAGGTAATTATTGATATAATTTTAAGTTCGGATAAATTTAAAATTAATTCAATAATTGATGATAATAAAAACACTAAGAATGTTTTTAATTATGATGTAAAACATTCAAAACATTTTGAATTTAAACAGGATTTAAATTATTTTATTTCAATAGGAAATAATCGAGTAAGAAAAAATATAGCAAATCGATTGAATGTTAATTTTCAGGTTTTAATTCATCCATATTCAAGAGTATCTCCTTTGGAAGTTATTATAGGAAAAGGTTCAGTAGTTATGGTTGGAGCAATAATCAATCCATTTGTTAGAATAGGGGAGCAGTGCATTATAAATAGTGGGGCAATTGTAGAACATGATTGTAAAATAGGAAATTTTGTTCATATTTGTCCAGGTGCTAATTTAGCTGGAGGTGTGGAAGTTGGAGAGGGTACAATGATTGGTATTGGAGCAGTTATAATTCAGGGTATTAAAATTGGAAAATGGGCTATAATTGGAGCCGGGGCAGTAATTGTTAATGATATTCCTGATTATGCAATGGTAGTGGGAGTTCCAGGAAAAATAATTAAATATTTAAAAAATGAAAACTAAAATCTGGCTTTCTTCTCCACACATGGGAGGAAATGAACAAAAATATGTTAATGAAGCATTTGAATCTAATTGGATAGCTCCTTTAGGGCCTAATGTTACTGGTTTTGAACAAGATTTAGAGACTTATTTAGGTAATAATGTATTTGTAGGGGCATTAAGTTCAGGAACAGCAGCACTCCATTTAGCGTTAATTTTATTAAAAGTCAAAGTTGGAGATGAAGTAATCTGTCAAAGCATGACATTTTCAGCTTCAGCAAATCCTATAGTTTATCAAGGTGCAATACCTATTTTTGTTGACAGTGAAAGAGATACTTGGAATATTTGCCCTAATGCATTAGAAACCGCAATAAAAGAAAGAATTTCTAAAGGAAGAAAACCAAAGGCAATTATTGCTGTACATTTGTATGGGATGCCTTTCAAAGTTGACGAAATTAGAACTATTGCAAATAAGTACGAAATTCCAATTATAGAGGATAGCGCAGAAGCATTAGGTAGTGCATTTAAAGGGCAAAAATGTGGTACTTTTGGGGATATTAGTATATTGTCTTTCAATGGAAACAAAATTATTACAACTTCTGGGGGTGGTGCAATAGTTACAAAAAATGAACTGTTGAAAAATGAAGCTGTTTTTTTGGCTACTCAAGCTAGAGACAATGCCCCACATTATCAGCATAGTAAAATAGGTTATAATTATAGATTGAGTAATATTTGTGCAGGAATTGGCCGAGGTCAAATGGAAATTTTGGACAGCCATATCGAAAAGCGAAGAGAAATGCATCAATTTTATAAAAATGTTTTTGTAGATCAAGAGGGTATAACGATTTTTTCTGAGCCAAATGAAGATTATTATTCTAATCATTGGTTATCTGCAATTATTATTAATTCAGAAAAAAACAATGGAAAATCTCGTGAGGATTTAAGATTGCTATTAGAAAATGAAAATATTGAGAGTAGGCCATTGTGGAAACCTATGCATTTGCAACCGGTTTTTAAAAATGCTCCTTATTATGGGGGTTCTGTTTCTGAAGAGTTATTCAATAATGGTTTGTGTTTACCTTCGGGTTCAAATTTGAATTCTGATGATATAACTCGTATTAAATCCGTTTTGTTTGACAAATTTTTAAACATGTAATTTTGAAAAAAACATTACATAATTATAGAAAGGTTGTTCTTTCACTTTTGAAAGATATTAATTTGAAATTAGATTTTGGAAGCCTTAACTATTTACCTAGGTGGGCTGTTCTTTTTTTAGATATTTTTATTGTTTTTTTGTCTTTGGTTGTTACTTTTTATTTGTTATTGGGTTTAAAATTAAACTTTACTCGATATAATGAATATTTCGTTTTATTAATTTTTGGATTTACCAATTTATCTTTTTTTTGGGTATTTAAAACTTATTCGGGAATTATTAGGCATTCTTCTTTTGTTGATGCAATTAAAATTTTTTTCTCTCAATTTGCTACTGCTTTAGTTATTATAAGTGTAAATATTATTTTATTATTTACAAATAGTAATAAATTATGTTTAACAACAGGCATATTAATTAATTTTATACTTTCCTTTTCTTTACTTTTTTTGTACAGAGTCTTTGTTAAATATGTATACGAAAATTATTTTTTAAATGCTAATAAAAAAAACAGAGTTAGGGCAATAATTTTTGGTACAGATTCAAATGCTACAGCCCTTGCAAATGCATTAAAGTTCGAAGTGCCTGGCAGGTTTATTTTGGTTGGCTTTTTTGACAAGAATAATGATAACTATAGTAAGCGAATTTTAGATTTACCTATAATTAAAATTAAAAAGAGCATACCTGTAATGTTAAGGTTTTTAAAAGTTGAAGCAATCATAATAGCGGATGTTAATTTAGGTTTAGAAGAGAAAAATAAAATCATTGAAGATTGTATTAATTATGGTATTAAAGTTTTTAATGTTCCTTTAGTTGCCAACTATGATAAAAATGAAGAATTATCTAAAAGCGTAAAAAAAATTGAGATTCAAGATTTATTAGAGCGAAAGCCTATTCAATTAAACTTAAAATTAATTTCAGATAATATAAAAGGTAAGATAGTTTTTGTTTCTGGTGCCGCAGGGTCAATAGGTAGTGAGATTGTAAGACAAGTTATTTCGTTTTGTCCAAAAAAAATTATAATTTTAGATAGTGCTGAGACTCCACTAAATTCCTTGTTCTTAGAAATATGTGAAAGTAATATTAATAATGAAGTTGTTGTTACAAGAATTGCAGATATTAAAGATTTAGATGTTTTAGAAAATATTTTTTTAGAAAACATTCCAGATGTTGTTTTTCATGCAGCTGCATATAAGCATGTTCCTATGATGGAGAATAACCCATGTCAGGCAATTTTTACAAATGTTATGGGAACTAAAAATTTAGCAGATTTATCAATAAAGTATAATGTTGGGAAGTTTGTTATGATATCTACTGATAAGGCGGTGAATCCTAGTAGTGTTATGGGAGCAAGTAAAAGGATTGCAGAAATGTATGTAAAATCTTTGCAGAGTAGGCTTGATAATAAAAGAACAAAGTTTGTTACTACACGGTTTGGTAATGTTTTAGGTTCAAATGGTTCTGTAGTGCCATTATTTACTAAGCAAATTAGTGAAGGTGGTCCAATTACAATTACTCACCCTGATATTATAAGATACTTCATGACTATACCTGAGGCTTGTCAATTGGTTTTGGAGGCTTCAGTTATGGCAAATGGCGGGGAAATTTATTTATTTGATATGGGTAAGCCAGTTAGAATAATTGATTTAGCGAAAAAAATGATTAAGCTAGCTGGTTATATTCCATATAAAGATATTGACATAAAAACTATAGGATTGAGACCTGGAGAAAAACTATATGAAGAACTTCTTAATGATAATGCAAAATGTTTACCGACTCATCATGAAAAGATAACCATAGCATTAGAAGAAAGCTTAGATTTTGAGAAAATACATGATGAAGTTATTGATTTGATTAATTTGGCTAAAAGAAATGAAATTAATAAGGCAGTGCTCAAAATGAAGATTATGGTTCCCGAATATAAAAGCTTGAATTCGGTTTTTTAATTTTTTTTTAATATTATAGTTGAAATAAAATTAAATTTATATATTTGTGGCTTAAATAAATTAATTATAACAAAATGATTTTGAATACATTTGTTAAAATGAGAAGTAAAATGGTTTGGGTGGTTCTTTTTTTGATGGGACCAGTTTTAATTTTTGCTGCAGATCAACCTGCTCCTTCAGATGCGCCTCCAGATTTTGCGCCACCTGCTGGTCCACCTCCGCCTCCGCCATTGCCAATTGACGATTACATACTGCCAATGTTTTTTATTGGCATGTTGTTTGCTTTTTTTTATTTTGCTAAAGAGAGAAGAACACAGCGTTCTTAAATTTTTTAATTTAAAAAATTATTATTTTGAAAAGAAATACTTTTAATAAAAAATGTATATACGCTCTTAGATTAAGTGTGTTGTTTTTTCTGTTTTTGAATACTGAATCAGTTAGAGCTCAGGTTTTTCAGAACGATGTTTTATATATCAGTGATAATACGGTTTTTTATATGGATACTGCTGTTGCTGATTATCAATTTGGAACTGCTCCAGCTGCAACGTCTGTTTCTACAAGGACAAATAATGTTTATGGTAGATTGGCATTTGCTGAAGGTGTTGTTTCAGTAACTGCAACCGATAATCATTTTTTTGATGGATATGTAACAACATATTCGACCAATAATTTTACGTTTCCTGTGGGGCAGTCTTCTGTATATGCTCCAATAAGAATTAATGCTTCAAATGTAAACGGGGTTGATGCGGCTTATATTCATTCTGACCCGTCTGGTTTTGATGCTACTTTAGCAGGAGAGGTTACAGGATTGGTAGCAACTGGTTATTGGAATATGCAAAGAACTTCAGGTTCGGATGCCAATGGAAAAGTAACATTGCTTTGGGATTCTAGTTTATCTGCATTAGTTGGAACAGAAATAGAAGCATTAGTAATTGCTGGTTATAACGGTACAGATTGGATAGATATTCCTGCTGACGCTGCTACTGGAAATATTTCAGCTGGTACAATTACTTCTACAAGTGATGTTGATTTATCAACCTTCAAATATTTTACTTTTGGTAAAAAAGAAACTTGTGCGCCAGTTATAGCTGACAATGGAGTTACTACTACGTGGGGTGGAACTACTTGGAGTAATGGTGTTCCTACTGCGCAAAGTATTGCGGTTTTGAATGCTAACTACTCTGGTAGTATTATTGCTAATTCATTGGATATGGGAAGTTTTAATGTTACTTTAGCTGATGGAGAAGTTATGGAAATTGTTAAGGGTGTTGTTTCTGGAGGTGGTAAAGTTATTATGTCTTCTGAGGCATCACTAGTTCAGAGAGATGATACTGCTGTTGCGCCTCCAATTGAGTTGACAAAAAACACAAGAAATTTAAAAAGATATAATTATACTTATTTTGGTTCTCCTGTTGTAGAGAATGTATTTTCCCAGTTAGCGGGTGCTTTTTATTCTAGTCCTGTTGATAATAACAGGTTATACAATCATTATAAGTGGACGGCGGGTGATGATGTTTTATTTGATACTCCATATTTATCTGCTTGGACTGCTCTTAATAGTGGTAATTTTGTAACCACAGGTAATGGGTGGATATCTTCTCTTAAATCTCAAGCTCCTTTCAATAACGATTCATTTACAGGTGTTGTTTCTTTAAAATTTACTGGTACTGCAAACAATGGTGTTTATAATGTAGCTGTTTTGAAATCTAGCAATGCTGATTCAGATCATGGTAGTAATTACAATTTATTAGCAAATCCTTATCCTTCTGCAATTAGTGCTGATAAATTTTTAGAAGAAAACTTAGATATTGATGGAAGTGTATATATTTGGGAAGCCAAAACTCAACCTCTTTCTATTGGTACGGGTTATTATGATCAATCGGATTATATTACTTACACTAAAGCGGGTTCTACAGCTCCATCATTAGGTTCTCCTGTATTTAATGGAAATATAGCATCTTCTCAAGGTTTTATGGTTAAGGCTTTGACAACTGGAAATGTTTTGTTTAACAATTGTATGAGACTTTCAGGTTTTGCCGATAATAATTCTTTTTTTAGAACTACTAATGAAAAAGCTTCTAATTCTGCTGTATTGAGTAGTATGTCTTTGGATAGATTTAAATTAAATTTAACAAGTTCAACTGATCATTTTAATCAAGTCTTAATTGCTTATATACCTGGTTTGTCTATGGGGTACGATAGAGGTTATGATGCGTCAAGAAATTCTACATCAGGATCCCAAATTTATACAATAATGGGTGAAACAAATCAAAGATTAGCGATTGATGCCAGATCAGCTTTTGTTGATACTGATATTGTGCCTTTAGGATTTACAACAAATTCACCTATTTCTTCTACTAATTTTCAAATTAGTATTGTTGAAAAAGAGGGTGTTTTTCAAAATGATGATGTTGATGTGTTTATTTATGATAAACTCAATAATGTTTATCATAATTTTGATAATGGAGTATTTAATTTTACTGCATCTCAATCAGAATTATTAAACAGATTTGATATTGTTTATCAATCTTCTACTCTTAATAATCCTGATTTTGATGAGGTAAATGTTGCTGTTAGTTTAAGTGAAAGTAATTTACTTCTTTCTTCGAAGGAAGTGATTGATGTAGCGTATATATTTGATGTAACTGGGCGTTTGATTAGTAAAATTAAAGTTAATGATCTTAAATATTCTGGTAATTTTAATCATGCTCAAGGTGTTTATATAGTTCGTGTTGAACTTTCTAATGGACAGTCAGTTTCAAATAAAGTAATTAATAAATAGTAATATGAATAGGTTAAATATTTTTTTAGTTTTTATAATTTTTTTTAATATCTCTTATTCTCAGGATACTATTTTTAATAATGTATCAGATACAGCTGATTTTAATAGATGGTCTGTAGAGCTTAATTTAGGGCAAAGTAAAGGTGTAAGACCTTTTACTGATAATTATTATTCTTCTAATCCTCGTGATTATTTTAATTTGTCAAAAATTAATCATTATGATTTAGGTTTTAGATATATGTTTAATGAATATTTTGGAGCAAAAATTGATTTTGCTTACGATTTATTTCAAAATGAAGATGGTAGTGGTTCACTTCCGTTTAAATCAAAAATGTATAGCATTGGTTTACAAGGTGTAATGAATATTGGTAGAGTTTTACATTTTGATTCTTTTACTAATAGATTCGGTTTGTTAGCTCATGCTGGTGTTAAAATTTCTCAATTTACTCCTGAAATTGGTGGACATAAAAATGTTACCGAGGATAATGGCGGTATTGTCTTTGGTTTGACTCCTCAATTTAGGATATCCAATAGATTTGCTCTAAGTGCTGATTTTTCTGCCTTGAGTAATATGAGACAACATTATAATTGGGATGGCGTGTCGCTTTCAAATAAGGACAACAATTTAACTGGATTAATGTACACTGCTTCTTTTGGATTGACTTATTATATTGGAAATAGATCAGTTGTTCATGCTGACTGGTATAATGCTAAAAAAGTTAATAAAGAGAAAGATAAGGTTGACGATGAAGCAAGAAAAAGATTGGATGAGTTGGAGACTCTTTTGTCTGATGTTGATAAAGATGGTGTACCTGATTATTTGGATTTTCAAAATAACACTCCTGGCGGTGTTGCAGTAGATACTCGAGGAAGATTTATCGATATAAACAAAAATAATGTTCCTGATGAATTAGAAAATAATAATGGTAATAATGCTTTTATTGATTATAAAATTGAAAAATATGATGCTATCAAATCTCTTGTTGAGAATGGTTATCTTAATATTTTCTTTGACTTGAATTCTGATGTGCCAAATGAGTCTTCTTCTAATAACTTGCTTATAGTTTTAGACTTTATGAAAAAATATCCTGATGCTAAAATAAAATTAGTTGGTTATGCCGATACTAGAGGAGGTAAAGA
>Ga0075152_10002042_pt1 | contig 14425 bp, 21 predicted proteins | sample JI61114C2DNA_FD_70964 | JGI IMG/M metagenome (GOLD analysis project Ga0075152, IMG submission 70964) | Wastewater effluent complex algal communities from Wisconsin, to seasonally profile nutrient transformation and Carbon sequestration -... | ecosystem: Engineered > WWTP > Effluent > Algae...
TGCCAACCCAGAGCAGACGATACCGAACATCACCAAAGAGCAGTTTTTCAAGAAGCAAATCAAGGCGTGGGCTCGTAACCAAGCGGTGGAACACGCCAACCGTACCGCCCTGGCAGCCGTATTAATGGAGGAGGACGCCGCCTAATGAAACTTGAAGACATCACGACAGTAGAAGCCTGTAAAGCCCTGGCCTTTGATTGCATACAGGCTATCGAAATGCAGCAGCAGAACTTGCGAGCTTTGCAGCAGCGTATCGCACAACTCAGTGAGGAAAAGTCAGATGACTAAACCTATCGCCCCACTTCTCAAGTCGGCGTATGTGGCGGCGGTGAATGTGGTGGTAGCGTAATGGCTAATATTGAAGCCCTCGTCATTGAATGGCTCGGCACTGTAGTGTCGGACTATCCTGTGAGTGGTGACAAGCCAACAAAACCACCAGAGAAGTTTATCCTTGTAGATCGTACTGGTGGCGCACGTGAAGCTATGGTACTCGACCGCGCCGAGATACTAATCGAGGTCTATCATAAAACTAGTAGACTCAATGCCAGCGAAAAGGCAAACGAGATAGCCGACAGGATTGTTGAACTTGAAGCCTACGACCATAACATCACCCACGCAGACATTAACTCAGTTGTGTCGCTTGATGACACCCAAAGCCAATACCACCGCTATCAAATATACTGCGACGTTTACCACCGTCGCTAGTGGCTGTATAACAAATTTGCTCAAAGTACTTGTTGCAAATAACGCGCTTGTGTTATATTGGAGACAGTCAGAAAAAACGGGTTACGCCCCGGAAAGGAAAAGCGGAGATGACTAAATACTTTACAAAAGATGGTGACGACTTTAAGGAAGTGGAAGATACACTTTTCACTCAATCCGAGATCGACACAAATATCATCCCTAAGCGTCTCGAGCGGGAGCGCGGCAAGTTTGCCGATTACGAAACCCTCAAAGAGAAGGCTGCAAAGGTTGATACGATCAAGTCAGAACTTGAGAGCAAGCTAGCGGAAAAGGACGTTGCAATTGGCGACCTTACCACCAAAGTGAAAACTGCGGAGCTAGGGACTGAAAAAGTCAAGATTGCTAGCAAGTACAAGCTATCTGATGATGCACTTGAGTTCCTAGACGGAGACAGCGTCGAGGCACTAGAAGCGAAAGCCGAAAAGCTTTCAAAGCTAGCTCCTGGAGGCAAAGTAGTCGTTAAGAAAACCGGCAAGCCTGCAGAAGGCGAAGCCGACGGAAACAAAAGCATCGCACGTAACCTATTTGGTCGCAGCAACTCTGACGCTTAATTAACCGATTAAACGAAGGAATATAAAGCAATGGGTAATCCGCTTTACACAGACGCATTAGACCTAGCCGCACACCAGGGCGAGGCATGGCGCAAAAACATCCGAGGTGGCGTCCTCTCTAAACTAGCCGCTCAAGATCCAACTATCAAAGTTGGCTCGACTGATCACTTTACATTCACAGGTACGCCAAAAGCGGAACTAGTGGGTGAGGGTGCAGACAAGTCTAGCAACGACGGCACGCCTACAAAGGCAACCGCCAAGACTTACACGGTTCAGGTTACTTACCGAATGAGTAACCAGGTACTATGGGAAGATGAAGACTACCAAACTGGCATCGTCGACAAATTGGTAGAAAACATCGCGATCGCTTTGAGCCGAGCGCTCGACTTGATTGCCATCCACGGTATCAACCCTAAGACTGGTACAGTTTCTGCAGGAGTTACTCAATACTTCGCAAAAGCTGGAAACGACGTTGGTCGCGTTGTTGCAACCGCTGATCCAAACGCAGACATCGAAGCGCAAGCTGAAGATCTGCAAGATGCTGGTCACATCGCAACCGGAATCGCCTTCGACCCTGTGTTCGCTGGTAAATTAGCTCGCACCCGCGACCTAAACGGCAACAAGCTCTATCCTGAGCTGGGTCTTGGATTCAACGTTGACAACTTCCAGGGTCTGCCTGCCGCTTCTAGCGACACAGTCTCCGGTCGTCAGGAACTCGGTGCAGAAGATGCTCGTGTTCAGTCGCTCATGGGTGACTTCAACGCCTTCCAGTGGGGTGTTGCCCGCAACGTGCCTCTAGAAACCATCGAGTATGGTGATCCAGATGGTAACGGCGACCTTAAGCGTACGAACGAGATCGCGATTCGTGCGGAAGCCGTCCTCGGCTTTGTCATCTTCGACGAGACTGCTTTCAGCCTCATCGAAAAACCAGTTGCTAGCTAATCTCGGCTACTAACTCGAGAGCGCTCCACTTCGGTGGGGCGTTTTTGATTGTTGTGATAAAATAAACGTATGATAAAAGCTCAAATATACCTGTACAATAATCGCTTCACTGGGGAGGTCTTACCGCTTACAAAACAACAGGGTAAAAAGCTCTCCGAGGACTGGTCGCGCATCAAGCCAGCCATAAACGACAAAGGACAAAAGGTGCTCCGCATGAAAATGGAAGGTGGCACTGTCGATATACTCGAAACGGAGGTCGCTAAAAATGTCGTCCCAAGATCAAAGTAAGTATATTGCCGACCTGGTTGTATTGAAAACAAAAGAATTCAAAGAGGTCAAGGAGTTGCTATTGGCAAATGAAATCGTCAGCGCCGATGCGGAGATAGTAAAAACCGCTCAGAGCATTGACGAGATTACCCACGCACTGACCGACCAGCAGGCTTCTAAATTCATAGACGTATTAGTTGGCACAAAAGAACCGGCACGCGGTCGTGCGTACTCTAAGAAGCGCGTGGAGCAAGCGTCCGGGCTGGTAGATGATATTAAAAGCACTATTGCAAGGTGGAAGTTCTAATGGACTATGCACAACTAAACGATACGATACAAAAAAAGGTCATGGCGGCACTCGCCATTATTAACAACCCCGAAGTAGCGCCGGACGTGCGCCAGCTCAACCAGGAGATACTATTCCGGGAAGTCGGAGCGGCAGTATACGCCAAAGTCTACAATATGAATGCCTTTGATTATGAAATCGAGCATACAACCGGTCCGGGCATTGACGATCGGCACTTCGGATTGGCGAAGGTTGCCAGCGCCAGCGTGTCGGCAGGAGCACTCGGGCTTGGTCTGCTGGTCCGGAATTACCTGGATACTATGGCGAGCAACGCGCAGCGGGACGCTACTCGTAATGCATCGCAGTCCGGTAAACGTGTCCGTATAATTCGCAAGGTAGTCAGCGAGTCTTGTAAATGGTGCGATGAATTAGAGAAAACATACGAAGGCAGGTTTGAAGATGTTCCGGCTGAAATATGGATGCGCCATCGTGGTTGCGACTGCTCGATTGTTACTGAGGGCTACAGAACCAGGAATGGTCTGCTGGATAACTACGTTAAAGACAAAGACGGCAAACGAATATAAAGGTATATGAACCCAACTCTTGAGGTAAAAGCCTATGTCGCAAAATATCGTTGAGCTAAAATTGGCTGGAAATATACCGGCAAAGAAAAACTCGCGCATAAATCGCGGGGACGGCATGAGCTTTCCGAGCCGGGCGTTCGAGGACTGGCAAAAAACTGCGATCGGCAATGTGCGCCTGCAGACGAAGGAGCGCTTCGAGGGTCATGTTATGCTCGAGCTTATTCTCTACTTTGGCACGCTCGGGCGCGCCGACACCGACAACCGGGTCACTAGTATACTGGATATGTTGGTAAAAGCGGGCGTGTTCCCGGATGATTATTGGGAGAGTATCGCCAAGACAAACTACGAGGCGGCATATCGCCCCGGCAGACCCGGTGCATTTATCAGAATAACGCCATTACCAGATGACTTCTTCGGTCCGGAATATGCGGAGGCTTCAGCCAAGCGCGACAAAAGAAACCTTGCGAAGAAACGCTAGCGCTATTCATATGTTACAATTACAATATCTGGTATAATATTAACCAATAACAAATACGCTTACGGAGCGGTAAACCCGGCTAAAAAGGAACAGCAATGCAACCACAGCCGGTAATCGATCCACGAGAACATGAAGCCCAAGCAATAGCAGCTCAATTATTGCGACAGCTTAACGTATACGAACCGCAGGTTGCTAATAAATATGCTTATTACGAAGCCGACCATGATACTCGCGACTTTGGTATCTCTACCCCTCGCAAAATGCTCCACCACCGCCCAGGCATCGGCTGGGCAAGTCGTGCGGTCAACTCTCTTTCAGACCGCGTAAACTTCGACGGCTTCGCTCGCGACTCGTTCGGTGTGAATAACTATTTTACTCAAATCAACGCCACTAGTGTCATTAGCCAGGGCAAGCACGACAGCGCTATTGGCGGTTGTGCGTTCGTCGCCGTTGTCGACAACTCCGAGGACGACCAAGCACACCCTAAAATACTCATGCCATTTACTGCAGAGGAAGCCACCGGCGAGATTAACCAGACGACCGGCTTGCTGAACGTTGGTCTAGCCGTTACTCGCTGGGCAAAGCCACAGCCAAGCATAACACAGCCCTCGCGCCGCGTACGCTTCGCTCCTGCAGACTTCATAGTCTTTACTAAAAATTACACCGCTATATTTGAGAACCGCGCCCTGGTCCAGCTCGTTCCAAACCCAACTGGTCGTTGCTTACTGTCGCCAATGACCCACCGCGCAACTGCTCGCCAACCGCTCGGTAAATCACGCCTTACAAAGACTGCCCGCCGGATCATCCAGGAAGTCGGTCGCCAAAAACGCCGCGAGGAAATTGCCGAGGAGTTCTATAGCCTGCCACAGCGCTATATTACCGGGCTTGCTGAGGGTGCTAAAAAAGACCCTAAACTAGACAGCTCAATCGGTATAGTATGGGCAATACCTAAAGATGAGGACGGCAACGCTCCAACAGTCGGTCAGCTCCAGCAAATGTCAATCGATGGCTTTATTGGCGCGAAAAAGGACAAAGCCCGCGACTTCTGTGCGGAGACTGCCCTTACGCTGCGTAACCTCGGTTATGAAACCGGCAACCCAACCAGCGCCGAGAGCTTATCGGCTATGTCGGACGACCTCTTGCTAGAGGCTACAAACTGGCAAGACGAGCTTGGCCACCAAATTAAGAACATAGCTATTACTCTGCGTATGAGTATCGATGGTATCAGCGACGTCCCTGATGCCATGAATGAATTAATACCTGCCTGGAAGCCTATATTCCAAATGGACGTGGGCGCTACCGGCGACGCTATCGGCAAAATTCAGACTGCAATGCCCGAGTTTATCGGCACTGTTGCTAGTTATCGTATGCTCGGTGTTAGTATTCGCGAGGCCGAAGAGCTCGTCGCTAAACGACAAGCGCTAGCCGGGCAAGCGGGAATTATAAACGGTGGAGGAGGTTCGTAATGGCCGATGGCATAACAACACCAGTAGAGTCACCCAACGCATACGCAAACGATGTGGATCTAACTAACTTCTGGAAAGCCCCGGACGATGCAACTCGTGCGAATTACCTCCTGAAGCTCGCCAGCAACCGCCTGCGGCTACTTGGCGATGATAACGCTGTGGACGTTGATGCGCGCGCAAACGCCAGCCCTGCGTACTTCGACACGCTTCAGTGGGTTGTAATGGAGTCTGTTAAGCGTGCTCTACAAGCACCGCTTGATGGCCAGCCTGCCGAGAGCTTCCAGCAAACAGCCGGTCCATACAGTGAGAATATAAAATATACTAATCCAACTGGCGACCTATGGTTTAAGAAGGCAGAGCTATCGGCCATCGGGCTTACTGGGAGCGCAGCGCTATACAGCATTAGTACCTCGCGTACAGATATATACGGATCGTAATTATGGACTTTGGTCAGCTACTATCCGCGTATGGGCTACCGGGAATAATTATCTTTGCTATGGGCATTGTAATTGTTGCCCTGGTCCGTCATATCGTTAAGCTGTACGATAAACTCTTTGAAATCCAGGAGGCCCGGCGCCTCGAAGGTAACGAAGTTGCAAAAGAGTTAAATACTACACTGCAAACTTTCTCCGAAAGTACTAAAATGCTTATTGATAAGATAAAGATTGTAAGAGGTGAAAAATAATGAAGTGGTTTTTTTGGAAGAAACACGGAACACACCCATCACGAAGGCTTGATGCTATCGAAGTACAGGCTGCTAAAACCCACCAGCAAAACATTAAAAATATAGTGAAAAGTCGAGGCGATGCTGTTAAAGTAATAAAAGAATTGAAGCGCAACAACATAACTCTCGAGTTAGCAAAGGCAATCGGTCACTAAAATGGATGCACAAACACTAGCCGCAACACTACTGGCACTAAGGATACTAGCGGTTATTTTACTTACAGCCGCACTAGTTAAACAGGTCCAGCTTATACGAACCACTACCACCGAATACCCCGGCGTCCGCTGGGCGGTTTTTGCTGCCACTGCCGCCATACTAATAGGCCAGGTTATACCAATAGTATTGGACACCGTTGTAGCGTTCGGATCGTCATACCAGGGCCGCAGCGCCGCCCCTGCGCTTTTACCTGCCAGCTATGCGCTCAATAACGCTATTGGTAGCGTGATCATAGGTGTACTGCTTGCCATACAATATTATCGCCCTCGACGTAAGCGCTAGTATGATACAATAAAAATAAGCAGAGCTTCTCAATAGGGTCGTTGTGCCGATACAATAGACAAGGTTTTAATATCATGAACGATGCCAGTAAAGTTTCGTTTGGTAAACCAAAAGCCACAGGTGCGGTATTTGTCGCTCCTGCGGGGACTACAGTCCCTACTAACGCAACCACATCTCTAGACGCCGCCTTTAAGGGTCTGGGATATGTTAGCGAAGATGGCTTGGTAAACTCTGTTGAGGCTAACACCGAACAAGTTAACGCTTGGGGCGGTGATCTAGTATTGGTGGCTCAAACCACCTTTATGGAGACCTTTATGGTCAACCTCATTGAGACCAATCCCGAAGCACTCAAGGTATATTATGGTGAGGACAATGTCGTGGTTACCGGTGACAATATCACAATCACTCAGAACAGCGCACAGCTGCCATCTGTAGTCGTGGTATTCGAGCTTGTTTTGACCGGCGGACGCATCAAGCGTATCGTTGTGCCTAACGCTCAAATCGTTGACCGCAGCGGCGAGATCACTTACGTTGATGGAGACCCAATCGCGTACCCAGCTCTGTTCCAGGCATACCCTGACTCAGACGGCAATAGCCACACTGAGTACATTGCGGTTGTTGCTTCCTAACAACGTGATATACGGCAAAGAACGTCCTTCAGGGCGTTTTTTGTTTGTGTTATAATTGGGATATTAACTAAGAATGGAGTGGTAGAGGCTATGGCTGAAACAGATCAAAATGAGAGAACTATTAAAGAAGTCACAGTGGACGGGTACAATTTTAATGTTGATACTGACCTGCTGGACGACGTTGAAGCTTTTGAGTATATTGACCGAATTGAGAATAAGGGGCAAGTAGCGGCAATCGCTCCATTGCTAAAGTTCATGGTGGGCGATCAAGGCTACGCCGATATGAAGGCACATTTTACTCAAGCAGACGCAGAAGCGCACAAAGACGAGCCTGGCTACAAAGGCCGCTTCCGTATTAAAAAGCTGCAGGATGTTTACCTGGCTGTCATTGAGAAGTTTGACCCAAAAGGCTAGCGCTTCTCAAAATACGCCGAGAGCATTTTGACGAACTAGAGGCGGACTTCCAACAGTACTACAACCTGGACATCGCGCTATTACACTCGGCAAAAGCGGCGCGACTGATGTTTCAGTTGCCGCGTGATTGCCGGGTATTCACTAAACTGCAACCAGCGGTCCAGTGGGGCTGGGGTGAGATACTCGCAAATAAAACCGTGTACTTACTCGAAACATTGGTGTGGATGAAAACCAAGGACGCCCAGAAGAAATTCCCACAGCACCGACCAAAGTTGTTCACACCGGACTTTATGCCACAGCATTCAGCGCCGGGCGAAATAAGCAACGGTGCAGTCATACGAACAACCGACGATATACGCGACGTGCTATCAAAACCACGCGCATAAAAAATGTATACAGGCGTATAATAGGCAATATGGGCGTGTGCTCCGATCGGATGTATATACAGAGGGGGCGGTAGCGGCAACAGGAAGCCGACAAAGCGCCAGACGTGACGCGATAAACACCGTATAATCCGACCCAAAAAATACTGCTTTCCGGCAGTTTTTTGCCTTTCAGTTCGTTTTTTGTTCGCTCCCCCGCCCTACTCAATGCCGACATATTTTTGACTTTCTGTAAACCCACCTCTATAAAAACACTTGCTAGGGGAGCAGTAGGGGAGTAGAGTGGGGTTATATGGGTACGTGTGAGCGATGCGGTGGTCCGCTAACAAACAAGCAGTCTCGATGGTGCTCGAGGCGCTGTTCAAAGCTCGGCCTCAAAAGTGAATATAGAAAGCGCAACCTAGAGAAGATTAAACAATATAATAACGAGTGGAGGAGCGCTAAAAACGGTGGTAATACTCCGATTAGATACCCAGCGCTCCGCCGAGCAAAGGTATGCCTGCGTTGCGATAGTGACCAGGATCTACAACTCGCCCATGTTAAGCCTATTGGCGCGGGTGGTCGTCATGATCACGTAATAACACTCTGTCGCTCTTGCCATCATCTATTCGATAACCTACTGCGTGACTTCTGGTATACAATAGAAGCATGAGTAAAGATGTATCGTTCTCGTTGGATCAAGTCGCTGCCTCAGTGATACTCACTGACATGGTCGCTCCGGTGCTAAAACAGTCCGCTGAAGCAATAGCATCTCGCGCCAGATCAATGGCTAGCAGCATGAGTAGCGACCCGCCAGAGATTACCGTTACCGAGTCGGTCGGCGTTGTGAAGCGCGGTCGGCGCGCCATTGCAACGGTTACTGCAAAGGGTGTCGATGCACACGCTAATTACATCGGACACCAAGCGCTCGCAAAAGCAAAAGATGCTGGGCGCGTCTGACGCTCCTTTATGTTATAATTTGAATATCAAAACAACACGCCAACGGTTGCGGTAAAACTGGCTTAATTAAAAGGTAATAAGCAACCACATGGCAGACATCGGATCAGCAACAGTACGCGTTACGCCGAATATGACCGGCATCCAGAGCAAGATTGCTGCTGGTTTTAAAGGCTCTGCCGGTCCAGCAACCGCCGCTCTCGGCGATGAAGTAAATGCTAATTCGAGTCCATTCCAAAACGCCATCGGAAAGCTGGGCGGTTTTGCTAAGGCTGGCGGCATCGCTATTGCCGCTGGTATGGCTGCAGGAGCGGTCGGACTAGCCACACTGACCACAAAGGCGTTGCAGTCCGGCGCGGAGCTAGAACAGCAACTGGGAGGCGCTGAAGCGGTATTCGGAGAGTATGCCGCGCAGATCAAAGCCAAAGCCGACGATGCGTATACGAATGCCGGTCTTTCTCAAAATGAATTCTTGCAGGGCGCGAACAAGATGGGGTCGCTATTCCAGGGCGCTGGCTTCAGCGTGCAGTCGTCAATGCAAATGTCAGCCGACTCAATGCAGCGCGCCTCTGACGTTGCGTCTATTATGGGTATCGACACTACGAGCGCTCTAGAAGCGGTCCAGGGAATGGCCAAGGGTAACTTCACGATGATGGATAACCTGGGTGTTGCTATGAACGACACCGCCATCGGCGCTTACGCACTAAGCAAGGGTATTAATAAGTCCACCTCCGAAATGAGCATCCAGGAGAAGGTCGGCCTTGCACAGCAAATGTTCATGGAAAAAACTGCCAAATATGCCGGCAACTACGCGAAAGAAAACGACACCCTGGCTGGCAGCATAAACACTACTAAAAAAGCGTTTGAGGACTTTATGGCAACCGGCAACGTGACCGGCTTTGTTGAGAGCCTCGTAAATACCATAAAAATTGCCGTTCCGCAGATCATCGCGCTATTGCCTAAACTGGTCGACGGCATCGTGCAAATCGTACAAGCTATCGTCCCGGCGCTTGCATCCGCGCTCCCTACTCTAATCCCTGCGCTAATTAACGCTGTGGTAAGCCTTATACAGGCGCTAGTAGCCGCAATGCCTACAATCATCCAGGCACTACTCGCGGCGCTTCCGCTGCTCATAAACGGCTTTATACAGCTATTCCTGGCAATTGTACTGGCGCTCCCTCAAATCGTTACTATGATTGCCAACGCCCTACCTACAATAATAGATGCGATTGTAAAAGGATTAACCACCCCAGAGGCGATTACAGCAATCATAATGGGAGCGATCCAATTGTTGATGGCGCTAATATTGGCTATTCCAACCGTCATAACCGCTCTTGTTAAAGCACTTCCAGAGATACAACGTGCAATATTAACTACTCTGACCAGTAAAGCGTTTATTGATCAGCTGCTAGGTGCGGGTGTCCAATTCATGAAATCAATGATCTCTGGTATTGCTGGAATGTATGGTCAAATAGCATCGAGTATCGGTTATGTTGTACAAACTATAAGTCAAATACTGTCTCCTAGCAACCTGGCGCGTATCGGTGGCGATCTAGTAAAGGGTCTGTGGAATGGTATCAGCGACGTGACCGGCTGGATACTTGGCAAAATACAGGGCTTCGGTAAATCCGTCATGGACGGCATTAAAGGCATATTCGGTATTCACTCGCCATCAACCGAGTGGGCGTGGGTCGGTAAAATGGACGTTATGGGCTTGGCAAAGGGTATTACTGACAATGCCGGGCTGGTTACTAAAGCCGTCGACCAACTAGCCACCGACGCTATGTCCGGTATGACTATAGCTCCTGCAATGGCTGGCATGAATGTAACGCCGGTTGATACTGCAGGTCTTACCGGCTCGGCAGTTGCAGCAAATGGCGGAATAACGCAAAATAATAACATCTACAACCAGGTTGATCTAGACGCTGTGACTAGAGACCTAGCATGGCAGATAAGGCGATAAAATGAATATATTAGTAAACGACGTCATAACACTAAGCGCAGACCCACAAGGCGGTCACTTTATCATTACCGGAGTAACCGGGCTTGGCTCTGCGGATATTCGAACATCCAGCTTCTTATTTGCCGGGCGGTCCGGTGGTATGGTAACCGACCAGCTTTACGGCTTCAGGACGATCGCCATCACTGGTAAAATAGGCAACCCGTCAATGACGCTAGTACAGCATAAGCTAGACCGCGCCGCGCTGCAGAACGCTATGCCACTCGGCGAGACGTTCCCGATTGACATTACCCTATTTAACGGCGAAACATACACAATAGACGTAAGCCTAACCGATCTTAAACTCGAGTATAATCGCCGGGGATACGCGAGCGACTTCCTGATCCAACTTACTGCAGGCGATCCATACTTTTACAGCACCGACGGTGGCGACGAGCACACAGCACACATTACCCGCGTTACCCAGGGTGGTTACGTTACGCCATACGACTTACCAGTCGACTGGGCTAGTGGTAGCTCGCCAACTGTAGTCTCTAACTCCGGCGAGACGCTATACTTCCCTCGCATCGAACTGCACGACCAAGCCGACAACCCTGTAATAATTAATCAGACAACTGGCGAGCGCTTCGAGCTAGATATAAACCTGGTAACCAGCGACCTCGTAGTAATCGACATGGCAAAGCGCACAGTGAAGCTAAACGGCTCAAATATCATCGGAAACAAAACCGCCGACAGTATATGGTGGGGTCTGCAGCCAGGAGACAATGCAATCGTTCTCGACAGTAATAGCGGCAGCGACACTGTTACTGCAGATATTTATTGGCGTAACGGCGTAAGGGGTCTCTAATGACTCCGACGCTAAAATATGAGTTTGAGCTATGGATAAACGGCTCGCAGGTCGGCGATATAACAAAGCTCATGCAGAACCGGCGCTATTCGCTCACACGCAACGCCAGCGAAGAGTTGAGCTTCAGCATGAGCCTGAGTGCCTTTGAGGACTACTGCGCCCAACTGGGGGCTGCTCCGCAGGCTGTGCTTGAGGCATACGTCACCGATATACGCGTAAAAAGAAACGGCAATTACTACTTCGGTGTCCACGTAGTCGATATGCAATACGCTCTCGAAGAGGACGGCATCACTGTAGAGGTAAAGGCGACCGGCTTCCTTGACCTGTTCGCAGACCGATACGTCACTATAAGTTATGCCAATATGGAGCGGGTTGCAATCATTCAGGATATACTCGCCGAGACACAGGTTACTGGCAACCCAGACGACGACTACGGTGTTACACTCGGTCCACAGCAATATAGCACCGGACTCAACGATACCGAACGTGTGTATATTGATCAGAACGTCCGCGATGCAATCGTAAACATGACAAACCTTAGCGATGGCAACTTTGACTTTCGTTTTAACTACGACCGCAGTTTCGAGACCTTCTCGCAAATAGGCAGCGACCGACCCGACAATAAATTCACGTATCCTTACAACATCAAGAGCGGCAAAATAGTCCACACAGCCACAAACCTCTGGAACTACATTATTGGTCTGGGGTCTGGGTTCGGTGAGGAGACGCTCCGTACGGTAACCGCTGACGACGTAAGTCGCGGAAACCACAAAACCCGCCAGAAGATAGTCAGCTTTAACAGCGTGAGCGTTCAGCAAACACTTGACCAAAACACTTATGCGTATCTGCAGAAAGTAAAAGACATCCTCGAGCTTCCTACCTTTAACGTGAGTGGCGCTATTGCCGACCTGGATGTACTGGGTGTGGGCGACCGCGTGCCGGTCGAGGTTGTTGGTCATACTGCCCTGCCATTAAATGGAGTCTACCGAATAGAGAAATTGAGTGTCGAGCTAGACGAAAACGACGCCGAGAGTATCGCAATTACGGTGGATAATTATGGCTTATGACCAGATTAAGCATGTCGCCAGATTACCAATTCGCTGAGAAATTCAAACAACTCCGGCGCGACATTGAGGAGATCAAGAACGCCCAGCGTGTCGGTCGCGATATTCTAAAGCCTAAAATTGTCGAATGCCTAGATGGTAGTGGCAACCCGACGCTATATGACCTCGTCACTGTCCCTGTACCGGACGGCTTTGGTGGCTATACCAACAGGGCGGACTTTGTTGCTCGCTATACTGCAGACCACCAAGACCAGCCCTGGGGAGCGCCATTATACAAATTGATGTTTGGCAGCCCCACCGTTCCGGCAACGCCCGGGCAAACGTATGGTTTCACATACCCATACCTGACAGACTTCCAGTACAAGCCGGGCAAGGTTACTTACTGGGGTTACTTTGGTAATAATAACTTCGCGAGCGCTGTTCCTATTTACATAAAGGTGTACTTCTATGCGACCGACACAGGCTCGCTAGTAGTGACCCAGGAGAGCACAATATAATGAACCCCGACGACTACTTCAACTCACTGGGTTTTGAGCTTAAAAACATCGAGGATCAAATCCGCGAAATAAAGCAAAAGCAGCCAAACGGAAACGATACCGTAAACACATACGCCAACAAAAGCGCTGCAGTTATTGGCGGGGGATGGGATATTGACTGGACTCCTGTGTGGGCATATACACCTGGATCTAGCCGAGGGTTAAATAAAGCCGTTATATTTCAATCAGACGAGCAGGACGCCCCAATTAGCTCTATGCGCTACGAGATACTGGTAAACAATACTGACTGGTATACGATCGGTGTATTCGATGCTCCTTTTATGGGCTTGGTAGCAGTAAACGGTTATGTACACGATTACTTCCTGTTGTACGCCGGGCTTGTGCCAACACCGAAAAAAGACGGCTGGTATTTCAACGTTACTGCGTACGCTAGTGGCACAAACGTCAAGGTCCGGTTTATAGTAGATAGTACCGATACCGGATCAATAACAGTACAGGATACAGCGTAATGGCAAGTCGACAAGATATAGCATCACTCCAGGAGCGCGTCGCAACCGCTATTAAAACCATTGAGGAATTGAAGCGCACACCTCAAGCTATGGCAGGCGACAGCTGGGTATATTACCGCAGGCTTATATCGCCAGCGTGGGACTTCGAGGCGCATGGAATTACCAGCCCGAGCTATCTGAAACTCTACAAAGTAACTTACAACGTCGACCGACCACAGACCGGCTTTGCGCTTGCATTCGTAGAGGTTGCCTGGGATACTCCCGCACAGAATATGTCGTACAACTGGTCGCCGGTCCGGAATGATCCATACAGCTGGTGGCTTCGCGTAAACCATGTGAATTACAACAGCGACTCCGCCGGTATAAATATCCGCTTCAATATATTCTCCCCACAAAGTGGTACAATATCAGTAACGGAAGTTTAGACTTTATGTTAAAATTAGCATTAGAAGGAATATAAACTCATGAGCCTAGCAACATCAAACAGAGACGGTGGACGAACAAGCGAGAGCGGACATTTACGCGCTCTGTTGAAAGGGCTTAAAGCTCAGGTTATGACTGGGCTGAATGTTACACAGCGCGGCGCTGGCGCTAACATGAGTGTTGATATTGCTATCGGTGACGCCATTATCCCACGAAGCGACGG
>Ga0075152_10002045_pt1 | contig 14411 bp, 11 predicted proteins | sample JI61114C2DNA_FD_70964 | JGI IMG/M metagenome (GOLD analysis project Ga0075152, IMG submission 70964) | Wastewater effluent complex algal communities from Wisconsin, to seasonally profile nutrient transformation and Carbon sequestration -... | ecosystem: Engineered > WWTP > Effluent > Algae...
GTCCAAATTAAAATGCCATTTTCCGATGGATTGTAAACGTGATTAGTGGTTGAATCCGTTAACACCAAAAAGGCAGCATCTTTTTTACTCACTTTAAATTTCTTCGATACTTCTTTGGTGATGGCTTCAATTTCTTTATGCGAGAAGGCTTTTTCGCGCATTTCCACTTTGAACAGTTTTCTGTCTAAAATGGCATTGGCCAATAAGCTTAAAATCTTGTCCTCATGACTTCTCCAGGCTTTTAGTCCGCAGATAATGTCGTTGTCATCGAGCATGGAATAGTTTTTTAATACCGTTTCCGATTTAGAAAATGCTGCCACGTTAACGTCATTCACCAAGAAATATTGTAAAGCATCGGAAGCCGGTACTTTTACGCCTTCCCGAATCAAATCTTTTGCGCGTTCAATGGCTTTAATCATCATCTGCTCCACACACAAAACGGTTTTGTGGAGGTAGACTTGCCAATACATTAATCTACGCGCAATCAGGAAGTTTTCAATGGAATAAATTCCTTTTTCATCAATCACTAATTGATCGTCTTTCACGTTGAACATTTCAATAATGCGGTCGTAGGCAATTACACCTTCATTCACACCGGTAAAAAAACTATCGCGGGTAAGGTAATCCAAGCGATCCACATCCAATTGTGATGACACTAACTGATGCAGAAACTGTTTCGGATAGGTGCCTTCGAAAATATCGATGGCCATTTTTAATTTGCCTTTGAACTGCTTGTTCAATTCCTTCATGTATATCTTCGACACCGATTCGTGCGATACCTTTGGAATCAAGATATGTTCTAGGGTATGGGAAAACGGACCGTGACCAATATCATGCAACAAAATGGCGATTGAAGCGCTGAGTTCCTCTTGTTCTGTAATCTTAACCCCCTTTATTTTCAGAATGTTTAGGGCTTTTCGCATTAAATGGAATGCACCCAACGCGTGATGAAAGCGCGTGTGTAATGCACCCGGATAAACATAATCGCTAAATCCTAATTGCTTGATTCTTCGCAAGCGTTGAAAATAGGGGTGTTCAATGATATCAAAAATCAACTCGTGCGGTATGGTAATGAAACCATGCACCGGGTCATTGAAAATTTTTCGTTTATTGAGTTGAGTTTTCAAAATATGTTAAACTAGCTATGCTTTACAGATTAAAAATTGATATTTTACGTTAGCAAGTTAAAATAAAAAATATGACTAAAACAACGATTTTATGGGCTGATGACGAGATTGATTTATTGAAGCCGCAGGTGATGTTCCTAAAAGAGAAGGGCTATGAAGTGATTACGGTTTCGAACGGGAAAGATGCGATTGCAAAATTCAGCAGCGAAAAAATCGATGTAGTACTTTTAGATGAATCTATGCCCGGCCTATCAGGGCTTCAAACCCTTACACTTATTAAGGAATTAAACCAACACGTTCCGGTAGTGATGATTACCAAAAACGAAGAGGATAACTTGATGGAAGAAGCCATTGGTTCTCAGATTGCCGATTATTTGATTAAACCGGTAAAGCCACAACAAATTTTATCGGCTCTCAAAAAGATTTTGAATAAAACCGATTTGGTGAGTGAAAAGACGGTAAGTGACTACCGAAGCAAGTTTCAGGAGTTGTTTATGCGTATTCAAGATAAACAAGATCAGAAAGGTTGGTCGGAATTGTACAAGGATTTGATTTATTGGGAAGGGGAGTTGAGTCGGGCGAATACCAAAGAAATGCAAGAGGTATTCGATATGCAGAAGAACGAAGCGAATACCGAGTTTAATAAGTTTATCATCAAAAACTACAAGAGTTGGTTTACTGCAGAAGGCATGAAAGAAGCACCTTTGATGTCGCACAACGTATTGCGCAATAAGTTGCCGAAGTTATTGAAAGAGAATAAGCCAACATTTGTGATTTTGATTGATAATTTGCGCTTTGATCAATGGCGCGCCATTCAATCGTTTTTCTTGAATCAGTTTAGAGTGGATGAAGAAGATACGTTTATGTCGATTTTGCCTACAGCTACACAATACAGCAGAAACGCCATTTTTGCAGGGATGACGCCTTTGCAAATCCAAAAACAATTTCCGGATAAATGGTTGAACGATGATGATGAAGGCGGCAAAAATATGTATGAAGAATTCTTTTTGGAAAACTTCTTGAAACGCACGTTTTCAGAGCCTATTAAGCATCAGTATGTAAAAGTAACTACGCATAAAGCAGGGCAGGAGTTGGAAGAGAATATTCTCAACTACATGAACAATAAGCTTACTGTGATTGTCTATAATTTCGTGGATATGCTTTCGCATGCCAGAACGGAAATGGAAGTGTTGAAAGAGTTAGCGAATGATGAGGCGGCTTACCGATCGTTGGCTGTTTCTTGGTTTGAGCATTCACCGCTACAAAATGCAATCAAAAAATTGGCAGGGAAAGACATTAACGTATTATTACTTACAGACCACGGTTCGGTGCGAGTAAAAGATCCTTCGAAGTGTGTGGGCGACCGACAAACAAGTACTAACATTCGTTACAAAGTAGGCAAGAACCTTAATTTCGAAGAGAAAGATGTTTTGGCGATTCGCAATCCGGAAGAGATTCAACTGCCAAAATCAAATTTGAGTTCTACCTATATTTTTGCTAAAGAAGATAAGTATTTAATCTATCCGAATAACTATAGTCATTTCGTACAATTCTTTAAAAACACATTCCAGCATGGAGGTATTTCCATGGAAGAAATGATTATTCCGGTGGTGACGATGTCGAGCAAATAAAATGGCTGATTCGATTTCTATTTTAACCACCGGTGATGGTTCCCAAACCCTGTTTTCACAGCAGTTTGATGAGATTTATCATTCTCGGAATGGAGCGTTAACCGAGTCGCAACACGTGTTTGTGCAACATGGTTTAATGAATGTCAACAAGCCGTTCATTAAAGTGTTTGAAGTTGGATTTGGTACAGGCTTGAACGCCTTGTTGTGTGCACATTATGCGCAGCAGAACAACGTTTCGATTGATTACACCGGGGTAGAATTGTATCCGGTTGATGATACTATTGCTAACCAATTGCGTTATCATGAAGCGTTGATTGATTGTCCGATTGATGCAGCCGCATTACATAAATCGCCATGGAATGACCGTGTTGCATTAACGCCTAACTTTATGCTACTGAAAATCCAACAAAGTTTCGTGGATGTTCAACTTGGAGAAATATATGATGTGATTTTCTTTGATGCCTTTGCACCTGAGAAACAACCGGAGTTGTGGGACTTGTCGGTTTTTCAAAAATGCTATGCATTGTTAGCAGTAGGAGGCGTGTTAACCACCTATTGTGCTAAAGGCTATGTAAAACGAAATATGAAGGAAGCCGGCTTTCGGGTAGAGAAGGTTCCCGGTCCACCGGGTAAGCGCGAAATGCTTGTGGCGTTCAAATGACTTGCAATTGTGGCATGATTTTTCCATCTTCACTCAATAAATAACAGATTATGAATCGTTTTAAGGTAACTTTTTTAGGGGGGGCTTTGTTAGTTTTAGTAGCTGTAATGGCTTTTCGTCCGGCAGAAACAGAACACAATGGCATTCAATGGATGACCTTTGAGCAAATGCAAGCGGCACAGAAAAAGAAACCGAAGAAAGTGATTATCGATATTTATACAGAGTGGTGTGGTTGGTGTAAGAAGATGGATAAAAACACCTTTGAGCAGCCTGCTATTGCGAAGTATGTGAATGACAATTTTTATGCTGTAAAGTTTGATGCAGAATCAAAACCTTCCATAACCTTTGCCGGTAAAGTGTATAACAATCCGCAACGCTATCATGAATTGGCTATGAAGTTGATGGATGGTAAAGCCGGTTTCCCTACTTCCGTTTATTTAGATGAAAATTTGAAACCGATTACACCTCCTATCGCTTCTTACTTAGATCCAAAGCAATTTGAGTTAATCATCAACTACTTGAATACCGAAAGCTACAAACGTGTTTCTTTCGATCAATATTCGCAGGTGTTTAAGAGTCAGATTCAGCAGTAATGGCTTCCAACTTTTTTAACGAAGTATCACCAACTTGCCAAATCCTTTTTTGAAGTATTTGTCGAAGTTCGAGTTCTGTAAGTATTTAGTTTGCGATTGCAATTTCTCCATTTCCTTATTGTTCAAATTAGTGATTACACGGTAGAAGTACACGCCATTCGCCAATAAATCGCCATATTCATCGCGACCATTCCAAGTGTATTGGGTGATGTTGGTTCCCACATACATTGGTCCTAATTCGTCTTTCGTAATTTCCTTCACCACTTTACCAGTAATGGTCATAATTTGAATCTTCATGTAATCCGGCACTTCCGAACCGGTGATAGTGAATACAAATTTAGTTGAAGTAGAAAACGGATTCGGGTAGTTCAGCACATTACTAATCATGGCTTTGTTCACCACCTCAAATGCAATACGGTAGTTGTAAAAAATATTACCTTCCTGCTTCAAACCTAATGGAGACGAGCGGTTGTCGCTTTTATCTCTATCCAAAACAAATAACTCATAGGTCCCATCATTGATTAACTGAGGTTTAAACTCAGCACGAGCTCTATTGTTTTTAGCAATATTTCCTGTAGCAGGATAGAAAGTAAGTGTGCTATTGTCGTATTGGTATTGAATAGGAACTGTTTGTCCGGGCATTTTCAAATACACTTTAACGAGAGAGGTATCATCCAATGCTAAGAATTTGTTTTCATCTTTCAAGGTAATCACAATATTCGGACGAGCAGAAACGATATCTCCGTTTACAATATGTCTACCATCAAAAGTCACATCAATCAACGGATTTATTCGATCCGGTGTTGCAGTGAAATCTAAAATGGCGTAGTTGTTGAAATGGAATTGCTCCAATTGATGTTCAGCATCTTCCGGATTCGCTTCAATCACCATTTTGTTCAAGCCGGTGTAAGCACCATTCAATATCTGCTGACGGAAATGCAAAATCATAGTATCTAAACCTAAAAGCGAATCTTGTTTTAGGATATAGTCTTGTGTTGTTCCATTGCCTAGATTTCGAATTGTGTACTTGGTGCGCATACTATCCATTGGCACATCTGTAACATTCTCCAATGCAATTTGAATATCCAACGAATCACCTAACGAAATAGTATCTAATGCTACTTTGAAATATGCGGCAGGATTCATAGCAGCTTCTGGAGCTTGCTTATATAATACTCGCCAATAGTATAATTGAGCTGGTGTTCGGGTCGTATCGTCTTGTGTGATATAGTTCAATCGGATATACGGGAATTGCTGCGCATTGATAAACGTTATAGCCGTATCCAACGTTGTAGTCTCCAATAATTTAAACTCCTGATTTAAGCCTGTAATACCGTAAATTTCGATTTTCTGGTTGTCGGCCGATTGATTCTCCATCGCATAATTTCTCCAATGTACAGAGCCCCATTCTGATGCAGGTCCAATTTTCACCGATTTCATGGTACCTTGGTTCCAACGACCCAAGAAGGTATAGTCTTTATTCACTGCTGTGGAGAAACTTGTGCCCACTGCTTCATCGTGAACAGCCGGATTCCCTTGTTCGCAGAAGAAGGTATAAGGCGCTACCACTGTTCCACTTTTATAACTTGGTAAACTTGTTGCTCCCATACTCGCCAAACGGGTAACTAATGCCGGATCCATTCCTGTCCACACCGGTTTATTATCAGAATACATTACAATGTAATTGTCGTTCGGAATACTGTCCAAGAAGTTAGTAATAACTTTCGTCCAAGGAATACCCAAAGTGGGATGATTTCCGGTAATTAAGAAATCAAAACCATATTGATCTAAGGGTTTGTTAGCACAGTGATAATTCCCAAATTTACCGAAGTTTGTACCAGAGTTTTGGCTAACCCATGGTTGGAATGTTTTACCATCAATAACCCCAAAGGTAATTCCATTCAAGAACCCACAACCTCCCATACGGTATCGATGCTGATTTACGCTATTAAAATCCCAACGCAAGTCTGATGCAGGCATTGGTCCGCCTGTAGCATCAGCCCAGCCGGTGGTTACATGAATTTCGTATGCATTCGGAAAATATTTGAAGATGCGGTCAGCCGAATCAATGTACATGTAATCTTGCGGCATTTTGTTTTTCGTGTATTGGAAGAAATGGGATTGATTCCAACCCGGATATTCATCTTTTAAATACAAGAATGAAGTGTAATGCCAGTTGAATTTGTCGGAAGGCAATACAGAATCTTTACTAACTCTCCAATAGTACACAGTGCTATCGCGCATAGTGAGCGATGGCTGCCAATGCAATACGCCACCTACTTGCGAAACCAATCCGGTTAATTTAGCCGGAGAATTGAATAATTCTGTGGTGTCTATCTGAAATTGATAGGTTCTGTATGGCGCAAAAGGGTTAACCGTGGAAGCTTTCAGCACTACATTTTGTTTCGGTACAATGGCAAATTCATAAGGATGAATTGGAATCACATCATCCGATTCGATATAGGTTCCAAATTGTTGAATATTACCGTTGTTGGTTTCTGAAAGCTCATCAATGTCTAAATCAGATTCCACCAACAATTGGAAATCGTTTTGCCCGTAGCCCAAGTTATTTACCCGGGTTGGAAGACGGAATGTAAACGTGTCTCTGTAATATGTTGCCGGATATTTGTTGTAGTAATCAGTAACTATAGGTGTTGCACCATCATAATACGTTCTTCGTAATTTAACGTGGAAAGTAGTGTCGCGTATAGCTCGGCCTAAATTTGTATTAATGATATTCACCTCAAATGTATCAACACTAGCATTTACTGTAGATGGTGTGAAATACATGGAAGTGTTATCTATTTCATAATCCGGAATATCGTATTGGTTTAATTGGATGCCCGGATCGCCATGCAGAGTCATTTCATAGGCTACCATTGAAGTAAAGTCTCCACCTGTGCTCAATGTATCCATCTGAATGGCTGTGCGTTGGAGCGCCTTTCCAAACGATTTATTATAAAAGCCTTTGTTGAAATTCTTGTAGAGGTTAGTAGAGAAATTATCCAAACCATCTGTTCGCGAAGTACTTGATGTTGCTAAAAAAGCTATAGCTCCTTTGTTTGGGGCGAGTACAAAACGTTCAGAATAACCGGGCAGTGCATCATGAATAAAGCCGGTAAAGCATCCGTTAGAGATAATGACAGGATATTTACCTTGATTAGTATAATTTTCCGGTTCGTCTACAGATATGTCAAACGCAGTGGTAGCAGCATGTCCGAAGAATGTCATTAACGAAACACCGGAATCGATGCGCCCTTTGATGACTTGCGAAAGTGTAATGTCTATAGGAGCAGAAGACGTTTTAAAGTAGGAGGTAACATGAGCTCCCCAGAAAGTATCTTGTACAATTCCTTTATAGTTATTCAAGAAATCTTTGATCATTACTTGCTCAAATACTTCTTCTCCTCCTCCAAAGTGGAGCACTTGTTTCATCCATAGTTTTTCCAATTTGTTTTGGTGAGGATCGCCAAAAGTGCTTTGTTGCAACTCGTATTCTTTGATTTTGTTGAGGTAATCTCGAATCTGATATGGATTTTCAGCAGCTAATCGTCCTACGGCTAAGGTAGGTTGATTTAAACCACGCTTTCCCGTTAGCAATATATCTGAGCCCGGATAACCAAAGGTAGGCACCAAGGACTGGTTGTAAGTATTAACATTGTATAATGCAGCCCCTAAGCGCATTTTTTGATATTCACGACCTTTTCCTATGATAAATAAATATTCAGGAGAATTTGAGCTTGTAAAGGTTTGTTCGGCAAAGGCCACAAAATTGCGAATGGCTAGAGGCGATTTCTGAACACCATAACCGAATTGATCGTACAGTTGTTCAATATCGTAAATGCGGGCGATATATTTACCGGAAGTTGGGTTATCTACCTTGTCGCGATAAGATCTGTATTGCTCAACAAAGTTGTTGTTTAAACTGTCTTTTAATAGTTTTTTATTGGTGATAATAAGATAGTTACCTTGATTGGCCAATTGAGCATAGTCCACAAAATTGATGGAGTCCATTTTTGTAATGGATAAAGTTGTAGCTGCCACATCGGCCCTAAGATAGAATTCACGGGCATTTGCTGAGGCAGGATAAATGAACTTTTTAATTGTTGCAGCAGCAGCGTCAGTGCTTTTTATGATGAATCCGTTGGTTAAATCATATAACAAAGGTTGAGTTCCCGAGCTGTTGAACAAGCTAACATCGATGCGCTGTTTAGTAGCGGCAGCATCCATTTTAAAATAAAAGGTCGTTGCATTTCCGAACTCAAATTTTCGAGGATAGATGAGTTCAGCATAATGAATAATGTTTTGTTTTGAACTTACACCACCGCCTGTTTCCTGCAGTTTATAAGTGTTTGAAGCAATTAAAGAGGTTGCAGCAATGTTTTTCTCTAATCGAGTAAAATTAAAACCATAATAGTTATCTGTTTGTTGAACAGTATTATTGAATGAGCTAACGACATTATGCGGCTCATCAGATCTACTGCCGAAACCTACACGCAGTATGGCATTAGGCCCGGTAGTGAAAACAGAAACAGCCGGTAATGCAGAGGTAAGGGATGTTGTTGAGCCTGTAGTCCAAGCAGAGCCCCAACCTTCACTTTCTTCAAATAAAGATTTGAAAGTGATATCCGGACCTGAATAGTAAGGTCTACCTTCAAAGTAGCTATTGGTATAGGTTACACGAGCTGTGTGCCAAAAATAATCTTGTTTTACAGGCAGTGGAGCAACAGTATCATTCGGAATAACAACAAAGCGAGCGTTGTTCGTACTTGTGTTTATCGTTAAGAAATAAACAGAGGTATCGGTAAATAAGCTGTGGTAGGGGTGTGGCTGTGAACCGGGCTTATTGTATAATACAGAATCTACATCGCCAATATTCTTTCTGCCATAGAAGTCAATGTAATCGGTGCTTGTAAGCGGAGCAGCAGTAGTTTTCGAAACATAAATCGGCTCAGCTTTTCCGTTGTGGTAGAGGGCGAATTGCTGAGGATTTATAGACCCTAAGTTTGGGATGGCAGCATTTAAAGTAGCATATGGAATACGATAGATTCCATCGTTCACTACTTTAATTTTAAAATAGGTTTGATTGTAGTTAATCCATTCATTCCCGAAAGGTTGTGCTTCAGCAGTGATGCCTATAGCGCTTACCAATAGCAGCAAACATACTATTTTACGGAATAAAGAATAATAGGCGTTTAATATGGATGTTAAACCACTCATGATTATTCAGTTTTTGTTTTCTTTTTAAAATTCAAATCGAGACGGAGCGAAATCACATGCGAGTATAAGCCGTTGTCTTGCGAGCCGCTTTTCAGGGAGGTGAGATTGGTAAGTGAATAGTCGATGGCAATAACCTTTACGCGAACACCTGCACCAACACTTGGCGCGAAGGATGTTTTGCGTTTGAAGTTTTCATCATAATAGCGCTGGATATTACCGATACCACCACGGATATAGCCTATCTTCCAAAGGCTAAGTTCTAAGCCGCAACTCATGTCCATACTGATAGGCTTTCCGGGCACCAACACATTTCGTTTTCCATCGGTACTGAATTGGAAGTTCACTTCAGGGGTAATGAAGACTTTATCTTTGATGTTGATTTCATAACCACCTCCCAACATAATCATAGGTGCCGTTTGCTCTAATGAGTTTTTAGGTAACTCGTTGTTGGTGTTCAAGAGTACCTGCTTTTCGGCATCCGTGAATGTAAAACGCCAAGCATTGAATGTGGTGCTGATATCGCGTAACATTAAACCTAAGCGAAGTCCCTTTCTACGATATTGAACCCCTAAATCAATCCCAAAGCCAGTTGATTTGGCAAACTTACCTACTTGACGATAGATGATTTTTGCAGAACCTCCAATACTCAAGCCTTTTACCTTTTCAAATTTCTGTGCGTAATGGAAAAGGAAAGCATAATCGGCTGTAGAGAATGAAGTGATGTTGTTGTAATTAATAGAACCGTCAGGTCCAATAAGAAACAAGGTGTTCGGGATATCATCAATACCAAAACGAAAGAAGGAGAAGCCTACTACTTTATTTTTATTGGCGAAAGGCACTGCAAACGCACCATAATCATATTTCGCAATACCAGCAAAATACTCGGTGTGCATTAAGCCTACTTGCAGATTGTTATTGATATTGGCTAATCCTGCAGGATTGTAGTAGCCTGAATAAACATCTTCAGTTGAGGCAGTGGTGGCATTCGACATGCCTAGTCCTCTGGCACCAACGCCAATGTTGAGAAATTCATTGCTGTATTTACGGATTTGTGCCTGTGAGAATCCGAAGTGGGAGAGTAGTATAAGAAAACCCAGTAATAGTTGTTTCTGTTTCATCTCGTTGAATATCAAAGTGTATCTTAAAGCTGCAGGCAATAACCCATTAAAAATAATAAAAAAAAACAAATAGGTTCCTAAGCGCTGAATTCGGGTAAGATATTTTTTCTTTCGATATGTTGTGATATAAAAAAAGCGCCATAAAGGCGCTTTTTTTATATTAATTTCAACAGTTATGCTTATGCAGCAGTAACCGGTTCTTTAGTTCCAACTTCCAATTTTACTTGGTTGCTTCTTTTTCTTAAACGGTAAGCTCTACCTTGTGGTGCAGGTAAGAAACGTTTTACAACCGGACCCGCTTCAACCATAACGTGCGTTACGAATAATGCATGATCTTCCGGTTTCAAACCTGTTTTCTGCTCCCAGTTATTGATTGCAGATTTCAACAATTTCTCCAATTTACCTGCTGATTCTTTTTTGTGGAATTTCAAAATAGTTAAAGCTTCCTCAACTTTTTTTCCACGAATCAAATCCACTACTAATCTCGTTTTACGAGGAGATGTAGGATTGCTATTTAAAACAGCACCAAACTTAGTTTTGTTCGCTTCTTTACGAGCGTCTGCTGCTACTTTTTTACGATTTGCCATGATATCTAAATTTCTTAATTAATTAAACTTATTTTTTCTTGTTACCTCCGTGACCGCGGAATTGACGTGTAGGGCTGAATTCACCTAAACGATGACCTACCATGTTCTCGGTTACATAAACAGGAATGAATTTTTGTCCGTTGTGTACAGCGAATGTATGGCCAATCATATCCGGCAATATCATACTTGGACGAGACCAAGTTTTAATCACTGTTCTTTTTCCACTTGCATTCATTTTCTCAACTTTTTTTCCAAGTTTGAATGCTACGTAAGGTCCTTTTTTTATTGATCTACCCATGATTTATAGTTTTTAGGGATGCTTATTATTTACTTCTTCTGTTCAAAATTAATTTATTCGATGATTTCGTGCGGCTACGTGTTTTCAAGCCTTTAGCTTTCAAGCCTTTTCTAGATCTTGGATGACCTCCAGATGCACGTCCTTCACCACCTCCCATCGGGTGATCTACCGGGTTCATCGCTACTGGTCTAGTTCTAGGACGGATACCTAACCAACGTTTACGACCAGCTTTTCCTAACGATTGCAAGTTGTGATCTGAGTTAGACACTGCACCGATTGTAGCTAAATTCACTTTCAAGATTTTACGTGTTTCTCCTGAAGGCAATTTAACGATAACATATCTTTCTTCTTTCGCCATCAATTGAGCAGATGTTCCGGCAGAACGAACAATTGTTCCTCCTTTTCCTGAAGTCAACTCGATATTGTGGATCAATGAACCTAATGGAATGTTTTCCAAAGGCAATGTATTCCCGATTTCCGGAGCAACTGATTTACCCGAAACGATAACTTGACCAACTTTCACACCTTGTGGAGCGATAACATAACGTTTATCACCGTTTGTGAAGTTTACTAAAGCAATAAAGCAAGTTCTGTTTGGATCGTACTCAATTGTTTTTACAGTTCCTTTTACATCGAAGTTATCTCTTTTGAAGTCAATAACACGGTAAGTTCTTTTGTGTCCACCACCGGTGTAACGCATAGTCATTTTACCTGAGTTATTTCTACCTCCTGAGCCGCCAATTTTTTTGGTCAAACTTTTTTCAGGTTTTGAAGCTGTAATCTCTTCAAAGTTGAGCAAGGTCGTGAAACGCATGCTCGGTGTGGTTGGTTTGTACTTTTTAATTCCCATTTTCAGTCTCTTTTTAATATCAGCGGTTTTAGCTCCGCTATAGTTTTAATGAATAAATTTAATTAAACGGTTGCGTAGATATCTAAAGTTTCGCCTTCTTTCAAAGTGATATACGCTTTTTTGTAAGCCGATTTGATTCCTTTTGTAAATCCTTTTTTAGTGTAACGCATTTTTGCTTTTCCTGGAATTACAGCCGTATTCACATCTGCAACTTTAACGTTGTACAATGTTTCAATTGCTTTTTTGATTTCCAAACGGTTTGCATCGCGGTCTACTTTGAAAGTATAACGATTCAATTTGCCTAACTTGTCCGTTTTTTCGGTAACTAATGGTTTTATGATTATAGCTGACATAGCTTATTCAGTTTTTAATTGTTAGAAAAGTTCGCCTCCAATGCTTTCACTCCATCTTCGGTAATCACTAATTTTTGAGCATGCATCACATCAAAGATGTTCACTAAGCGAGCATCTAAGAAGTTTACTTTTGGAAGGTTTCTTGCAGAAAGACCTACATTGTTGTTGGCCTCACCAACCAAGAACAATGTTTTGTTCTCAGCGATGTTCAAGTTGCTCAATACAGAAATGAATTCTTTAGTTTTTGGAGCTTCGAATTTGAAAGACTCAACAACGATAAGGTTACCGTTTTGTGCTTTGAAAGACAATGCTGACTTTCTTGCTAAATCTTTAACTTTTTTGTTCAATTTGAAACCATATGGGTGTGGTTTTGGACCAAATGCACGCCCTCCTCCTTTAACGAGTGGAGAACGCATATCACCTCTACGTGCACCACCTGTTCCTTTTTGACGGAACGCCTTTTTACCGGAACGAGCAATCTCGTTACGCTCTTTAGATTTGTGTGTACCTTGACGGTTGTGTGCTTGGATTTGACGAACCGATAACCACATTGCGTGCGTGTTTGGTTCGATGCCGAATACATCATCGGAAAGTTCGATTTCTCTTCCTGTTTCTTTCCCTTGTTGGTTTAATACTTTTACTTTCATAACTGTTTTTTTGTTTTATGCTTTCGCAAAAATGAAAACGCTAAATTATAATGGTATAAACTACCAAGGGCTGAAGCGAAATCATTTCAAAGAAAACGGTTGTTTCGGATGCCTTATCTTTCCAAAACGAGGTGCGAAGCTAATACTTAGTTTCAGATTTCAAAATATTTCTTTTAAAAAAGTACTATATTAGCTGTAGGACGCTCTCATTTCTAACGCATTAAATGTAATTGATATGAAGGAATTTCTTGTCGCACACCTCGGTGCAGTTATTTCTGCAACAGTTTTAGGCCTTTTCGTGATTTTTGGAATACTTTATTACACTACGGATGTAGTCGATCGTATTCAGGGGTTTATCGATGACTTAATTGAATAAGCTAAACTTGTTTTTACTATAGTGGCGGTATCGTTTTAACTATGCCTTAGCTACGTATGGCATCTACCGGTCGCATTTTCGAAGCTTGGAGAGCAGGAATAAAACCTGAGATGATTCCTATTACGAACGAAATCCCGAAGCCGGTCATAATGTTTGATGCCGTTATATAGAATACAAATGTTGATTCTTGGTAGTTAACCAAGTACCATTCTAGTCCCGTGACCAGTATATACATGAGGAACAACCCGATGAATCCACCCAACAAGCACAAAATGATAGCTTCTAACAAGAACTCTAATAATATATAGATACGTTTTGCTCCTAGGGCTTTTTTGATACCGATAATATTGGTTCGTTCTTTAACGGAAACGAACATGATATTAGCAATCCCGAAACCGCCCACCAACATCGAAAAGCCGCCAATCAAGAAGCCGGCAAAGGAAACAAAGGTGAGTACGGAGGAAATGCCATCGGTAAATACACTCATCTTATTGAGCGCGAAATCATCGTCTGTGGTGGGAGGTAATCTGCGTATGGCTCGCATGGCTCCTCGTGTTTCGAATTTCATTTCTTCGAAAGGTACCCCTTCTTTAGGTTTTAGAGCTACCAAAGGATCGCCACCGTTCATGTTTGAGATTAATCCTAAGGCTTTGTAGGGAACTACAACTGCATTGTCGAGTGTAAAGCCGAATAAATCGTCTCCTTCTTTCTTGAGTACACCAATTACTTTGAGTTTCACTCCGCTAGCCGAAATATCTCGTCCTTCAATATTGGAACTAGAGCCGAACAGTGTTTCCGCCACATTTGCTCCAATTAAGCAGGATCGCGCACCGCTACTGAATTCACTTTGGGTGAAGTAACGGCCTTGTGTAAAATCCAAACTTTTAATGAGGTTGTAATCTTTAGTAGCTCCGGTAACGGTTACATTTTCGATACTTTCGTTATTGTAT
>Ga0075152_10002049_pt1 | contig 14399 bp, 9 predicted proteins | sample JI61114C2DNA_FD_70964 | JGI IMG/M metagenome (GOLD analysis project Ga0075152, IMG submission 70964) | Wastewater effluent complex algal communities from Wisconsin, to seasonally profile nutrient transformation and Carbon sequestration -... | ecosystem: Engineered > WWTP > Effluent > Algae...
CCTATGTAATCTAATTGCAGGAGTAATAGCATATCAATTTCTTCCAAAAAAACCGTCAATTAAATTTGACAAACTAGAAACCAATCAGTTAGCTTTGTATTAATAATCGAGCTCAGGTTAAAAGATATTTAGGCAAAACATACCCCATAATTAATTTTATCACTTATGAAATTGATGGTCAATTTAGACTGGAAAGTGGTGGTCAATTTGACCGTTTTTTCCAATATGACAATTCAAAAATTTAATAACAAAACAAATATTTATAAAAATGTCGCTTAACTTAATCTCCAGTTTTTATTTGCATATCCAGTTTATGTTATAGTGCCTTTTCCTAAGTTTAGTTTGTCACGTTCTTAAGTGTTCATTCTTTCTCAGAGTATTTCTCTTTATCTTAAGAAAGATTAATAACAGATATTATATTTGTTATTAATCTTTCAAATCAATTATTATTCTTTAATAATTCTTTTAACTATCGATTGGTTATCAGTTGTAATTTTTACAAAATAAATTCCTGTAGCTGCATTAGACAAGTCAATTGAAGTTTCAATATTTGATGATTGAAATGCAGATTTTGATAGAATAATTTTACCTGTTAAGTCATAAATATCAATTTTTGTTGGTTGCACATTTCCTAATGAAATATTAAAAATGCCTTTTGAAGGATTTGGATAAACCTCTATACTATCTAATTCAAAATTTTGATTTGAAAGTGTGCCATTGATTACAAAATCATCAATATTTACACCTCTTAAATTTTCCGCATCATCTGAATGAAATACAATTCTAAATATAATATTTGTTTCAGAATTTAAAACACTTAATGGATAAGAATATGTTGTTAATGTAGTATTTGTTCCTGTCCATTGAGCTCCTGGGCAATTATAACAATCGTTGCCAGCCGTAGTAACGGTTCTGTCGCTATTATACCAATTTGCACCCATTGCACCTAAAACACTCCAAGTTGCACCAAAATTAGTTGAATATTCTACATAAACTATGTCCCAATTTTGCTCTAAATCATATTTCATTGCAAAACTAATCTGAGGATTAGAAATATTTGAAAGATTATAACATTGTGAAACTAAATATGATTTTGTCTTATCTGGATAATTTCCAGTTAAATTAGTTGTATAAACAGTATTACCTGAAGACGTCATAATCCCTAAATCTCTTATTCCTCTAACCCATTGAGAACCTGCACTTCCTTCATTATAAGAAATTAAAGCATTTTCAGATGTTGTGAAAGGATTTACCGCACCAACTATTCCCGCGTCATTTATGTAAAAAGTTGATGCCCCTGTGTTATTATCGGAATACGCATCATTTGTTATAGTTGATGTAACATTTAATATATGTACACCTCTTGTTAAAGTTACCGAAGGTAAACTAATCATTGCGTTTGTATTTGCAACTAAAGAACCATTCCAAACATAATTATAAGGAATAGTATCAATTGTGTAATTAAACGTTACATTTGTTATTTCATTTGTTCCATTATTTTTAACTTCAATCTGAGGAGTAATTGTAGTACCACAATTGATGTTTATTCCTGGACTTTGAATACTCACAAATTTTATGTCATCTGTAGGAACTTGAACTGGAATATCTGTTTGCCAAATTCCTCTTCCATAAGTTGCAGCCACTAGTTTAGCATCTTCTAAGTTTATCTCTAAATCAGTAACCGAAACATTTGGCAAGTTTATGTCAAATGGTTGCCAAGAAGCCATAGAATCATCTCTATAATAAACACCTAAAGCTGTGCCAAGATATAATGGGTTGTCGGTATTTCTTCCTTGATGAACAATACAGTTTTTTCCAATTGCAGGTAAACCTACTGAGAAATCATCGAAAGATATTCCTCCGTTTATAGATCTTAATACTTGACCTCCTGAACCAGAAGTTGTTATATATACAATACTACTATTTGATGAATTAACTTCGATTGATGTTATAGCGCTTGGAGCACTATCTGTGTTTATAAATGTAACTCCTAAATCAATACTCTTATATAAGCCAGACCCATTAGCAACATACATAATGTTATCGTCCGATGGATCAATACTTATTAATTCTAAATTTCCTGAACCAATTGCATTAGTGTTTTGTTGAACCCAAGCACTACCTGATAGCCTATACAAATTGTTAAACCCTGAAAAAATAGTTCCTGAATTATTAGATGTTAAAGGAGTTACCCAATTACCCTCTATTCCACCAGGAGAATTAACTGATCCTGAGTTTGAATTACCCGCAGTATTACTGATATACATGCTACTTCCATATTGTATAAAACCATAATACTGATTTGGATTATTAGGATTAATAGCAGTGTCCATTCCATCAGCGCCATAATAGTTTTTCCACTGCCCACTACTGTAAGCATGTCCTCCATTATCTTGTAAACCACCTACCATGTTGGCTGCTGATTGTTTTGAAACTGCAATTTTATAAAATTGACTAATTTGAACGCCTGCCGTTAAATCTGTAAAGTTTGTGCCACCGTTACTTGATACATAAATTCCTCCATCGCTTCCACAAAAAAGTCTATTACCATGAAATCCTAAATAATGTATATCTGCATGTGTATAGGAAGGTGCTGTCGGAGAATCCCAGTTATTCATTTTTGTAAGACTTGTACCACCATTATTAGATTTCCAAACATTTAAACATCCTGTATAAATTTCATCTACATTTATTGGTGAAACAGCTAGAGCTAAATCAAACCATGATTGATTAGATTCAAAGATATCTGTTGATGCATTTCTTACTGTAAAATTTATTCCTGAATTTATAGAGCGATAAATTCCTTGAAACCCATAAGATGTATTAGCACTTAATATGTAAACATATTCAGCATTTGCAGGAGTAACATCTAACAATAATCTTCCTGAATTTGTTGGTAATCCAGTAGTTATTTGTGTAAAACTTGTTCCTGTGTTTGTTGAACGATAAAATCTATTGTTTGAAACTGCGTAAACCGTTGTTGGATCACCAGGTTTTAATCGAATGTTTCCTTGAGAAAAATTTCCTGTTTGAACTTGAGCCCAAGAGGCTCCAGCATTAGTTGTTTTATATATTCCATTATTAGTTGCGCACCATAAAATTTGATTGTTAGTAGGGTGAATTATAATATCACCCGCACTTGATGGATTAGAACCTCCCATAGCTCCTGTTGGATTCCATGTTAAACCTCCATCGATAGATTTATAAACTCCCACTGAATATGAATCACCTGCATCTTTATCTCCGGTTGCAATGTAAATTACATTCGAATTAGAATAATCAATTGCAATTCCCGAAACACCAATTTGAGGTAATTCATCTGTTAATGGTGTCCAGGTATTTCCATTATTCGTTGATTTCCAGATTCCTCCAGCTGGCGCACCCAAATAAATAGTATTTGGATTAGAAGGATCTACATGAACAATATTTACTCTCCCTTGACCAGAAGCCCAAGAACCTGTATTTATATGTGTAAATGGACCGATAGGTTGCCAATTACTCACTGGAAGTGACATTATAGTGTTTCGATTTGTATTTGATTGCTTTTTTTGACGCCAAGCATTCCAAAATTCTTCAGCGGATATTACATAACCTTGTTTGTTTACATAATTTCTCCAATGATATTCCCAACGCATAAATGGTTTGAAACCTGAACCTCTTACATTTCTGTCTCGAGTTGACCAGTATTGATTGAATGCAACGACTTGTTCGTCAATTGTAGATTGACCTGCTCTGTCCGCATTTACATTATTCATCCATGGTGCAGATGAGTTAAATTGTGAAAATCCTAGAAAGGAACACAATAAGCTAATAATCAAGTAATTTTTAATCATTTTATTAGTAGTTTTATAGTAAGGTTAACACAAATATAACAAATATTATCAATTAATTATATTTTTAACACTTATATGACATATAATTATATAAATAAAATAAAATAAACGCTATTTTTGCAAAAAAAGATGTAATGATTAACTATTTAAAACCTTACAAAACCTTCATAATTGTTTTCTTAATTCTTACTATTGGAATTTTCTTAGGAATATACACTTTACAAACGCCTGAAAAATCACTTCCGATTTATTCTCCAAGAGATATTAATATAGAATTAGTAGATTCTACAGTACAACACATTGGCAATGATCATAAAATTGCCGACTTTTCATTTACAAATCAAAACGCAAAAATTATTACTCAAAAAGACTATGAAAATACTATTTATGTTGCTGATTTCTTTTTTACAACTTGTTCTACTATTTGTCCAAAAATGACCGATAATATGATTTGGTTGCAAAAAAAATTAAAAAACTACCCAAATGTAAAATTTTTGTCTTTTTCAGTTACGCCTGATATTGACACACCTGAAGTTTTAAAAAAATATGCTATTAAAAAAGGGGTTGATGATTCACGATGGAATCTAGTTACTGGTGATAAATCGACCATTTACTACTTGGCTCGAAAATCGTATTTGGCTGTAAAAACAGGCAAACCAGAAGAAATGTATGATATGGTTCATACCGAAAATTTTATTTTGGTCGATAAAAACAAACGAATTCGTGGTTTTTATGATGGTACGAATTTAAACAAACCAGCAGAAGATGAAAAAACCAAGAACATACAACAATTATTAAAAGATATTATTTGGCTTTCTGAAAACCAAAAATAATTTTATTAAAGTTGAAAATTATCAGCCTTAATATAATAATAATTTTTATTTTTGTATTTTAATTCAATCTAAATAAATGAAAATTTATTCTTCCGAACTTAAAATTGGAGAAATTGGAGAAATAGCTTCAATCAACTTAGATGAAATCCCACTAAAGTTATTAGAAATGGGGTGTTTGCCTGGAAATTCCATTACTTTAATTCAAATCGCACCTTTAGGTGATCCTTTATACTTTAATGTAAATGATTCGCATGTGGCTATTCGATTAGAAACTGCAAAAGAAATCACAGTTACCAAATTGTAATTCTCATGAGTAAAAATCCTATCAAAGTTGCTTTAATTGGAAACCCAAATGTGGGCAAAACATCGGTTTTTAATGAATTAACGGGATTGAATCAACAAGTGGGAAATTATCCCGGAATCACGGTTGAAAAAAAACAAGGTATTTGCAAATTAAACGAAAATACTAGAGCAAAAATCATTGATTTACCCGGAACTTACAGTTTAAATGCTAGTTCAATTGATGAAAATGTGGTAATTGAATTATTACTTAACAAAAACGATGAAGATTTTCCAGATGTTGCCGTTGTGATTACCGAGGTGGAAAATTTAAAACGAAATCTACTCCTTTTTACCCAAATTAAAGATTTAGAAATCCCGACCATTTTAATAATTAACATGGCGGATAGAATGGAATTGAATGGAATTGAATTAAATATTCCAGTTTTAGAAAGAGAACTAAAAACGAAAATTGCTTTAATTAGTTCACGCAAAAAAACAGGAATTGACAAATTAAAAAAATTAATTCTTAAACACGAAATACTTTCAACCGAGCCTTGCTTGAATGCTTCTTCAATTGATCTAGATTACTTTAATAATTTAAGAAGAGCATTTCCTAATCAGTTGTTGTATAAACTTTGGTTAGTGATTACGCAAGATGTGAATTTCTTAAATTTAGAACGAAACGAAATCAAAAGTTCGTTTACAAAATCACATGCCGATTTAAAACGTTTGCAACAAAAAGAAACCATCAAACGCTATCAATTTATCAACGATACTTTAAAAAATGGTCAAAAAATAGATGTTTCAAAAACATCTGATATTAGAGCAAAAATTGACCGCATTTTAACCCATAAAGTTTTTGGCTATGTAATTTTCTTCGGGATTTTAATGCTAATTTTTCAATTTCTGTTTGATTGGAGCAGTATTCCGATGGATTTTATTGATGAAGCTTTTGCTAACTTTAGTGCTCTTGCACAGCACAATCTTCCTGCTGGCGAATTTACAAACCTCATCAGCGAAGGCATAATTCCAGGCATTGGTGGCATCATAATTTTTATTCCTCAAATTGCATTTTTGTTTCTCTTTATTTCAGTTTTAGAAGAAAGTGGCTACATGAGTAGGGTGGTGTTTTTGATGGATAAAATCATGCGCAAATTTGGACTTTCTGGCAAAAGTATTGTGCCATTAATTTCGGGAACGGCCTGTGCAATTCCAGCAATTATGAGTGCCAGAAACATCGAAAATTGGAAAGAACGCTTAATTACAATTTTAGTAACGCCTTTTACTACTTGTTCCGCTAGATTGCCTGTTTATGCAATATTAATATCCTTAATTATTCCCGAAAAAAGAATTTTTGTTTTTTTAAATTTACAAGGATTAACCTTGATGGCATTGTATTTATTAGGTTTTGGGATGGCAATTTTTTCGGCCTTTTTATTAAATAAATATTTAAAACTCAATTGTAAATCGTATTTTGTAATTGAAATGCCAAGTTATAAAATTCCGCTTTTAAAAAATTTGAGCATCAATGTTTTAGAAAAAACCAAAGCTTTTGTTTTTGGTGCTGGAAAAATTATTTTGTCTTTATCCGTTATTTTATGGTATTTGGGTTCGCACGGATTAAGCGATGATTTTAATAATGCTGAAAAAATCATTGCCACACAAAATCAAAACAAAACCATAACTTCGGAAACATTTGAAGACCAAGTAAACACTTTCAAATTAGAAAACTCATACATTGGTTATATGGGAAAAGCCATTGAACCAGCCATTCGCCCACTTGGTTATGATTGGAAAATAGGAATTGCTGTGGTGAGTTCGTTTGCCGCTCGTGAAGTTTTTGTAGGCACATTAGCCACCATTTACAGTGTAGGAAGTCATAATGATGAGGAAACTACCATAAAAAACAAAATGGCAGCTGAAGTAAATCCAGAAAACGGAAACAAAATATTCAACTTTGCCAGTGGAATTTCATTGTTGTTGTTTTATGCTTTTGCGATGCAATGTATTTCAACTTTAGCCATCGTTAAAAAAGAAACCAATTCGTGGAAATGGCCCATCATTCAACTGGTTTTTATGAGTGGATTTGCATACTTAACCGCTTTTATTACTTATCAAGTGTTAAAATAGTTTTGTATTAGCGTCGTTTCTTGATGCTGCACTTCTTTGCAAAACCTTTATAAATAGGCACAATACCCTTAAAAAAATAATTAAAAATTTATTATTTATATTTTGTCTAAATAAAATTAATTTCTACTTTTGCAATGTAGATTTAATCTAAATAAAAATGAAATATATAATTATTCCTGTTGCCTTACTTTTTAGTGCAACCTCATTTTCTCAAGAAAACAAACAAAACGATAGCATCAAAATACTGAAGGAAGTTGTAATTTCTGCCAATCAAATTATCGGAAGCAAATTTGAAGCAGTTAACAAAACGGGTTCGGCATCTTATATTTCATCCGAAGATTTACAAAAATTCAATTATACCGATATTAATAGAGTATTGCGCTCTGTAAATGGTGTAAATGTATATGAAGAAGACGGTTTTGGATTGCGACCAAACATCAGTCTAAGAGGCACTTCGCCCGATAGAAGTGCTAAAATTACCTTAATGGAAGACAATATCCTAATTGCGCCTGCTCCTTATAGTGCGCCTGCAGCCTATTATATTCCGTCGGTTGGCAGAATGAGTGCGGTTGAAATTTTAAAAGGCAGTAGCCAAATTCAATATGGCCCATTTACTACAGGAGGAACCATTAATTTTGTTTCAGCACCAATTCCTTCAAAATTTAGTGCCGGTTTTTTAACCAATTACGGAAGTTTTAATACGAGTCGAACCGTTACAAATGTTGGTATTGCAAACAAAACTTTTGGCGCAGTTGTTCAATATCTAAACTATAATTCAGACGGTTTTAAAAACTTGTCTAGTGGAACTAATACAGGCTTTGATAAAAATGATTTTATGGCAAAGTTCAAAATTCAATCAAAACCAACTAGTAAACTATACAATGCCATCGAATTTAAAATGGTGTATTCCGATGAAGTTGCAAATGAAACTTATCTTGGATTAACTGAAGATGATTTTAAAACCTCACCTTTTATGCGCTATGCAGGTTCTGAAAAAGATAATATTGCCACAAAAAACAATCAGTTTTCTGTAACGCACACTTTTAAACCTAGCAATTATTTTAGTGTAACCACAACGGCATATCGCAATAAATTTGCAAGAAATTGGTACAAATTAAACGATGTAAGATTTGGCGGAACAACCTATGCAATTGATGCCATTTTAGAAGACCCAATTGCAAACGGTTTGGCTTTTGATTATGTAACAGGTGCGCAAAATTCGCCAAATAATGCCTTGAGAGTTAGAGCAAATAACAGACAATATTTGGCACAAGGCGTGCAAACTAAATTGGATTTTCATTTTTTAACAGGCAATGTATATCACGATTTAGAAATTGGAATTCGCTATCACAAAGATAATGAAGACCGTTTTCAATGGAACGACAACTACGCTATGATTGACGGTGCTATGGTTTTAACAACCGCAGGAATTAGAGGAACTCAAGACAACCGAATTGCCTTTGCAAAAGCTTTAGCCGCTCATGGTTTATATAAAATTAGATATAATAATTTAACCATTACTCCTGGAATTCGTTTTGAAACAATAGATTTAAGAAATGAAAACTATGGCACAAATGATGTAAACAGAACAGGTGCAAATTTAGTTGAAAACGACAATCATTTAAAAATTTGGTTACCTGGTGTGGGAGCAAATTATAAAATGGACAATAATTTTTCTTTTTTTGGAGGTGTTCACAAAGGATTTGCACCGCCAACAAACACGCCAGGAACTGAGGCTGAAAAAAGTATTAACTACGAAATAGGTTCTCGTTTTAGATTTAAAAAATTATCGGGAGAAATTGTAGGATATTTTAATGATTATTCTAATTTATTAGGAAGCGATTTAGCAGCAAGTGGAGGAACAGGGACTTTAGACCAATTCAACGCAGGTGAAGCAAATGTTAAAGGTATAGAATTATTGTTAAACTATCAATTTTTAAAAGAAGATGGAAAGTTCAAATTGCCTATTTCGTTTGGATATACTTTAACTGATACCGAATTTGTAAATGAATTTGCAAGTACAGACGGAATTTGGGGAACAATAGCAAAAGGAGATGAAATTCCATACATATCTAAACATCAATTTAATGCTTCTGTTGCTTTGGAATATGCAAAATTTGAGTTAGTTTTAGCCGCTCGTTTCAATGGTGAGTTTAGAACAATTGCAGGTCAAGGTTCAATTCCAAGTAGTTTTTCTGTACCTAATAATACTGTGGTTGATTTTGCTTCTAAATATAAATTTAATAAAAATTTCAGCCTAATAGGTAATATTAATAACCTTTTTGATACTACTTATTTGGTTTCAAGAGTTCCTGCAGGTTTGCGACCAGGAATGCCCTTTAGTGCATCTGTTGGTATTGCAGCACAATTTTAATTTTTAGTTAATAAAAAAGCAATCTCGATAGTTTGGAGATTGCTTTTCTTATTTTTGCATTATGAATATACAACAAATCTTAGTTTACATTTCATTAGCCATTGCCGTAGGATTTTTAATCAAAAAATTCTTTTGGAGAAAACGAACCAAGAAATCAAAATCTTGTGGCGATGATTGTGCTTGTCATTAAAAACTAGTGTTTTAATCATGGCTTAGTTCATAAATCGTACGAAAAAACTAAAAACCCGTAGTGCATTGTATAGTAGTTTAGTTAAGGTACTCATCCCTATCTGAATCTCTAGAACCATTGCTTGAAAATCTCTTTTTGCTCTAAAGGTAAATATAGAACAATTTCACTTTTTATTATATCTTTGTCAAGTACCCTATACATAAGTGTCAATTTTGAGATGATTGTATTTTGCAATACAAATTTTGTCAACCCTTTTATATTTACAAAATAAGTTTAAATCCCTTTATTGTTTTGTAACAATTTATATCTTTGCTTCATAATATTTATTTACGTAAAATCCATTAAAAATGAGTGTAATAGAAAAAAAATTGAAAGACCGAAGTGGTTCAGTTTGCGAAATTAGTGGAGCTGAACATGACTTAGTTGTTTATGTATTACCTCCAACAAATGAAAGAACGGTTGAAAATAGTGTTTTAATTGCAAAATACTTAAAAGACCAAATTGAAAACCTAGAAACTACTAATGAAAAAGATTGGAGAGGATTATCTGAAAGTATGTGGAGTGAGTATTTACCAGTTCAAATTCTATCTTGGCGTATGTTAGCTCGTTTGAAAAAAAACGATTTGCTTGACATGATGTACTTAGACGAAGAAGCATTGGAATGGGCAAAAGCAACGGGTGAATGTGTAGAAGAAGACGAAAACAAAGTTGTACATAAAGATTGTAACGGTGCTGTTTTACAAGATGGTGACTCAGTTGTATTGATTAAAGATTTAGATGTAAAAGGGGCTACTTTTACCGCAAAACGGGGAGTTGCTGTGCATAACATCAAATTGGTTTGGGACGACGGTAACCTTATTGAAGGTAGAGTAGAAAACCAAAACATTTATATTTTGACACAATACGTAAAAAAAACGAAGTAATTTTAATATATCGGTGTTGCGATTTCAATAAGTGTTGGAACTTTGATCGTACTTAATAAAAGAGTAATTTACTTATGCAGATAAAGATTAAATTTATCGAGTAATTTATTTATAACCTGAACTCGATTAATAAAAAACGGCTATTGATTAGTTTTAGAAACATTAATGTCCGATAAAAATTAAAATCGGATTTTTATTGTTTTTATGACACTATCCTAAAAAGTATGTAAGCTAAAAATAACTAGGGTATACTTTTTAATTAAAGTTGAACCCTTTTTTTTAATATAGTTAAGAACTAATTGAGGATAGTGTCTTATTAACCTCTTTTCAACCAACCCGTAACACTTAATCGGGGTTTATTAGTTTCTAAAACTTCATGAACCAATTCATTACTCTTAAAAAAAACTGTCTTTCTGTTCGTTGGTTCAATTTTTTGAGCAATATCTCCTTCGTAAATGCACAATTCTCCGCCATCTTCGCGTTGCCAATTTTCATTCAAATATGTAATCATCGAAAATTGTCGGCTCGAATTATCTTGAAATTGATCCAAATGTTTTCTGTAAAAACTTCCTTTATCAAACAACGCAAAATGAAACTCATAACCAGTAATTCCAGTATAACAACTTCGATTTAAATACGACACAAAAGCATCTACTTGATCTAAAAATGTATTTTCATGTATGTTATTATTCGCTCGGTCTAACCAATAAATAGCATCGTTTCTTATCGCTAAATTTTTAGTTAATTTCCCTGCATTTCCTATTCCTGCGGCTCTCAATAAACCTTGTTCTTTTAATTCAAACAATCTATTTATCAAGTGTTTAGATAATTTTTCAGATACAAAATGCTCCACAATTCCGACTTTAGAATCCAAATAACTCGAAATTAAGGTTTCAAAACAATCTTTCATTATATTAGAATTGTAAAATACCTTACAAAGGTATCATTTCTTTTTAAATTTGGCGTTCTTGCTTGCTTAGTGCCTCGAAATAACAAGATTAGTTTACACACATTATATCCAAGCGAAGCGAACATACGAAGTAATCTTTAATTCATAAAATATAAAATTTTATAAATTAAAGATTTTCTATTCCGTCCCTAACGTAAACCCGTGTTTATGCAAAATCTGTGTTTTTATAGAAACCTTTTAATATGAAATATATTCTAAAAATTTCGTGAGAAACGAACTTTCTTATCTGAACTTAAGTATACAATATATTTCACCCCCTTTTATATCAAACTCACGCTATTTATTGTAAATATGTTCTTTTAAATTTTTAAACATGTCAATAGTCATATTTTCTATGTCGAAATCATTTTTCCAACCCCAATCATTTCTAGCCGAAGTATCATCAATACTTACTGGCCAGCTATTAGCAATATTTTGGCGAAAATCAGGCTCATAGTTTAATTCAAAATTTGGATAGTGTTTTTTAATTTCTTCACCAATTTGTTTTGGAGTAAAACTCATTGCTGCTAAATTATAAGCAGAACGAATTTTGACTTGTTCTGTTGGTGCTTTCATTATTTCTATGGTAGCTTTAATAGCATCATCAATATACATCATAGGTAATTCCGAATTTTCAGACAAGAAACATGTAAATTTTCCGTCCGTAATAGCTTTGTGATAAATATCTACTGCGTAATCAGTAGTTCCACCACCTGCTTCGGTACTCCAACTAATTAAACCAGGATAGCGAATACTTCTTACATCTACACCATATTGTTTATGATAATATTCGCACCATCTTTCTCCAGTTTGTTTTGAAATTCCGTAAACCGTAGATGGTTCCATAATGGTGTATTGAGGAGTATTATGCCTCGGCGTTGTAGATCCAAAAACCGCAATACTTGAAGGCCAAAAAATCTTTTTGATTTTTCCTGCTTTGGCTAAATTTAACACATGGAACAATGAATTCATATTTAAATCCCATGCAAATGCAGGATTTTTTTCAGCTGTAGCAGAAAGTAAAGCTGCCATTAAATACACATCAGTAATTTGATATTGCTCAATTAAATGTTCAATTTGATTATAATCTAAAGCATTAACAACTTCAAAAATTCCGTTGTTAACTACATTATTATTTAGTTTTCGAATATCGGAAGCAATTACATTATTAACGCCATAAGTAGCCCTAAGTTTAGCAGTAAGTTCAGTCCCTATTTGACCACATGCACCTATTATTAAAATTTTCATGTTAATTTAATATGAAATAATTATATGAAACAAATATAATTATTTCACACAAATCTAAAGTCGCTTTTTTTGTTATATTTTTATTTATTTGTCCAATAAGTACATATAAAACATTTTATTAAAATTCAATTTACTATCTTATTTAATTCTACAACAAATTTTAGAAGCAAAGTTTTTTATAGGCTTCATTTTAAAGAATAAAGAACTAAATTGGGTTCAATATAAGTCTAGTTCTAACATGGAAGTTATGAATGTGAAAAATTATAAGTAGTTCTCTTTCTTGTAATTTAAAAAAACATACCTTTGTACTCTATTTTAAACTTTCATAAAATGAAAAAAATATTTTTACTAACTACTCTTATTTTGAGTGCAAACATTATAGCGCAAACATTTACTGACAATGGTATTAATTACAACGTAACCGATCCTATCAACTTTAAAGTAGAAGTTGGAGATAATACTAGTTTTTCAGGATCTGCCAACATACCTACTACAGTAGTATACAATAGTCAAACTTATGAGGTGACTAGTATATTAGCGAATGCTTTTTACTATTCTAATAGTCTAACATCGATAACCATAGGAAATTTGGTTAATTCTATTGGAAATTATGCTTTTGAAGGTTGTAATAATTTAACTTCAGTAACCATTGGAAATTCGGTGACTTCTATTGGAAATTATGCTTTTTCTTATTGTTCTGGTTTAACATCTATGATTATTCCTAATTCGGTGACTTCTATTGGGAACTTTGCTTTTCATGCTACTAGTTTAATGACTGTAACCATTGGAGATTCGATAACTTCTATTGGGAGTTTTGCTTTTGCTTATTGTAATTATTTAACAACTGTAAATTGTTATATAACGACACCTTTACCTATTGATTTAACTGTTTTTGACGGTGTTAATCAAGCTAATTGTGCTTTAAATGTAAATAATGCTACAGCGGTGGTAGCTTATGAAGCTACAGCGGTTTGGACCGATTTTAACCCAATAAATGGGGTTTTGGCAAACAATAGTTTTGTAAAAGATGGTTTCTATTTGTATCCAAATCCAAGTAATGGGATTTTAAATATTAGCTTAGAAAACAATTTACAATTAGAAAAAGTAACTATTTATAATCAATTAAATCAAGTAGTAAAAACGATGACTACTACTTATGCTATTTCTACATCAGAATTAGCAAGAGGTAGCTATTTTGTTGAGGTAGTTACTAATAAAGGTAAAAGAACGAAACAATTACTAGTTCAATAAATACTTTTGTTTACAATATCTAAAAAAGTTTATTAATAAAATAAACTGTACCCAAAAGTTTAGACAAATTTATAATTAATTTTGATAATAGAGAGCTCGGTATTTAATCGGGCTCATTTTGTTTAAATTTGATTTGATTCTTTCGTTTTTTTAATAAAGTTCATTTAACCTTTTAAAACAAAAATCAAATCAAAAAAAATGTGGCTTAAGACATACAAATCAAAAAGTTACAAAAGATGAATTGCTTGTAAATCGTCAGCAAAAAGGGACTGATTTAATTCAAAACTAAGAGAGTGTTTTCAAAAATTATTAACTTTGAAATAGTATGAAAACACCTAAGAAAAAAACAGCAGAGAATTTCATCAAAGACATTCGTAGAAATACGC
>Ga0075152_10002050_pt1 | contig 14397 bp, 22 predicted proteins | sample JI61114C2DNA_FD_70964 | JGI IMG/M metagenome (GOLD analysis project Ga0075152, IMG submission 70964) | Wastewater effluent complex algal communities from Wisconsin, to seasonally profile nutrient transformation and Carbon sequestration -... | ecosystem: Engineered > WWTP > Effluent > Algae...
TCCTGGGCGTGCTGCACGTTAGGAGTGGTATTGTTGGCGACAGCTAGTGAGGTAAGCATGGTTGCTATCGGGCAATTTTTAGCCGGCTTCGGTGGCAACCCCGCAATTACGCTAGACTACTCATTCATCAACGAACAAAGCCTTGGCAAGTCACGACAGTACTTCAGTGTGGGCATCCAAATCTCCCTCGCAATTGCTGAGGCCCTCCTAGGACCGGTGTTCTATGGAATTCCCAATTGGCGAACCGTAGCGTACATCTTGTTAGCCCCAGTGGCCGTAGTGAATATTCTATTATTCTACTTGGAAGAATCACCGAAGTTCATGATCAGCAAAGACTCGGCATTGACCCTCCAGATCCTCAACAACATCGCCAAGAAGAATAAAAAGTAGCGGCTCAAGTTAGACGATGTTTTGGAGGTGCAGCAACATAATGCGGAAGTTGAGAACACTGGCACCTCAGTTTTCGATCTCTTCAGGTATAAGAGTTTGAGAGCGAAGGCTCTGGCTTCTGGGCTCGTGTTCTTCGGGATTCAGGCCATTTACTACTCAACATCGTTCAACCTTGGAAACGTAGGGCTTAGTATATATCTCAACCAGGCTATAGTTGGGGTGAGTGAAGGTATTGGATATATTGCAGCGGAAATTGCCATCCCGAAGGTCAATCGACGAAAGTTATCGTTCATTGGAATGGGACTTTCAAGTCTGCTATGCTTTGTGTTGGCCTTTATCAATACGGAATCAGACACAGGAAAGATAGTCTCAGTCGCATTTCTCTTTGCCATGCGTTTCACGCTCTGCATGTTCTGGGCCATATTCTACGTCTACCTTGCTGAAATGTTTCCAACACGGGTAAGGAGTTTAGCCTTCGGCTGGGCAAGTGCCATCGGAACAATTGGAAGTGCGGCTAGTCCGTACCTCCTGCATGTTTCCGACCTGATAAACTGGAATAGCTGGCTCTTTCCAGGAATTCTCGGCGGCATAGCCACTATATGCATTTGGCCATTGACGGAGACATTCGGATTGAGACTGGAAGAGTAAATTGAAGAACTCAAGCCCAAATAGGGCGAAGTACAGTACGAGGTGCCCAAGATCCAGGACGACGTGGAATAGTAATCCCAAAAATACGGCGAGGCCAACTGATGTATTTTCGTCGGGTAAGCGCACCTTTGTTTTAAACATTCTGCAGTGCTTATAGATCAAGTGGGCACTTCTGCTGGTTGCTGCTGATTGATTTGTTGGTTGTTTGTTCGTTGTAAGCTGGTCATGTACTGGCTATGCCGATACAGATGTCGCTGGGAGCCGAGCAATTCACCCTCGTTACGCCTTTCTGGTTTACGGAGGAAACAGCATGCTAGCACCGCCATAATCGCCACGAAAATGTAGGTGATGATGTCGGACAGAAGTGCTGCGAAGAGTCCACCGACAGAGATGTTGTTGTCAGGACTACCACCCATAGATTAATAACCGGAAGCAGTAACAAATACCATCGATCACCTGATCCGGTCGAAAAATTTCTCAGTTGTGGCTGGTCCCTCTGTATACAACTTGCCACGGACGTTGCGAAAGTTTTGGGTAAGGTTTAATGAGTCTCGCTGGTTATGTGGGAAATGCTTGCGTTGTCGATGGGATCTCTCGCCATCGCTGGGTTTGTTTGTGGGTTCTAAGTAGTGCTTGCGTTGCTTGGTGGGCAAACTTTCATTAACCTGGTTGGTAATGGATTCTGCGTAACTACAAATCTACAGCGTGGTGCAAAGTGTTTACGTTGCGACCTATCTCTCTGGAGTGCGGGTGTGGAGTACCTTGGATACACCTGCTTGTGTTCAGCGCGAATTTGGAGAAGCAGTGTAGCTTGTTGACAAGAAGTAAGTGCAAGTTTGTCGCGTTTCATATTAACTTTTATTAGTAGGTTATGCCTTCCGTTGATAGTCATAACTACTTTCGTCGATAATTACATGCGTCAGTACGAATAGTCGTTTAGGCTTCTCGAAGACACCCGCACAGAGGAGGAAGTGCTCCACCAACACAAAGTTGTTGAGGAAATGCAGCGTCGCAACCTTGAGAACTTCCAGATTACGCTGACAGCGAAGCAGCGGGTCGAGTACACTCCAAGAGAGCTAACGAGGATTGAGCTTGATGATGGATGGTACTGTCAAATCACTGACAATAAACTCGATGCAAGGCATGCAGTATTGACAGTGCATGGCTGTCCTGGCGATCATCGTGAGTGGGCAGGTCTCGAGCATTAGATGCAATCCAGCTGCCGGTGGATTAACTTAGTGGTCCCTGGTTTCGATGGTGAGGATGAAAGGAGAGGCAACTACTCGGGATCCATGAAGGACTTCTCCGAACTCATTGTCCGGCTAATGAACAAACTGCAGCTCAAGAGGATCGTATTCTGTGGTCATTCAATGGGCAGCATCTTCATGACGTACTTCGTCACTCACTACCAGAGGTACATCGAAGGCGTTGTATCAATCACAGGCATTGTAGACACGTGGTATGTCGGGTTGTTGGGTTTCTACCGCACAATCGTCGTATCACCTGGCATGAACAACATGACGGATGACCGTAATGAAAGACTCAACGACGACGGATTCCGTAAGAGACTGAAGCAGATGGTCGAATAACAAGGAAAGCTTATCCACTTCGGCCCCGTCCAGATCCCAGTACTTACCGAAAGCGAGATATGCTCTTACATCAAACTTCTGAATTCAGCAAATACTGGCCTTAGCGAGCAATTCTAGCTCAACCGCAAGATGGCGTTGGAAGTCCCGAAAGTGTACATCTTCGGAAAGATAGATCCGCTTGAGAACAATCATCTGACTGAAGAGATGTACTACAGAAGGTGCTACCTGCATCCCACGAATAAACTGCTGGAGAGCAAGCTGCAGCTCGTTCAGTTCGACCTTCTGAAACGCTGTCACGAAATTGGTGTCAAGCTCAACTTATCCAACGTTCAGTCGAACTTCTGCTGGATGTTTGAATAGACCGGTCATAATGCTCACAAGCGACGACCAAAGGAAATCGCCAAGATTCTACAAGCGTATTTCATCCTGCTGGATGAACTCCAAAGGGCAGAGGCACTGCAGCAGACCAAGCTGTGATATAATTTGGGATATGGACTCGAAGATAAAATTAGTGTCAATTGAGGAACGGAGCTTGACAACGCAGGAGCTGTAGATCAACCGGAAGTTGGAACTGCTCAAGCTCGCTGATCGCATCGATCGGGTGTGTTCAGATAAGTGTCCAGATTCTACTGGAAGGGAGGAATGCATCAGTACGGATTCGGTTAAGCGTAGAGAAATGTACGGCTTCCTACATTGGGCTACGGAAGTCACTGACCAAGGAATTCGAAAGACTGATGACCCTAAGCTGACACTATTTGTTATTAATGCTGAGCAACTGCTGGCGGAAAGAGGAAGTGCCCCTACAAGTTGTACCATTCGCTTCATACCCTACGCCGACCAACCGCATTTCTACCACGAAGTACCACCCTGTACTCTTCCTTCCAGCAACACTGGTGATGCAGTTTACAAGGCTGGCCAACCTGTACTTCCTGGCAACTGCCATCATCCAGTCCATACCATCCATATCGCCGTTGGAACCGTTTGATGCAGTGCTGCCACTAGCATTCGTACTGATTGCTAGTCTTATTCGAGAGTCGGTGTAGGAATGGGCCAAATATCGCTTTGACAGGGAGGTCAATGCAATCGAAAGCGAAGTCTGGCAGCAAGGCTAGTGGAAGCGGCTGAAGTCAGAATAACTAAGGGTTGGAATGATTTGCAGAATACACGATGAAGAGATTCTTCCGGCAGACATGATAGCCTTAAAAACAGCAAAACCCGAGGGAGTTCTATATCTTGAGACCAGTGGATTGGATGGTGAAAAGGCTTTGAAAAACCGATATGTGTGCCGCCAACATCAGTAGATGCCTATTGAAGACTATCGGAGATTGTCATTTAAACTGAGTGAACTCAGCCAATCACTGTATGCCTTCGAAGCAGAGTGGACAATCAATAGCAGCAACCCATCTTTGCTGGGACTCAAGAGCTTTCTCTTTCGAGGCTCTCGACTGAAGAATAGTGACCATGTCGTGGCCTTGGTTGTCTATGTGGGAGCACATACCAAGACTATGCTGAACAGCTGCAAACCCGAGAATAAGATGAGTTCCTTAGAAAGGCGTGTGAACATCTACATCGTCGTCATATTTGTGTTAGAAATCATTCTGATATCGGTTGAGGCTGCGCTGGTATACTTCACGGCCATCTAGGGACCTGTGCTACTGAAGTTTAACCAAGACCCGCTGGCTCAGGTACCAATCACCTTCGTTTCTTACTTCATACTGCTCAATACGATGATACCGATATCCCTCATTGTCTCCATCGAGGTCATTAAGTCCATACAGGGGTATCTCATCAGTCACGACGAGCTCATGAAAGCAAACAGAGGAGGCGATATCATCAGCTCCAGGACCTTCCGAAGTTCGCTCAACGAGGAACTAGGAATGGTTGATTACGTGTTTACGGACAAAACGGGAACTTTGACTCGAAATGAAATGGTAATGAAGGAACTATTGATTGGCAAGAAGGCGTATCTCACAACTAACAAAGCCGATGAATATCAGCTTCAACGGGTTTTCCAGTCCGAACAGATAGCCACCTAGCGGCTCCTTGCAGAGCCACTTGAATAACCTTTACTGCTCAGCGGGCTCCTCTCCAATTCACTGAACATTCGAAACCAATCTGAACTGATCGAGTTCTTTTTATTCTGTGTGAGCATGTGTCACGAGTGCGTACTGAACTCAAAGACTGTTGGCCAATCAGTGGACAAGATCGAGTACGAAGGAAGTTCTCCAGATGAAATAGCATTGGTGGATACTGCCAGATGGCTTGGTTGGGTATACCAAGGTAAAACCTTCAACCAGCGACTTGTGCTTAATAACGGAAGGCAACTGAGCTTTGAAGTGCTTGACCTGTTTGAGTTTGATTCGGATCGAAAGCGAATGACAATAGTGCTGAAGTATGACGAGCATCATGCATTGCTGGTGATGAAGGGAGCCGATAATATTGTCAAGCAAAGGCTGGCTCGCCAGCAGTATTTCCTACACGATGCTGACCGAAAGGTTGAGGAGAATAGCACCAAGGGCCTAAGAACATTGTTATTGTGCTTCAAGTTCATAGAGTTGTAAAAGTACCAGCAGTTCCATGATACTGTGTGCAACCTCACTGAAAAGGAGAAGCCTCTAAAATCGAAGTTAGTTGGAGACATGGAGACCAACATGATATTGATTGGAGCTACCGCTGTTGAAGACCGGCTGCAGGATAAGGTGCCCTAGACTATTCGAGATCTGTTACGGGCGAATATTAAAGTATGTATGCTGACTGGTGACAAGCTGGAGACTGCAGAAAACATTGCTCGAAGCTGCAACCTGATTACCCCCGAGACACATGTGATGGAGGTTAGGGAGCAAGACCCCACCAATGGCCTTGTGAGAGCATACAAGCAATGCGGGGAGCATAAAAAAAACAACCGCAAGGTCTCACTTGTGGTAGAAGGTACTGCTTTGGCGTCGATCGTACATTGCGCTCTCTTCCATAAAATGCTTGAGCTTTGTGATTCAGTGGTCTGCTGTAGGGTTACACCTGCAGATAAGGCATCGGTGGTAAAAGTTGCTCGAAGGTACCTACATAAGAGAACACTGGCTATTGGTGACGGAGCAAATGATGTAGAGATGATCAGCCATGCCAACCTTGGGATCGGCCTATACGGCAACGAGGGCATGAGTGCAGTTCAGGCCAGTGACTACGCGTTGCCTGAGTTCAAAGCTCTCTGGAGGTTGCTGTTTGTGCATGGTCGTTGGAATTATATGCGCATTGCCGAAATGGTCAAGTATTTTTTCTTCAAAAACATGGTATTTACAGTACCACAGTTCTGTTACAGCTTTTATCAAGCTTACAGTGGAGCCAGCATCTACATCGGACTCTATCTCAGCCTCTTCAACACGATCTTTACTGCACTTCCTGTGGTTGTTAGGGCAGTGCTCTAGCAAGATGTCAACTACCTTCACTACGTTGGAGAGGAGGACGAAGTTGGGGAGATCTCCGAGCCTTCAACCCGAGGTACTTCACTTGATCACCCAATTTTGCATCCCAAAGTAAGAGTGAATGATCGAGTGCGGTCGTTGCTGCCATGTCTGTACATCATCGGTCAACAAAACTTATTCTTCACTCATTCATCATTCATCCTCGTCAATATCGAAGCCTTCTTCTTCGCCATTCTCATCTACTTCACAATCTACTTCGCCGAGCCCGATGCAGATTACATGACTTTCACTCTGTCAGTATACACCAGTGTAGTGTTCCTTGTGACTGCCAAACTATGCTTCCAAGTGCAGTACTGGACATGGTTGCTGGTCATCTGCATCTTCATTACCTCGCTCGTGCCTTACATCGCGTTCAATTATTTGACCAGTCTTATCGAGACATCTTCCACTTACGCCAGCTTCGAACAGGTCTTTAGTTCACCCATCTTCTATCTGGTGGTGTTGTTGACGAGCGGCATCACCATGGTTCTCACCGCTGTGATCGACATGATAAAGAGGTACTTCATGCCCACTCGAATTGACCGTGCGAGAAAATAGATGGTAAGGTATCACGAAGCTCTGAAAAAGCGTTAGAGCCTTTCAGACAGTCAATCGAGTCGTTATCACAAGCCATTACAGATTTAAATGGCGGAGCTTGCCACTTGACAAGATTTTACTGCCTTTCGAAGTCAAACTTTCCACTGCAGACTTAATATTTAAATGGAGAAGTATCAACGCGGTGGTTCAGGTTCCACTGGTAAAGGCAACCGCCCTGAAGAAAATAAGCCGCACAGGAACTCGCAGCAACCGAAGAAAGTGGATCCCGTGGAGGAGAGCTCTGAACCTGCCCGGGCACATTCCCCGCTGAAAGAAGACGTCTACATATAGTACAAGCAGAATGTTATCAACCTCGGCAACAGCTGGCCTGACATAGTGAAGGAACTTGATGGAACTATCAAAGACGAGCCACTAAAGCTAGCCGTGCAGATATGTTTGATGAAGCGACTAAATATCCAGCTACCAGCAGTCGAGGTGGAGGCTCTCATGAGCAGTTACGCCAAGTGCCGCACACTAAAATGACGTGCGGTGGTTGCCACCGTGTCTTGATACTCTAACAACTTCTGGTTGTGCATCATCATCAGTAGCACCCATCGGCGAAGCTTATGGGGTCGAAAAAGCTCACCTCGACGTACTTGCCGTCGTACTTATGATTCTAAAGTTATGGCAGGCATTACCAGCAGCAGTAGGTAGGCGATTTGAGAGAATTCGACCCGCTAGTACTCCACCCAGACGTTTTGGAGCTTGTGAACGCAGCGTAATACCCGTCCCACTCTCTCGAGCTGACTCAGCAAATCCTTTTTGATTATATCGGGGTCAACGCTCAGAGGAATAATGTTACGGAGCTGCAGCACACAGCTGATCTTGAGGTTCTTGAAGAAGCTGTGGATGTCCAGGAGGGCGTAGTGGCTTTCGTAGTCCTTTTCGAATGCAGATACCTTTTTGGCTGCTGGCGCAAACTTGCTATTCAGCGCCTACGAGTGAATACCCGGTTGTTGGAGCTGCGGGTTATGCACAACTTGCTCCTCGAACTTGTTAAGGTAGTGTGAGCTGAAGTTAGTGTTCCCTGTCTGTTGCTCGTGCGCACTCACAAGTACTGCTCTCCGAACGCTGACGGTACGGCCGGATACGCTGATGTTGTGAAGTCGTTTCAAGCAGCTTTAGGTTTCTAATTCACTTTCGTACTAGCAATGACCGAAGCCTCTGCTACGGTTGGTTTGCTTGTCAGTTGCCAGCACAAATGCCTTCAGCCGACCGAAGGTACACAGCACATCATAGATATTTTCTTCCTCCAGGTCAGGAGAAAAGCCTGAAAAGAATAGCTTGTTGAAGGTGTTGACAAACGTGCTGCCAGCTTTGCACATCTTGATGTGGTTTAGGTCCATCCTTGGGAGGATGCGACTACCCTCGACCCTGCGAATCTTCATCTCAGCTTCGTATTCGGTGGGTCTACGGAACCTCAAAGCCTTTTTTTTCTAGAAATAGCTGCTGGTGGTACATAGAAGATGCCGTCAAGGCTGAAGCACTGTGTGGTCTCCTCGATAGACCGGAACGTGAGTAGAACAAACTTGCTTTAGGGACTGTAGTTAGAACTAACTATCTGTATGACAGTGAGGAGGTACTGGGTTGCCAGGTTCCAGCAGCGCACGAGCTCGCTCAAGATTTTCGTAGAGGAAGCTAGCCAGATGGTCTTTGTTTAGGTTTTCCGGAAGGTTGCTCACATAGATTTTCCTAAAATCAACTAACTGAGGTACATGGCAAACTTGTAGCTCTTCTGCAGGTGTGGTTGCACCCTCTCCACCGACATCCCACTGGAAGTTGCTTGGAGTTTAGGTTGAAGGGGTTCCTCTGGTTCAAGGGTGAACTTGGATTTCCTTGGGCTTGAAGCTGCAGGTTGTTTTGGCTGTCTGGAGGTACGTGAAGGCTGATCGTCATCATTTGAAGGGCTTCTCCGACGTTTTATCTTTTTGGTGCGATTATTTTTATCGAGGAACTCGCTACGAGCTGACGAACCGCTCGACTCGCGTGATTTCGGTCGCTAATGTTGCTTGGAGTACATTAAAGTATGTATAATTGCCGGGCAGCAGCGGATCCAACTGCCAAAGGTTGACACACTGACCGCCAGCATTAAACTGCGTACACTTATTGCCCCTTACAAGTGCTCTATTGCGACAGCTGTGATGGTTCGGTCCACTGCATCCTCCCGACAAAACCGGAAAGAGTTCCGGCGCCACCCCACCTCACCAACCTTATATTGAATTTAAACGAGTGAGCCAAGACCCATAATAAGCTGCTTTGCTCGGCCGTATATATTGCGGTAGTCCAGCAACTACGATTGCACAGAACCCAGTTCAAGACGATTTAATTTTTCGCCTTTTACTAAAGATTACCGTGGACTGGGTTTACCAATGTGCATCCAACCCAATTTCTCTCCGAGGCTCCGGCTTGCTGGGGCCTCCCTTTACCTTAAACAAAAGAAATTCATATTAATGTTCAAAGGATTGGCAGCTTGCTGAAGCACTCATGGTGCGAGTTGTTTTGCACGTTCTCCAAATGCTTGTCGCGGTCGTACTGGTTGGCGCGCAGGAGTCTTCGAGCGATCTCCGGCGAATCATCGGCGATGATTTTGCTTCGGGTAAAGTTTGTGCTCATACTAAGCTACTTGGCTGCCTTGAAGTGGGTCTTTCGTTCGGGGCTTAGATGCTTATTGTTAATTTGCTGGATGACTGAGTTGACCTTGCGCTGCATATGCGATGACCTCTCCAAGAAGAAAGTGGAGTAGCCCATGGGTTCCATGATGACTGACTTACGAACTACTTTAGCACGATACTGTACGTTGCATAGAGTCCGAACGTTCATGTTTGCTCTCCGGGTTGAACGATTCCACCGTGGGTGGGTACTCGAAGCTGTGACTACGGTCCTTTTCGTTTTAGCTGGGGATGGGATGGATGCTTGTCCGACCTATTCTGCTACGCTTTTTATCGAAGACTCTGAAATTAACCAGGTGCTTACTCATACACGTTATGTAGGTACTTCGATTCGGGAAGGTAGTGCTCCATAAACCTCTATTTATCTGTAATGCTTCGCCATCGCATGTGAGGTTGGCTTAACTTGCTATCCTTCTCACGGTATTCTGCTGGGGTCGGCAGGGGACCTTGACATCTTAAATCCCGCAGTACCTGCTACGCGGGAATAACGTGGCTATCCACCAACGCCTGCGATCTCTCCATCTGTTCGGCGCGTTCGATTCGTTAGCGCTAGCTTAGTAACGATTTCATATCGCTGTTCGGTCGATGCACGAAAGCCTTAAACGCAAGAAACTTGGCTTGCTTCTTGGTGTCGCGGAACTGGTTGAGGGAACGCCATTGGTCGAAATGGTCGTCCTCCACATACTGCTTTTGATCGGCTTGGTCTGCTTCCTTGACAAAGTCCTTGACTCGGTTGTGGTAGTTCTCCTGCGCTTGCTGCTTGAACTCTACGAAATGACCGACTTCTTACGCTCGTGCTGGGCGCGTATTCGTCCCTCCCGCACGGGCTCAGCAGCTTCCTGCGACCTCCGAAGCTGCTGCTCACAATGCTGGAAGTAGTTGTACATGATTATATTTATTGGGCCATCATCTTACGATCAGAATGACCAGCTCGCAGTAACTTTCGTTGACGCTATAGTCGTTACCGTAGTAGCCGTCAATTGCGTAGATGTACTTGGATTCGTCATGGGTTTTGTTCAGCCAGTTCACGCCTGCTCGTAGTATCTTTGCTCCGTATTTCTGTTCGAAGTAGCGGTCGTAGTCTTCATCTGAGTAGTTCTCATCATAGACGATTCCGGCTTTGATGTTGGCAATACCCGATGGTGGCGCTTCGTAGTATTTCAAGGCCGATTCGTCCTAGGCATAACGGTTGTTCTCACGGAAGATTACTCGCAGCTCAATGCTCTTCACTTTCAAGTGGGCTGCTGCCACCCACAGTTGTGCATCCTTTCCTTTGAGCAACCGCAACTCATTATTGTCGACGTCCTTCAGCGCGTTGTTACCGTAGAAGTGTTCGCAGAAGTAACCATAGCTGCCTTCGCTTAGATCCAACAAACATTCGACAATGTCGGGATTGGGGAAGATCTCCTTCACGGGGGTAGGCTGCTTGTATGAGAGGTTGTAGCTGAGCGTCAATCGACATCCTCGCTGAACCTCAGTGATCTCATGCACACAGTCGTTGTAGAAAGCAACCCAATTCACTTTTTTGATGTTTTCGTTTCCGCCGAAGCTGTAGTTGGATTTTGCATTGTTATGGCTGACTATGAGGTTGCCACCTTCAAAATAGCAAGGCAGGAATACTACTAGCGACCCAAAAGCATCTTTCTTTGGACTGTCCACATGGCTCTTGAAGAAGCATCCCTACGGGTAAATGTTCAGCTTTATGAGCTCAGCATGCACGTTGTCTGTCAATCCCAGCTGGTGTTGCACCACCGCTGCGATCTCTTAGGCTATCAGCTGGTCCAGGAAAACAGACAGTCCCATCTGGTCTGGGACGAATTCCAGGGCTTTACGGTACCCTTAGTCCACAACATTTTCGTGTCCTTTCCCAAAGCCTGACTTCTTCGCATACTTGCAGGCTAGCTAGAGCTAGTCCTTGCGGGGTTCAGGAAAGCTCAAGACTCCTGTTACCTCCTCACTCTGAAAGAAGATCTTGAAGGAAGGTATCTCCTAAAAGGAGCCGGCACAGCAAAACATCGACTTCACATTATCCAAGATCCCCAGTGACTTCTGCTTAGACTTACCGCCCTTCTTCATAATTTATAAGAAATCATTAGGACGGATCAAACGTAAACGCCTTTGTAGAAGTTTTCGTAGGTGAGGCGTCGGATTTGTCCCAAGCTGACGAACATGAAGATGTTCCAAGTCACAATGCGGCTGGCATTGGACGAGAAGCCCTTGTAGAAGGCCAGAGGACCCTCCTTTGTTGTCTTCCAGATACAGTCGAGCAGGCCAGAATACTCACCCTTCTGAGTTACATATGTCAGTTACCGAGTTCATGATGCGGGTCTTTATGACATCGACTGGGCTTCCAACCACCGCAGCTGTGAATCCTGCAATGGATGAGCTCACAAGATGGCAGTAAACGTTGTCCTCCATAAGCTTACGATTCAGCAGCATATCCTTCACCTGGTCGAAGGTAGCAATTTCAGCAGCGTTGATGATGGAATTACGGAAGATGTTTGGAACAAGTCCTCGCCAAAGGCCGGTCACTCTGTGTGATTTGCAAATCGGTACCCTTCAGAAGCGATGATCTTGCGGTAGGCCTCCATTACTGTACGATAGCGACGTTGACTTTCGGGGAGCCTGCCATCAGCTTGGAAACGAATCTTCACGACATCAGTGGGGTTAGCCACGGATATTCCAATCGCCCCGGTTGTAAGTGCAGCTAAGATCCTTGTGGTCAATGGGACCATTCCAGTGAAGTTCTCTCCAACGTATAGCCTTTTTACGGGTTCGTAAAGCCCAATACGTAGACTTGCGAAGACCATCTGTCGCTGAAGTCCTGCAGTAAGTCCCTTGAATAACGAGGTGAATCCCTCCTCAGCAACAATTGAGCGGATGCAGTGGAGCATTCCCCTATACTTGGCCTCTGAGCCAGTTCCTGCTTGGATCTGCAGCCGAACCTTTGCAGTGTCCAGCGGAATGGTAAAAATCTGAAGTGACTGCCTAGCGTACCTCTGCGATGGAACCAGCAACACCTCCTGTGAGCATCATCACCCACAGAGGAAGGGTGTTTGGCGAGTACTTCTCCTTTTGAGCCATATCACAAAGATTTATACTTCGACGTCATCGCTTGATGAACTTTCGGCTATATCCAAAATGCAGAGGAGAAGCAGCTTCGACGATATGGAAACACGCCGTTTGAAAGGTACGACTCATGCCAGCTAGTTGTCTTCGTGGGAGACTCGGGGGTTGGCAAAACCACGCTCATTCACAGGTATGGAGGTGGGTGAGGCATAGGATCGTGCATGCACAACTTCCCAAGCGAGATGTCCCAACCATCGGAGTTGAGTTCTGCAGTCGGTAGGTGACAGTAGATGGTGAACGCTACCTGCTGGACATCTGGGATACCTGTACGTGTCGGTTAAGTTAGCATGCCAGCCGGTCAGTAGCGCTATCATTCAGTGGCTTCACAGTAAGTTGAGTTGGATATAGACACTACAGACACGCCGATGGTTGCATAGTAGTCTACGATGTCACCAAAGCAAGTAGTTTGAGCAACGCACGAAGATGGTTACAGGGTACCATCATCGAGGATTCATAGAAATTCAGAATAATGCTCCCGAAGGATGTGTAGTGATGCTGCTCGCCAACAAACTCGATCGGTTGGAGTTCGGCAGTTAGGCAAAGAAGTTCCAGGAAACATTATCGACATCGCTCAAACAAACGACAAACCAAGAAGTCGATGAGCTCATTGAATCGTTTCGACTTCTCTTCCGAGAGGTGAGTGCACTCACAGGCGAGAATGTAGGTTTATCCTTCAACATCCTTATCGACAGTAATGCCGGTGGCTATGCAGAAATGCTTGAACAGCGTGAACAGGGACTCCCACCACATGAACGACGTCACCTCAAGCCTCTACCTCCAACATAAAAGTCCGGCTGCAAGTGCTGATGCAATGTCACTTGTAGTTTTAGTTGAACTTCTCAATCTTCCATTGCTCCTCCGTCAATGTCGGCAGACCCTTCGACTTTCGTTTGACGTTATCAACGTGCCACTCGCACTTGAAGTGTGCACGCTGGTCCTCGCGGGTCGCAAAGACTGCCTACTTGCAGGAGGTGCATTGCGATTACTTCTCCAGCTTCGGTTCAGATTCTTTCGGAACCTCCTCGTCTTTCTATTCCTACTCGTGCTTAAACTCATCCAATAATTCCAATGGGGCCGATTGATCTTCCAGCTGAATAAGCATAGTCTTTACGTCTTTCACTTCGGTATTGGAGACTACGTTCACGAGTACCTCCACTGATATACCGGGAACCTTCTTACAGATGGTGTTGATCTAACGGTACTTTGCGGGTTCGATAAGGTACACTCGCGAAATCTCCTTCTCCTTGATCTCTTCGCCTTCGAAGTGGTCGATCTCAATGTCTTCAAGACGTTTTTGGATGTCCTCCTGAGCGACCTTTGGGAAACTTATCCTGATCTTCATGAAGGCGCGAATTAGCTTGTATCGCTTCTGCAGCAGCTTAATGCACTCGAGTGCCTGTCTCTTGGCAGGTTGGTCCAGCTTTATGGGGTAGTGAATTTCTTTCATGGCTGCCTTGATGGACTCAAGGGTAAAATGGCGGCTGTTGGTTGGATGCACGCACTTCTCAGCAATGATAGTCGCTATATCGGCCTGCATGTTCGTGATTTGGAGGTCTCTTTCCTTATCGCTGATCTGTAGCTAACCTGCATAAATCCCCGACATACCTTTCTCAAGAATGATCTCGATGATTTCGTCTTTGGTCTTGTTTGGGAAGAACTTGTTGAGGTCAGCTTTCTTCGCAAGGGTACCATGATTGGCATTTTCAAAGATCTCATTGCTTTGAAGCACCTCTCCGATGTCCTTTTCGAGACCGTTGCGCCAGTTGACTGCCTTGTTGCGGTAGCAGGCCACCTCAAAGTACCTGTTATTGATCCTGTACTTAATGAAGGCGACATTGGTCATCTTCACCACTGAGTTGGGCTGCTTGAGCATTTTCTCTTTGATTATAAACTAAACAGACCGAATGGGATTTAGCATAC
>Ga0075152_10002053_pt1 | contig 14394 bp, 13 predicted proteins | sample JI61114C2DNA_FD_70964 | JGI IMG/M metagenome (GOLD analysis project Ga0075152, IMG submission 70964) | Wastewater effluent complex algal communities from Wisconsin, to seasonally profile nutrient transformation and Carbon sequestration -... | ecosystem: Engineered > WWTP > Effluent > Algae...
ATCCACCTCGTCGCGGCGGACGCTGACGGACTGGCCGAAGCCTTCGGAGACATCCACCTCGCAGGCCGTTGCGCCGCGCTTGCGGGCGAACTTGAGAATGTCCTCGGCGATGGTCTTGAGATTGTCCTGACTGAAGCTGAAACGGTTGTCGGCCATGGCTTTGCGAATGGGGGCTGGGGCTAAAGGCTATAATCTTACCCTTACAGAGCACTTCCCGCCCCCAGATGGCCAAGCACAAATACCACGAAGACGAAGAAGACACCGGCCCCAGCAAGTCCGCGCTCAAACGCGAGAGCACGGCGCTGCAGGATCTCGGCCGCGAGTTGGCCGAACTCGGCAAGGAACGCCTTGCCAGGGTGCCCATCGATGAGGACCTGCGTGACGCGGTCAAGGATTACCAGCGCTTCACCTCCCACGAGGCTCGCCGGCGTCAGCTGCAGTTCATCGGCAAGCTGATGCGCAACGTGGATCCGGAGCCCATCCGCGCCGCCCTGGATGCGTTCAAGGGCGTGTCGGCCACCGAAACGGCCAAGATGCACCGCCTGGAAAACCTGCGCACCAAGCTGCTCGAGGATGAAAAAGCCCTCCACGGCATCGCCGAGACCTATCCCGGCGCCGACCTGCAGCAACTGAGGGTGCTGCGTCGCAACGCCATCAAGGAGAAGGAGCAGAACCGCCCGCCGCGCGCGTTCCGCGAACTTTTCCGGGTGCTGCGCGAACTCGAGGAGGGCGGCTCGGAGACCGAGTCCGATTCCTTCGACGAGGATCTCGGAGACGAGGAATGAGTGACGTGCTGAAGATCGGCCTGGTTTCCATCAGCGACCGGGCATCCACCGGCGTCTATGAAGACAAGGGCATCCCGGCCCTGGAGGCCTGGTTCGGCAAGGCCCTGAGCTCGCCCTGGCAGATGGAGACCCGCCTGATTCCCGACGAGCAGGCCGCCATCGAGGCCACGCTGATCGAGCTTTGCGACGTGGCGGGCTGCAACCTGGTGCTCACCACCGGCGGCACCGGCCCGGCACCGCGGGATGTGACGCCGGAGGCCACCCTGGCCGTGGCCCACAAGGTGATGCCCGGCTTCGGCGAGCAGATGCGCCAGATCAGTCTGGCCTTCGTGCCCACGGCAATCCTCTCCCGTCAGGTGGGGGTGATCCGCGGTCAGTCCCTGATCCTCAACCTCCCTGGCCAGCCCAAGGCCATTGCCGAGACCCTCGAGGGCCTGAAGGATGCAGAAGGCGCTCAGAAGGTGCCCGGCATCTTTGCCGCCGTGCCCTACTGCATCGACCTGATCGGCGGGCCTTACATCGAGACCCACGACGCGGTGGTCAAGGCCTTTCGGCCCAAGTCGGCGATCCGGCCTAAGGCCTGATGCTGCGTACCCTAGCGCTTGTCCTTGAAGTGCTCTGACACTTCCAGGACATAACGCATGTCGCGTGCCCCGGAATAAGTTATCAGCGAGGCAAGGAGCAGGTTGAGGCTGCTCACTTGCTCGGGGGTCTTACCGCTGACAAGGGTTCTCAGTGCTGTGCCTGCTGCTTTTTTCTGGGCGCTCCGAATGCTGGATCTGTCGGCCCATTCATCCCATTGATAGCGCCCGGACGTGTCGTCCGGGAAGGGGCACGGTTCGTGACCCGGATAGGCTTGCCAGGGAATGTCGTGGTTGGCAGGAAAGTGGCGGCTGAAAAGCTTGTTGTAGAGGCGGTGCAGCAGAAGGTGTGCGGTCGGGATGTTCAGGATCTGCTGTACGAAGCGGTCGTCGAAGAACGGCAGTATCAGGTCGAAACTGCGTTGCTCCAGTGAGGCGAAGTGTTTGTCCAGGTGACGTCGCTGATCGTTAAAGAGCAGAAAGGCAAACGCCTGCTTTTCGACCGGGAGATGGGCGTAGCGTTTGAGCTCATCGACGACGCCTTGCAGGGGTAGTTTGCCCAGGTGGCGCCATCCGTTCTTCAGGGCGCGCTCACTGATGCGCCAGTTATTGTGCTCTATCAATGCCTGGGCAAGGCTCTCAGTGCTTCGGGGCCCGGTGCTGCCGGTCTTCTCCGTCAGATAGACATAGCCCAGACCGACGCTGCCGCCGTCGCCGGACCACCAAAGCTTGTTGTCCACGCCGGGGTGCTCGGCCTGGATCCGGGCGACCCCTTGGTCGAGGGAAAGCAGGAGCGACTCGCTGGACGCGGGCAATGCGTAGTGGTTTGTCTGGAAAAAGCTTGCGGCACGGTTCCCCAGCTTGGCGTCGAGTGTGTCGGCGGGCGCGACATTGAGGGTGATGGGGGCGGCTGCGGAGGTGCTGCACAAGGCATTGACTATGAGCCGAGAGTCCATACCCCCGGAAAGGAATGCAAAGTGCTCGGCTTTGCCGGTTGCCTTGAGGCGATCATTCACGGCACAGAGAAAGACCTTGTTCGCGCGGTCGGCTGCCTCGTCGAGACTGATGTCCTGGTCGATGTCCGAGCCCCAGCGATGGTATTGCCGCCGGGTGTAGTTCCCGGGGCGGCATTCGACGATCTCTGCTTCGAAGAGTCGTTTGCACAGTTCAAGGCGTGTCCGGTCGGCAAGTGGAAAGCCGAACGCGAGGGTTTCCGTGATGCCGGTCTGATCAATCGCGGAGTGGGGCTCGACTATTTCCATCAACAGCGTCGGTGTGCTGCTGAAGAGCACCGTATCGCCTACTCTGGCGACGAAAACACCGCGAATGCCGATCTTGTCGGTGAACAATTGCAGTGCGCCAGTTGCCTTGTTGTAGTTCAGGCCGCAATAGCTGCCATGGGCGTTCAGCAGGCAGTCGTAAGCCTGATGGCTCAGGGTGTCGCGGAAAGTGGCAAGGGCTTGGCTGCGAGCTTGGGGTTCCGCGCAACCTTCGATAAGGAGTGGATCACCCAGCAGAACGGTTATGGCATCGCTGCCGATGGCCATCGAGGGTCCGGGCCAGCGGTCCTGTTCGCATCCAAACAGGACAAGGTGCGCATCCTGGTACGAGGCCGGACCCGCTGCGTGGACGAGACTGGCAATGAAGCCGTTGGGGTCCGCTGCCGAATTGCCATCAAGGTGGTAGAGGCCAATGAACTGAAGTGGGAGTGACATGGCGTAGTCCTGAGCTTTAGCGAGTGCTGCCTTGAAAATGGCCGAGTACCTTCGCAAGGGGGGGGACGAGGCGGATGAGTTCTTCGCGAACGGGGTGTCCTGACAGTCTGAGGGTTACCACGTACCCACCTGCCGCCAGGGTGGATGACACGGCCAGATGTACGAGTGGGGAGGGCTGCCAGGCACCTGTCCGGATGATGGCTTCCAGTGCGACCGATCCCATGATGGTTCCAGGTATCAACTTGTAGCTGGGCAGAACGGAAGAAAGGAGCTTCTTGTGCGTCAGGCCATAGTGACCCTGCAGGGCGTAGCCGAAAGTCACGAAATGAATGCAGGACGCGATGGGTAGAAGATAGACCACCGTGTCGAGGTCGAGCCAGATGGAAAGCAGCAGTATGCCCAGTACGGCGCCCTGACTGATGGCCTCGCAGCGAAGAACCGTGCCTGCATGCCCCGCCGCAACGAGGGCGTTGGCAGCAAACTCAGTCGGGGCCCGGAAGACTTGGTACAGGCACAGGAATAGCGCCAACGCACCGGCCTCCTTCCACTGAGGGCCGAAGAAGAACAGGATCATCGGATTGGCCAGAACCGCCAGGGCACTCAGCAAGGGAACCGTGATGCCCGTAATGAGGCGCATCGAGTCGTAGTACATGTTTGCCGGGCTCTGTCCGTCACGAATGCCTTGGGCGAATGCGGGCAAGAAGACATGCCTGACAATCTCGTTGACCTTGCCCAACAACATGTTGTTGAGGCTTGCGGCTCGGCTGTAGGTAGCGACGGCAGCAAAGCCGAGAGTCTTGCCGAGAATCAGATCCGGACCGCTGGTGCCCAGTTCGCCGACCAGTGCACCGGCACTCGACTTGCTGCCGAAGGACAGGACCTTGACCAAGCCTTTGCGCGTGGGCATGAGCAAGGCGATGTCGGGTCGCATCGCAGACAGTAGTATGACGTTTGTGATATTGCCGGCGATTGAGCCCCACGCCATGCTCATGTAGCTTTCTCCCGCCATCGCGGTGCCGATGGTGACGCTAACCTGTACGACCGAGCTGGCGATGCCGACAATGGCCAGCCGGTCGAAGCGCATTTCGCGCTTGAGCATCGACAGAATGGGGGAGCCAAACGGCAGGATGATGAAGTTGACGGTCAGGGCGGCGAATACGCTTGCCAGCCCGTCGTGGCGGTAAAACTCGGCGAGCGGGGTGCGGAGGGTGAAGAGCCCGAGTGCGATGCTCCACGAGATCATGAGCATCACCGTAAAGCCGGTCCTCAGATGCTCTCTGGAGAGTTCCTTGAGCTGGACGAAATACTGCCCCACCCCGAATTCCCGCAGGATGTGGGTGTATGCGATGACAGAAACGGCCACCGAAAAGATGCCAATTTCTTCGGGGCTCAGCAGACGTGATACGACGATCACGCTGATGAAGGAGAGTACGAAGCTGACAATGGTTGCCAGCGTTGTCAGTCGTATGGCTTGGCGAACGCTCATGAAGTCTCGGATTGGGCCAACCAGGACAGATCATTGAAATGACCTGTCCGACCGCTGGGTTGCGCCGGAGAGATGGCTCCGTGAGCCAGATCCTTATCGGCTGATTCGGCTGTTGAGGGTGTCGGGAGAAACGTAAATTCGATAACCCGGATCAGCGCAGATTATCACCTGATATCACCCCCGGGTTTGTGACGTTTACCCAATTCTGCAGACAAGCAGAAGGCTTTTTGCGAGCTTTTGCATACGGCAATGGGGGTGTTTCCAGCCACCGACCCATTCACTGTGACTGGAAGATCTTGATCACCTTGCCCTGGAATTTCGGCTGTTGCGGCAGGTAGCCGCCGGCCAGCTGCTTGCGCCGTTCCAGCTCCCGCCACCAGGCGCGCAGGCCGAGCAGGGCGACGGCGATCACCGTGTAGATCAGCGGCCAGGTGACGTCCTTCTTCACCAGCCACCAGAAGTGCACGCAGCCGAGGAGCACGATCGGATAGATCGCCCGGTGCAGGGCCTGCCAACGGCGGCCGCCAAGCTGGCGGATGGCGAAGTTGCTCGAGGTGGCGGCGAGGGGCAACATCAACACCAGCGCGGCGAACCCGACGGTGATGAAGGGGCGTTTGAGGATGTCCCTGGCAATGGCCTCCCAGTCGAAAAACTGATCCAGCCACAGGTAGGTGGCCAGGTGGGCCGTGGCATAGGCAAAGGCGAACAGCCCGAGCATGCGACGCAGGCGCAGGATCCAGTGCCAGCCAGTGAGCTTGCGCAGGGGCGTCACCATCAGCGTGATGAGCAGGAAGCGCAGGGTCCATTCGCCGGTGCTGCGGGTCAGGGCTTCGATGGGGTTGGCGCCGAGACTGTCGGTTTCCAGCCCGCGCCAGAGCAGGAAGGCTGGCGTCAGGCAGAGCAGGAAGAGGGCCGCCTTGATGGCGGAGAGGCTGGTCTTGCCGGGTGTCATGATGGGTTTCGACTTCAATCGGGTCAGAAGTTGCGGCGCAGATCCAAGCCGGTGTAGAGAGAGGCAACCTGGTCGGCGTAGCCATTGAACATCAGGGTCTTGCGCTTGGAGAACTCGCCGATGCGTCTCTCGGTAGCCTGGCTCCAGCGGGGGTGATCCACCTCGGGGTTCACGTTGGAGTAGAAGCCGTATTCCGATGGACCCGCCTTCATCCAGGCGGTGACTGGCTGTTTCTCGGTGAGGCGGATGGCGACGATGGATTTACCGCTCTTGAAACCGTACTTCCAGGGCACGACCAGCCGCAACGGTGCGCCATTCTGGATGGGCAGCACCTCCCCGTAAAGGCCGACGGCCAGCAGGGTGAGGGGATGGCGGGCCTCGTCCAGGCGCAGGGCCTCGTTGTAAGGCCAGTCCAGTACGCCGCGGGTCATGGTGGCCTTGTCGTAGTGGGAGATGAACTCCACGAAGCGTGCGCTGCCCTGGGGGTCAACCAGCTTGAGGAGGCTGGCCAGGGGAATGCCGACCCACGGGATGACCATTGACCAGCCTTCCACGCAGCGCATGCGATAGATGCGCTCCTCCAGTGGCGCCAGCTTGAGGATCTCGTCAATCCCGAAGGTGCGCGGTTTGTTCACCAGGCCTTCGATGCGTACGGTCCAGGGGGTGGGCTTTAGCCGGTGGGTGTTGTTCGCCGGGTCGTCCTTGTCGGTCCCCAGTTCATAAAAGTTGTTATAGGTCGTGACGGCCTTGTAGGTGGTCTGGCTCTCGGAGGTGCTCAGGGGGCTTTTCACGATCGGGCCGATGGGCGACGTGGCAGCTCGGGCCAGACCGCTGGGCAGTGCTCCGGCAAGGGCCAGGCTGCCAGCCAGGCCCATGAAGCGGCGCCGGTCCTGGTACAGGCCGGGAGCGGTGATCTCGGAGGGCAGAATGTCGTCGGGGCGGCGGATCAGCATGATGGGCGTACCGGAAAGGATCTGTCAGGTAGACGGCGCCGGGCGTCAAAGATTACAGGTGCCGTCAACAAACTTTCCGTGCTGACCGCGGCGGCGGCCCTTGGTTCGCGGGACTGTGCGGTGGCGAGCGCCTAGCGGGTGCGAAGCCGACTCTGCTAAACTCGACGCCCATTCGGGGGTTTGGCCAGCGCCGCTCATAGTTCGGGCCCCAGCCGGTCCGGCCAGCCGATCCCGCGAGTCCGATTCCAACGCCAGAAAGCCTGATCCCGGTCCCCCATGCGTATTCTGCTGAGCAATGACGACGGTTATTTTGCCCCCGGCCTGCAAGCCCTCGCGGCCGCGCTCTCCGAGATTGGAAAAGTGACTGTCGTGGCGCCCGAGCGGGACCGCAGCGGCGCCAGCAATTCCCTCACCCTGGATCGACCCCTGTCCCTGCGCAAGGCGGCGAGCGGCTTTCATTACGTGAATGGCACCCCCACCGACTGCGTGCATCTGGCAGTCACCGGAATGCTCGACGAGTTGCCGGACATGGTGGTGTCGGGCATCAACCATGGCGCCAACATGGGGGATGACACGATCTACTCCGGCACCGTGGCGGCGGCCACCGAAGGTTTTCTGCTCGGGGTCCCGGCCATCGCCATCTCGCTGGTGGCCAAGGGTGCGTCCGATTTCTCCGGCGCGGCGCGCATCGCCCGGGAGCTCGTCGAGCGCTTCCAGCGCGATCCGGTCAAGGTGCCGACCCTGCTCAACGTGAATGTGCCGGATCTGCCCTTTGATCAGATCAAGGGCATCCAGGTGACGCGCCTGGGCAAGCGTCACAAGGCCGAGCCGACGATCAAGTCCGTCACGCCGCGCAACGAGACCGTGTATTGGGTCGGTGCCGCGGGGGCGGCCCAGGACGCTGGCGAGGGCACTGATTTCCATGCCGTCGCCAATGGCTATGCGTCCATCACGCCCCTGCAGATCGACTTGACCCATCAGGGCCAGATCGCCACCGTCCGGGACTGGCTGGGCAAATGAGCAGCGAGGTATTGCGGGCCGCCTTGCAGACCGCCCAGCGTGCCAGAACGCGCATGATCGAGCGCCTGCGCGAGCAGGGTGTTCGTGACGAGCGTGTGCTGGCGGCGATGATGGCGGTGCCGCGCCACCTCTTTGTCGAAGAGGCACTGGCGTCCCGCGCCTACGAGGACACGGCCCTGCCACTGGGCCTGCAGCAGACCATCTCGCAACCCTTCGTGGTGGCGCGGATGATCGAGATCCTGCGGGCCGGCCGCGAGCTCGGCAAAACCCTGGAGGTGGGTACCGGCTGCGGCTATCAGGCCGCCGTGCTGTCCCACGTGGCCACCGAAGTCTATTCCGTCGAACGGCTACGGCCGCTCCTCGACCGGGCGCGCAACAATCTGCGTCACCTGCGTCTGCCCAATGTGCGCCTGAAACATGCCGATGGCAGCCTGGGCCTCCGCGAGGCGGCACCCTACGACACGATCATCGTTGCGGCGGCGGCGCCCAAGGTGCCCCAGGCCCTGGTGGACCAGCTCTCCGAAGGCGGGCGCCTGATCCTGCCGGTGGGTGCTGCCGAGCAGGTTCTGGTGCTGATTGAACGCAGCGCGCGCGGAATCCGAGAAACACGCCTCAGTGCAGTGCGCTTTGTACCGCTGCTGCCCGGCACCGAATGAAGTTCCCAGAAAGCATGAAGTTGTCGCGTCTTACCCTGTGTTCCCTCGCGCTTGCCCTTGGCGTGACCGGCTGTGCCACCAAGTCACCGGCACCGGTGGCCGAGCGGGCGCGTCCGCCTGTCGCCGCTGCCGAGAAGACCGATGTTCCGGTGGCCCCGCCCCGGGTGGCGCGTCCCGGCTACTACATCGTCAAGCCGGGTGACACCCTTATCCGCATCGCCCTCGACCACGGCCAGAATTACCGGGATATTGCGGCCTGGAGCGGGCTGGAGAACCCCAACTTGATTGAAGTCGGGCAGGAGTTGCGGATCCGTCCGCCTGAGTCTGGTGCTGTCACCCGGCCGGTCACGTCGTCCACCGTGGAAGTCCGCCCGGCAGCGACGCCGACCACCCCGCCCGCGGCTGTTCCGGCTGACGGTGTGCGGCGCGAGCCCAAGGGGGGCAAGTTGCCCTATTCGGAGCAGGTGTGGGCCCAGGCCCAGAAGCCGGAGGCGCCGGTGGTCTTGGCCAAGGTGGACCCCAAACCGGAGCCCAAGGTGGAGGCCAAACCCGAAGCGAAGCCCGAGGTAAAGCCCGAAGCCAAACCGGAAGTGAAGCCGGAGTCCCGGCCCGAAGACGGCAAGGGCGCCAGCAACGGTTCCATCGAGTGGGCCTGGCCCACTGCCGGCAAGGTGATCGCCGGCTTCAACGAAACCTCGAGCAAGGGTGTGGATCTGGCCGGCAAGCCGGGCGACCCGGTACTCGCTGCGGCAGGCGGGCGCGTCGTTTATGCCGGCACGGGGCTGCGTGGTTATGGCAAACTCGTGATCGTCAAGCATGACAACAGCTATCTGAGTGCCTACGCCCACAACCAGAGCCTGCTGGTCAAGGAAGGGCAGGCGGTGAGCAAGGGCCAGAAAATTGCCGAGCTGGGCGACAGCGACAGTGACCGTCCCAAGCTGCATTTCGAGATCCGCCGGCAGGGCAAGCCGGTCGATCCGGGCAAGTACCTCCCCCCGCGTTGAGTCACGCCAGGTTTTCCAGGGTGAGCGGGGGGGATGATTGGACAATCGATGCCAGCCCCTCAGCCCCGCGATAACTGGGAGGGCGCCGGAGCTGACGGTGTCGTTGCATGATGCGATCACGACCATGTTGTCCCCCATGATCCAGAGAGGAATCCATGTACGATCCGGCAGCGCCTGAGGAACTGGAAAACCCCGAACCGGACTTGCCCCCGGAGGTCGAGGTCTTTCTCGAAGTGCCGGCGGCGTCGCCGGACACCGACTTCCTGGGCGATGTCACCCAGCTGTATCTGAATGAGATCGGGGCCAACCCGCTGCTGACCGCGGAGGAAGAGCTGGCCCTGTCACGCCGGGTCCGGCTGGGGGATTTCGAAGCACGCCAGACCATGATCGAGCGCAACCTGCGTCTCGTCGTCAACATTGCCAAGCATTACCTCAACCGGGGCATTCCGCTGCTCGACCTCGTGGAGGAGGGCAACCTGGGCCTCATCCATGCCCTCGAGAAGTTCGATCCCGAACGCGGCTTCCGCTTTTCCACCTATGCCACCTGGTGGATCCGCCAGAACATCGAGCGGGCCATCATGAACCAGTCGCGCACCATCCGCCTGCCGGTGCACGTGGTGAAGGAGCTTAACCAGGTGCTGCGTGCCCAGCGTCAGCTGGAGGCTGCCGGCAACGGGGATACAACGCTTGAAGACGTGGCCCGGCGCCTGGATCGCCCGGTGGCGGATGTGCGCGCCATCCTGGCCCTCAACGAGCACACCGCGTCCCTGGATGCGCCGCTCGACATCGACCCCACCTTGTCCATCGGCGAATCCCTGGCGGATGACGAAGCCGATACCCCGGACGTGCAGATCCAGGATCTGGAAGTGGAAACCCTGGTGCGGGAGTGGATCGGCCAGCTCAGTGAAAAGCAGCGCCTGGTCATCCGCCACCGTTACGGCCTCGATGAATGCGAGGTGCGAACCCTCGAGGAGCTTGCCGACAGCCTGGACCTGACCCGGGAGCGGGTGCGCCAGATCCAGCTCGAGGCCCTCGGCCAGCTGCGCCGCATCATCAAGCGGCGCGGGGTGTCCAAGGACGTGCTGCTGTAGCTTTCCCGATGGCTGAAAGCCATCACCCTTCATTACCCGAATTGAATGCCATGAGCGAAACACTTCGCGTGTATCACAACGCCCGTTGTTCCAAGAGTCGCGCCACCTGTGCCCTGCTGGAAGAGCGGGGCTTCGCCCTGGAGGTGGTGGAATATCTCAAAACACCACCTAGCCGTGCCGAGCTGGCCGGGCTGTTGCGCAAGCTGGACGTGCCGGCCGCGTCCATCGTGCGCAAGGGCGAGGACATCTACAAGGCGGAATACCAGGGGCGCGAGCTCAACGAAGAGCAGTGGCTGGATGCCCTGGCGGCGCATCCCATCCTCATCGAGCGGCCCATCGTTGTGCGTGGTGAGCGGGCAGTGGTGGCCCGCCCGCCGGAGAAAGCGCTGGCGCTGCTGGACTAGCGCTAGCGCGCAGGCTTAGCGGCGTGCCGTCAGCGCGGCGGTGCGTGCGGCCTTGACGGCCTCACCCAGCTGAAACACTGACATGGCGTAGAAGCTGCTGCGGTTGTAGCGGGTGATGACATAGAAGTTCTGGTAGCCCAGCCAGTATTCGCTGTCCTCGCCGGGCGTCACCAGCTCGACGAAGGCCGCTTTGCCAGCCGGTGTTTCGCCACTGGCGGCTTTGACGCCGTGACTGGCCAGGGTGGCGGCGTCGAAGGCCGGATTGATGTCGTTGGCGAGCAGCGGCACCAGGTTGGCGTCGCCGCTCATGCTGGCACGCACGGCAACCGGCGCGCCGGTCTCCCAGCCATGCATCTGCATGTAGCGGGCAACGCTGCCAATGGCGTCTCTGGGGCTGTTTAGCAGGTCGATCCGGCCGTCTCCGTCGAAATCCACCGCATAGTTGCGCACGCTGCTGGGCAGGAACTGGGGCAGCCCCAGGGCGCCGGCGTAGGAACCCTGGTAGTCGAGCGGGTCACGGCCTTGTTCGCGGGCCATCAGCAGCAGGTTTTCAAGTTCGCCGCGAAACAGTTCGGCCCGGCGCGGGTAATCGAAGGCCAGGGTCGACAGGGCCGACACGGCCTGATAACTGCCGGTATTACGACCATAGATGGTCTCCACGCCGATGATTCCGACGATGATCTCCTCCGGCACCCCGTATTTCTCGCTGGCGGCGCGGATGCTGTCCTGGTGACGCTCCCAGAAGGCCACGCCGGCCTTGATGCGTACGGGTTCGATGAAGCGGCTGCGGTAGCGCTGCCAGGAGCGCACGGCGACCGGGTCGCGGGGCGGGGAGATGGCCTTGATGACCGAGGGCAGATACTGGGCGCGGCGGAAGATGTAGGTCAGGGCGTCCTTGTCGAAGCCATGGCGCTGTTGCATCTCGTCGATGAATTGCTGGGTCTCCGGCCGGTCTGCATAGCGCTCGGCGGCATGAAGGGGGCTCGCGAGGGCGAGGGCCACAAGCAGGGCGATCAGGGAGCCGGGGCGCTGGCGGAGCGTTGCGGTTTTCATCGGGGGCGGAAGTTCTTGATGGATTGGTGAAAGCGCCGGCTGGCGACGGTGTCGTTGCCGGCCGGGCCGTAGCGCAGGCCGGCGTAATCGGTGGCGATGGCAGTGACAGCGGGGCTCAGGTCGGGGCGCCGGCTGCCGACCCGGCGGGCGTAATCCAGGGGCCCTTCCCATGTTTCACGGGGGAGTCCGATGGCCGCCAGACGCTGGCAGAAGCGTGTCCAGTCATGGTCGATGGCGTCTGCCGGCGAGCGCGAGCGCAAGGCCCAGGCGGCCAGCAGCGCCGCCACGACGGCACCCGCGGCTGCCATGAGGGCTATCAGTGTCGTCCAGTCGGTCCGGGCCAGGCCCAGCGCGGAAAGCAGCGCCTGCTGGCGCGCCGGATTGTACCCGAGAACCCATTGATTCCAGCGGTTGTCGATGGCCTCCAGGTTGTCGCGCAGGGTGCGTAGCCAAGGCAGGTCGCTGCGTACCAGCAGGGGCAGGCGGTCCATGCCGGGCAGGGCACCGGCGAGGCCGCTGTCGATGCGCCGCGGCGCGCTGGCGGCGGTCGGGTCGATGCGTTGCCAGCCCTTGCCGGCCAGCCACACTTCAGTCCAGGCGTGGGCATCGGACTGACGCACGACGAAGCTGCCGTCCACCGCATTGATTTCGCCACCCTGGTAGCCGGTGACGACCCGGGCGGGGACGCCGGCCGCACGCAGTGTGACGACGAAGGCGGCGGCGAAGTGCTCGCAGAAGCCCTGGCGGGTGTCGAACAGGAAGCTGTCCACGTCATCCCGCCCGAAGGGCAGGGGATCGAGGGTGTAAGCCAGCTTGCTGGCCCGGAAGTGGGCGATGGCCAGGGCCGGGATGTCACTGCTCGCCCGGGCTTCGGTACGCAGGCGGGCGCCGAGGGCGCGGGTGCGCGGGTTGCTCCCTGGGGGAAGGTACAGGGCCTGTTGCAGCACTGCGTCGCTTTCGTCAAGGCCGACCAGGGTGCCTGGGTGGGAAACGAGGTCGACGCGCAGGCGCGCATGCAGCGGTGCCTGGGCTAGGAGCTGGAAGTCGCTGCTGTAGCGCAGGCCGGGTGCTGCGGCCGGGAAGTCCAAGGCGAGCAGCCAGCGATGGTTGTGAGGCTCCAGGGTGAGGGTGTAGGTGTAGGCCGTGCCCTGGCTGCGATAGGCGGGGGCCTCTGCCACGCTGCGGCGGCCCTGGCGCCAGGTGCGGCCGTCGTAATCACTCAGCACCGGGCCGCGCCAGTAGCGCTCGGCCGGCGGGGGCGGGTCGCCCTCGAAGCGGGCGCGGAAGGCGATGGCGGCCGATTCGCTGACGCGGGCCACGTCGCCAGGCGCCATGCTGTCGGAGAGGCCTGTGCGGTGGGTGTAGGCATCGGCCGGCAGGCCCCACAGGGGGCCCTGGATGCGAGGGAACAACACGAATAGCACGGCCATCAGCGGCAGCCCCTGGACGACCAGGCGGGCTGCTGCGAGGCTGCGGGCACGAGGGGCCTCCGCCCGCCCTTCGAGGGCGAGCAGGGCGGCCACCGTGGCGACGCTGCCGGCCAGGGCGAGAGCTGCGACGCCCATGTTCTGCTGGTACAGGAAGAGCCCCATCTGCATGAAGAAGCTCAGCAGGATCACCGTGCGTGCGTCCCGGACACTGTTGGTCTCCAGCAGCTTGATGCTGAGCAGGCCCGCCAACAGCGCGATGCCCGGCTCCTTGCCGAAGAAGCGCTGGAACTCCACGGCCACCAGGGCCAGCAGGCTGGCTGCCAGGGCGAACAGCAGGAAGCGGTGGGGCAGAGGCTTGCCCTGGTATGCCAGCAGGCCGCGCCACCCCAGCAGCAGGGCGCAGACGCCGATCAGGGAGAGGGGCAGATGGCTGGCATGGGGGGCAAGGCTTAGGGAAGCGCAGGCCAGCAGCCAACCGCTATGGTCCGGGCGCAGGCGGGGTTCAGTCATCACGCAGCCCGAACAGCGCAAGACGGGTCAAGCAGGCGTGGCGGTGGGCGCTGCCCCGGCCCGGCGGGATATTCGTGCCGGGCAGGCTCAGGCCGAAGTCGATGCCGGCGCGGTCCGCTTCCATCACCCATCGGGTGAGGCGTGCCAGGCGCGCTTCGACGCTCATGCTGGCCGGCATGCGATTCCAGTCGAGATGCACATCGCGGGCGCCGGCGCCGTCGAACTCCTTGGTGCGCCACGGGCCACCCCGGGCTACAGCCTTCCAGGCCACGTGGCGGGGCGAATCGGCCGGCTGGTGATGGCGCAGGCCGGCGAAGTCGTCCTGCCCGTGTCCTCGTCCGCCAAGGCCCGAGTCGGTTTCGCGTCCGACGGGCAGCGCTGGGCCGTCCGTCTCCGGGGCCGGATAGACGAGGCAGCGCACATCCGGCTGGAACAGGCTCCAGGCCCGGATCAGCCCCAGGGGGTGGCGGGTTTCCAGGGTCAGGCGGGGCAGGGCGAGCCAGCCGCGGTGGTGGGTGGCCAGGTGGATGTCCGTGACTGCGCTGCTGCAGGCTGCCAAGTCGAAGGGTTCGGCGCGCTGGATGGCCTCTGCACCACCACTTGGTGCCAGGCGCAGGCCCTGGCGGGGGCGCAGGGCCGGGTTGGCGAGGACGATGCCGAAGTGTGCAGGGGCGCCGCAGAAAACCGCCTCGGCCTTGCCTGGCGTGATGCTCAGCCCGACAAGATTGCGAAAGGCGTGGTGGATGCTGATCCA
>Ga0075152_10002059_pt1 | contig 14380 bp, 5 predicted proteins | sample JI61114C2DNA_FD_70964 | JGI IMG/M metagenome (GOLD analysis project Ga0075152, IMG submission 70964) | Wastewater effluent complex algal communities from Wisconsin, to seasonally profile nutrient transformation and Carbon sequestration -... | ecosystem: Engineered > WWTP > Effluent > Algae...
GATCGCCGCCTTGCTCCGGTTGGCCGTAGTAGTTGGGCAAGGTTGGCGGTCCGGGTGGCAAGCCTTGGTTGCCATACAGCTGGTTGGCCGCCTGGTTCAACAGGTTTATCCGGCTCGCGTAGTTCAGGCCACCAGCAGTTAGGCCGTTAGGCAAGAGGTAACCGTTGAACTGGCCCGTGCCCATGCGGCTGGCCACCCGCTGCCCTTCGATGTAGTAGTGTTTTGTGAAGCCCTGCGGGTTGTGTACAAGGTAGGGGCTCACATAGATCGAGAAGTTCTCACGGTGGTTGATGAAACCCACCGGTGCACCGTTGATGAACGCGCTCTGCATACCGCCGTGGCTCTTCAGCACCCTCTCCCCACCTGCATCGTACGTGAACTGGCTGATGTAACCCCCATCGCTCAGGGACTGCATGCGGTTCTCCTCGTCCCAGGCGATCTCCCGGCTCGCGGGTGTGGGCACCGCATCCTGTTCCCAGCCCTCCAGGTTCCCATTGGCGTCATAGCTGTAGTTCCGGTCGCCGATACGTTCAGGCGCATGCGGTTTGCTGCCGCCATAGGTGTATGCATTCGTGTAGTTGCTCAGCACCGCGAAGGGGAAACTGCTCGTGTGATGCTGCGCCTTCGCGGTGATGTTGTGGAGGTTGTCGTACTCCATGTGCAGGTCGTAGTTGTCGGTGCGCCCGTCCCCCGTGTACACCCCCGAAGCAGAGTCCAAACGGTACAAACGATCGTACGCGTAGTGGGCCACCATGCTCCCACCCTGGGCATTGCTTGGCACCTCGCGGCTGTTCACCAGCGCAGTGATATTGTTCACCGGATCATAGATGTATGCGTTGTCCATTATCAACGGATCGTTCGGCGGCTTGACCTTCAGCGTACTCAACCGACGACGTATATCCTCGTAGGTGTAGTTCGTCACCACACCGTTGCCCTGCTTCAGGTACACGCGCTGCTCGAACTTGTCGTACCCGATCTTGTCGATGATAGGGTACTGGAAGCCGGCCTTCTCACTGCCCATCGACTCCAGCAGGCCGGCCCTATTGTAGTTGTACTTCACGACCTCCCCATCCGGATAGGCCATCTCCTGCACACGGTTCCAGGTGTCATATTTCTGCTCGCACACGTACGTACGAATGTCACCTTGGCTAACGATGATGGTGCGGATGGTCTTCTCCACCTCACCCAAGGGTCCATAGAAGAACTCCTGCCCTCCGGTTGCATCCTGCTGCAGCACCACACGCCCTGCTCTATTGAAAGTTGCGCCGGTCTCTCCATAGGTATAGGAAACCTGGTTCTGGTAGTTCCTCGGATAATCGATACGCACGGGGCGTTCGAAATCGTAGGCGTACTTGATGGGTCCATTGCCATCCGGCCACCATGTTAGCAGGTTGCCCGTGTTCTTGGAGGTCAAGTTCCCGGCCGGGTCATAGGTGAATTTCGTCAAGCCACCATCCGGATGTTGGTAGCTGAGCTTGCGGCCCAGCAGGTCATAGCTGTACGTAGTGTGATTGTCACCCTGATCCGTTACATCGAGAAGCTCGCCAACTCCGTTGTAGTGGAAGCGCGTCCAGATCGGGCTGGGATCGAAATCCGTGCGCGCGACTTGGCGTCCGCGGATATCCGTGTAGCTGTCCTTGAAATTCTGCAAGTGGTCCGTGGTTCGGGTAACGAAGGCGGAGTCGCCATCGGCCCACTCCCCGAACTGATAGTCCATCACAGTATGCGTCCCATCCGGTAGTGCAACAGAATCCTCCCTGTCGAGGACGTCATAATGGGTGATGGTGGGGGACACAGTATCGGCCGCACTTTCGAATTGCTGGATTCCGGGCAGAAGGTTCAATGTCGGATAGAGCTGCTTGATCGTTCTACCGAACGCGTCGAATTCTATTCGGCCGCTGACGATGGCACGATCCTCAGGCGTGCCAGTTCCGTCGCTCACCACGGCGCTCTTCTTCACTTGGATGGGTCGGAACAACCCATCGAGGAATGTGCAGGTTTCAATGTCGGTTCCGGGATGTTCCGGGTCGTAGTGCTTGACCAACGAATAGGGCGTACTCGCCTCCGGATGGTATTCGATCAGGATCGTATAGGGTAGGCTGTCGACCTCGTACGGCCCTCTAACGGTATCCACCCGTCCCTTGTCATCAATGCCATATGTTGTCACCTGGTCATTGATGTCGGTCGATCTCGTGAGCTGCCCGAAGTGATAGTCGTACACGCTCTCGCTGGAGTAGCCATACGCATCGCTCACCTTGGTCACATAGGTGGCCACCGTGGTGTCATACTCGTACGCGTAGAACATCCGCTGGTCGCTATCGTTGGCCGGCCGAATGATCCTGGTCAGGTTTCCGTTCAGGGTATCATACTCCAGGTCATACACCGCGATGGTGTCCACTCCTATGTGCTGGCGTATCTGTGTGATATTGCCCGTCGTCTCATCAACTGACTGTTGCCGCTTGCGGCGGGTCACGTTGTCTACCGTGACCTCAACAGAGGCGGGGATACCAACGATGTTCGGGCCCGGGTAGTTCACGTAATCGATATGTGCCCTCACCACATCATCCTGTCCCGGATTCCCGGAATCCACGTAGAGAACCACGTTACCGATATCGTCATAGTCATATCCCACCACGCGCCGCATTCCCGGCTCGGTCATTCCTTCATAGTACCGGTCTTCCGTTCGCACAAGTGCGGGAAAAGCCAAACTGTCATCGCTATCCTGTGCGAACCAACTCGCTACTTGGTCCCCATCCAGGTCGAGCAATCGGTAACTGTTCAGTGTTTGGGTATATCTCAGCGAAGTGCCTGCGGAGACGCTCCGCACCAAGGGCAGGCCCTTGGTGTAGTAGCTGCTCACATCATAGGTCTGTTCCATCGTCCGGTACGGAACAGCCGTACTCCCGCCGGGCGCCGTGTCCCATTCCTTCGTGCGCACGGTCCCGAACCCATAGGTCTCACGCTCACGCCGATCATATCGGCCATCCGAATACTCGAAGGTCGTCCGCATGGAGTCAGGACCATCACCCACGTGTCCATCGTACACCAGCAATTCCTTCATCACCCACTTCGACTGGGGCAGGTCATACGAGTTGCCTGCTACTTCGTAATCGATCGTGAAGCGGGAGTTGAACGGGCCTCGGACTTCTTTCAAAAGATTGGTGCGCCCGATGGTCGAATGCCACGCCCGCAGTTCATTGGCCCCATCCGATTTCAGGTAGTCCGCAAATCCATCGCCATTGAGGTCTGTCCATTGTGTCTCTGTCCGGCTGATCCCCATTCCTGCGTTCAAGCTGGGATTGAAGCAGAGCTTGGCGACCCAGAAGATGGGGATGCACACCGTGAATCCCGCGTTCACGGATTCGCCGGCAGAGTATCCTTCATCGAAGCCGCCCGGCGTGCTCCACGCCACCCCAGGGGCGAAGCCCGTCCCGGTATTCAACCGCACACGGTCCACGTCCGGGTCGTGTCCCGACCTGTACACGAAATCGACCAGTCCGTCTCCATTCACATCCTGGAATCCGCGCGAGGTCTTGTTCGTTGTCCACGACCCACCCAGCCCGAACTGCATACTGGCGTTATCCACGGAGATCCCGGTCCCGACCGAGAAATCACTCCCACTTCCGTCCCTCACAGCAGGGAAACCCCATGCCTCATAGGGCAGGAAATCATACCCGATGTTCAACGCGACCTTCCCGTCCTCCCGTACCCTGTCCGGAAGGCCATCGCCATTGATATCAAGCCATGTGTTGATCGTCGTATCCCTGCTCCAGTTTCCACTGAAGCTCACGGACAGCGAAGCCTTGGCCGATTCTGAAGAGCTCTGGGAGTTCTTGTCCAATTTGGTGAGACCAAGAGCTGCTTTCATTTTATCCCCGCTACTTTGGGTTCCCCCTGAATTGCTGCTCTTGGAGGTCGGGAAGGAGCCAGCCGTCGTAAAGCCCGATGCCTCGCTTCTGGACAGGTGCGTGTCACTGAAAGGATGCGGAATGTCCACTTCCTCCAATGCCCCATCGGGCTTGGTCATCTGGATATGTGACCCACTGATGTTGTCCGGATGGCGATCGCCGTTCATGTCCATCACCTCCACAATGGTCCGCTCACTTCCGTTGCTCGATCCGAAACCCGCATTGAAGACCGAATAACCCACACTGGTGGACACCCCTTCATTGGCACTCTTCGATCGCTTGTTCGGCACATAGACCAACGAGTCGTTCTGCTGTCCGGGTACCGCGAAAGTCAAGTCATCCTCACCCATCCGCGACGAACTCACGGTATCACGTCCCATGAAGGTGAACTCATCGAAGCCCACATACACGCCCCTTGCACGATTGGCCGCCATATAGACGAACTCCGCGTGTGCCGGATCATAGGTGGAAGGCACGACATCACCACCCTCCAACTGGTCGGGATCGTTGAAATCATCCGAGAGATCCGCATCCCCACCACTGACCCCTTCTTCAAGTGACAACAAGGTGGTATCGATCCAAGCATTCGCCGTGTCGTTGCCACGATAAATGAACCGCCCCCAACTGCGGAACTGCTGGCCGAATATCAGGTCCTTGGCTACAGGCTGTGTATGTACACCCAATGCGTCTTTGATCTCATCTGCGGCATCATCCCAAGTATTGTCCGGTCCGATCTGGCTGACATTCGCATCGATCACGATAGCGGTGAAAATGCTGTCCCATAGGACGCGATTGTCCACATGGCATTCGACGTAGTATACCGTATCCTCGTAGGCCGTGAAGGTCATCTCGGGATCCAGGATGTTTACCAACCCATTCTCGAAAACAGCGCGCTGTCGAGCAACAAGTTGCCCCTCCGATTTTACGGACAGTGTGATGTCCGCACGCTGTCCAACACATTGCACGCACGGCTCAGTAGCGAAAGTGAAGCTCGGTTCACTGATCGTCACCAGGACCGTATCCAGCGCAAGGATGGGTCGGGTGGGATAAGAGGTCCAATAGTTGAATTGCTCGTTCAGCCGCTTGTGTACATAGTTGTACATCGTGTACTCCACCATCGGCTTGAATTCCGTGGTATCATCCTGGTCGGATACATAAGAAAGGACGGGCTCCCAGTCGATGGCCTGCCAAGCCACGTTCGTCAGCGCCCTCACGGAAAGCTCGATGGAAATTCCCGTGTCAACATTGAATGGCACAGTACTCACGGGAAGACTGTGGGGGCTGTTCGCCGCTAGGATTTGACTGTAGGCGATCTGGGTGATCCCGGTGTTGGCATCATAGACCGAAACACGCAACTCCACATCATCTGTCAATGCCGGGCTATTGTACTCCCCGGTCACACTGAAAACACCGGGTCCGGGAACAAGTATGACATTGCTCCCGCTCAGCAAGTGATCACCGGCGGCATTGAATGCCAAGGGATCCTCACCATTGGGTCCGATGCTAGAGTTGAATGAAGGATTCTCCGTATCGATGTACACCACGTTCCGATCCCACAGCACTTGGTCATAGGCTCCATCGAAGCGTGAGCGCAACCGGAAATAGATGCGATCGTCCTTTTGAACGGGCACATTGCTCAAGGCTCCGGCCTCGGGGAAAGGGTATTGGGTACCGGCAGAATTCCAAGAGATGTCAAGTTCCTCAAGCTCGTCATCGTTCACTTGCACCGCCACCCTCACCCCGTCTTGGAGACCATACTCCAAGGCTTCTGTTGACGCATTGTTGATCAGTTCGATAGCTCCCGTTATATTCACGTGCCCTTGATAAGGTGCTATCCACACGCTCACGACATCGTGCAAAGGGTTCTCCTCGGTCAATACATCGATCTGTCCGGGATCGAACTGCTGGATGTTCTCGCTTACCGGCCCACCGCTTACCGGGTTCTCGGTCTCGGCACTGCTGTTATCGAAGGTGGGCAGCCCGCCAACGATCCGGTTGAACTTCACCACACCGTTCTGTGCCACATCCATCAACCCATCGCCATTCCGATCGAGCAAGTAGTTGCGTGTGGTCGTTTCAGACCCCGACCAACTGACTCCGATGTAGGCCACCAGTGGATGGGCTTCAAACCCTTTGGTCGTAGACTTGGTACGCGTTCGGCCGAATGACGCGTCGGCCAACGACGGGATCGGCTGAATAGCCCCAAAACCTGTTGTCCCTGTGCTGCCAAAAAGATTCGACTGATACCGGATCTCGGCCTGGTTTTGCCCGTCTACAAATCGGAACAACCGGTCCGGAAGATTGTCTCCATCCACATCCATCAACGAGAACGTGTTCTCCCCGCTTCCCCTTGAACGATAGTAGTTCCCTCCTATGGTGTTCACCTTCGACCATAAACTGCCCACTGCAGGCCCGATCGTGATCGCCCCGCCGAATCCGAAATTAGAGGACTCGGTTCCCCCGATGGACGTGGGTTCGTTCTTCAGAAGCCCGGTTGGATTCAATAAGGGCCCAGGCACTACCGCCAGAGAGTCCGGGCTCCAATCGCTGGGTGCCTGCTCATAGGGCAGGTACGCCTCTCCTGTTCGTATGTCGTCGTGGTAGGTGAACTCCTGCTCATAGAAGAAGTCATCATTCTTATCGTACTCCCTCACTCGCTGGAGCAGACTCTTCTTGAACGCCCGGATCTGATAGGAGAGCCGGTAGCGGCGTATCAGTTGATCTTGGAATCGGACGTCGATACGCTCCAGTCGATGGGCCGTCACTTCCTTGAAGCCTGACCGCGCGTTCACCTGTTTGTCTGGCCGGTCGCCATCATCCAGGAAAAACTCGACAGAATACTTGCCGGGCACATCGTTCAGCCCCGTATACCGGATACGCTTCGGATAGATCTGCGACCCCATGTTCGGACTACCCGCTGTTCCCGGATCTTGCACCGTATCGTACTCATAGATGATAGTGTTGCTGTTGCTGTCCATCACCTTCACCAATTGCCATTTGGCGATGTGACCTTGGGCATCGCGCAGAACCGCGTCTGGGTCCATGGCAGCCACCCCGCCATAGTAGCTCTTGGTGCCTTCCTTGTCGGTCACGATCCACCAATAGCTCGAGGGCGAGCTCCCACGCCGTTCGATCTTCCTGAACGCACCTTCCACGCGAGGGTGGAACACGCGCAATGGTTCTTCACGGGCCACCCAGCCCCGATGAGCCACCGGGCTCAACATTTCACCATCCAACAAATACGTCTCCGTCTCTAGATTGGTGTCGTATCGCGGTACACCCCAACGCGTATCGATAGTGATGGACGGGGTCCTCAGGTCCCATCCCAAGCCCATCCACCCGTTGCCGCCTTCGCTGTTGTACTGGATCGCCAGCTCTGGTTGCATGCCTTGGCGACCAGCAGGCAACTTGATCGGAAAGCGTGTTGTGGCCGCGCCTGTGTTAGATGCAACCGGTGGCGACAAAGGCGTGATCCCTGCGGACACATCACCGGCCTTGAAATCCTTGATGGACGTGGGCGTATATCCCATCGTCTCTGGTGATTCCGGCACCTGGATGATGCCATTGATGTAGTCCGTGAAGTGCGTTGTGAACGAAACCACGGCGGAATCGCGGATCATCAGCGTATCCAAGGGGAGTACCTTCCAGTTACGCTGCGTCTCGTCGAAGAAATACGTGCGCACATCAGCGGGTGTGTACCCGGCTGGGATGAGCGCTGGATCATAGGCAAGGGAAAGTCGAACAGGCTTGTCGAACCATATCCCGTCAGGCAGGAAACGGAAGCCGCGTCCGTGTCCGGTCACATTCACGAGATCACCCGGCAACGGCGCTACATCCACAGAGCGCAAGGGAGCCACAGAGATCCCGATAGCGGATGCAGTGCTTCCAGAGTCCGTGGAAAGTCGGACCCCGGTCGTCACCAGTTCGCTCCTTCGCTCAGGTTCTACTTGATGAATGGTCGTCCTGCCGACTGGCTCAGCATCAACAACCCGATTCACAGCCACTGAACGGAGATACCGGCATTCACGTCTGGCCCGCGTACCGTCGGGGAATATGGCTTCCACGATCAGCGCTCTACCGGCTTTTGCTTCTCCCCCCTTCACGATGGTCTCGAAGGCACCATCGGTCAATTCAACAAGACGCCCATCAACCAGTACATGCGTTCGTTCCCATTGCCGACCTGTCACAAAACCCTTGATATGGATCGCATCACCGTACCGAACATCCGCAGCGCTGGTCAGTACCAGTCCATGCTCGTTCTCTTCGGCACCAGGCTCCACCACAAGGCGCACATTGCGCACATGATAGTAGCAGGTGCGGGGATCCCACGCGGTGAAGAAGACGGTGTTGCGGCCCTTGTGCACCTGTTCCGTCGGGATGCGTTCGCGTTGTTTCGACCACCCCGCTGCCTTCCTCACGACCAGTCCGCCCATCACCGGCGCATGGTTCACGCTCCGCGCAACCGAGTTCTGGTCCGCCAGTCCTTCCAGTTCATACTCCAACCAAACCCTGTCGTAACCCGTCGGGCTCCTGTTCACTTGAACGTGGAACACATTGTCCCGCGCGTCATCTGCGGTTCCCGCTTCAGCGCTCCCAATGGCTCCTTGGGCAACATCCGCGGTGTAGGTCAGAGACTGCACCACACTATCCGGCGCATCCGGTTCCCGAATGCTGTCCCACTCCCCAGAAATGGGCGTGTTACTACCAAGATCCGATCCGGGTATGCTTATCGCCACAACGCTCACCGATGTGATCAGGGCCAGGAGTGCGATATGTGGCTTTACGATCATCCCTGCTCTCGATTCGGAGGCCGCATCTCTACATTACTACCAGCTTGCCAGTGCGGAGGATCCCATCCACCTGCACCGTGACCAGATAAACTCCGGGCGTATCCAAATGCTCCGGTACCCGATAGAAGGACTGTCCGCGAAGTGTTCGGTCGATCACAGGCCTGCCCATGTTATCGGCGATGAGCAACCGGGCGTCCGCGGGTTCACTCATGGAGACTTGCACCACGAAGTCCCCATTCTCCGCTGGGTTCGGAAGAATGGCCATCTCGAAAGCACCATCCTCAGAAGTGGAAGTCACCGAGATGTCCTTCCGCGCGACACAACCATCCACCGAGACGGTACACCGATAGCTGCCTGTGCGCTCCACCAATAACCGGCTCTGCGTTCCAATTACTCGGTCCTCCGACCTCCATTCATAGGTCCCAGGTCCATCAACATGGGCTTCGAGTTCCAGCCGTGTTTCTGCATGCAGAGTATAGCTGTCGTTCAGCGGGATCACCGGTGCATCGGTGGCCTGTATCCACAGTTCGTCGTCGATCGCGTATCCGGTTGCGTCCGAAATGCGCAGATGATACTCCCCGGATGGCACATCCGTCACCGCTTCAACCGCCCCGGTGTTCGACGTCCAGGCGTGGTGGAACCCGTTCGTCGTACCATTCAACTCGAACGCGTAAGTCGGCTCACCGCCGACTATACCCGCGTTGACCTGACCCGCCTGCTCAGGATCACAAACCGGGGCCGTTATCCACGTGGTAGGCACAAAAGACCCACCAACGGCGAATGTGAACACATCAGTACCGGACCCATCCACGTCCCAAACCACATCCGTGAATTGTACAAGGCTATCGCTCAGAACCCTGGTTGATTCATAGTAATCCGTTGAGCCCAAGCCGAAACCGCCGCTCCCCGTCCGGTCGATCACGAGCCAATAGGTTTCAGCATGCTCCGGTGCATTGTTGATCATGCGCGTGTTCAGTTGAACAACCCCGTTCAACAAGGACGTACCGGTGCGCTGCATGAGCCACCGTCGTTTCAACATCTGGGCTTTCCCCGGTTCGCGAGGAGCCCACTTCCGTTCTTCACCATTGTCCCCGCAGATCAGGAAATGCTTCTCCGGTAGCTGAGCGGGATTCTGCCGGTTCCACTGGGTAAGTGTATCCACCGCTACGGTCATGAAACCCGGTTCATCTGCAGGAGTCGCCTGCTTCTGGTCCAGGGCCGAAACCGCATCCTTCGCAATGGCAACGATGTGGTGACGATAGGCCCTGTTCGCAGCCGCACTCCAAACGGTATCACCATCACTGTTCAGATATGCCCCACGCAAGTTGATTCCGTACTTCATCGCCAGATAGGATTCGATCCGGACCCGTTCCTTCTGCGTGAGCACTCGGTAATAAAGGTGCATCTCGGGTATGGCGCTGGTCAGTGTGTCAACGGGCAGGGCGGGTATCGAAAAGCCATGTCCTGCTCGCAACGAAAGACCCGTAAGCGGTCCAGGCTTATTGTACTCGGAGTAGCCCAGTAACCTGGCGTTGCCTCCAAACCCGATGTTGTTGAAGTAGGCGCAGTCCGCCGAACGCAATACCCGCTCGGTCGTGATCGACAAGCGGGATGTGTCCTCCGAACCAATGCTCAGAAGCAGCTCTTCACTGCTTCCGTACCGAGGACCCGTCACAACATAGACGCTCATCTTCTCCTGCACCGATGCTTCCAGTGGCAGTTCGGGAAAACCTGCTCCACCAGGAATGGTCAAATGGAAATTCAGGGATGACCTGCCTACGGATGCAAAGCCATCACCAGTCGTCGCCACTGTTGAACCAGCACTATCGGTTGTTGATGATAACCATGCGGTGCTGTCACCGCTCGCGTGCATTAGCGTAACCGATACCCTGCTGCCCGCCACACCGCCTGGTGTCCATTGGCCATACCCGGCCAACGCGGGCAAAAGCCAGAAGGCAACGAGCAAATTGGGGCACCTGCTATGTCCTGCTGAAGCCTTCACTTCAGTTTGACCAAGGAAACACTGGCCTGTATCCCGACGATCCATGAGTTTCGACTGTTCTGGACTTCGAGCATGTTGTAGGGATTGGCTTCGGTCCTGATCACGTCGCTTTGGCCATTGCGGTAGCGGTAGTAGATCGAGATTCCCTTGTACACCAGATCACCGCCCCAAACAAAGGCGATATTGGACTTGCCCGTCAAAGTGTTGCGCAAGTTCTCCTCGATCTGTGGATCTGGACCGATGTCCGGATTGTTCGATCGATAAAAGAGATTTCTCGGTGAAACATTGAATGCCGCTGAAACACCCAGTGTAGCGCGGAGTTGGATGGATTGGGCCAACCGGCACTGCCAATCTTTGGCATCATCCTCGTTCTCTCGGATGCTCCATTTCCCGATGACACTAACATGCCGTTTCATGCATCTCTTCCTATCCTTTCCTGCTGGCTTCAAAGAATAACCGATGATGGGCACAGAGAGCCCCTCTGAAAGAGCCACATAGTTGTAGTTCGCCCATAACCAGTAGTGCAAACTGGGCTCAGAGGTGTCCCAATAATGGAAATCCCAGTTCTCTCGGTCACCATTTCCGTTCATCGAACTCTCCCTTGTCATCCACTCATAGTCAACCGCGCTCTCGAAGTACAGGGGCACCCGGTTCGGTCGTATCGTGAGATTGATCCCAAGCGTCATGACCTCTCGGCCTCCATCAGCTTCGTCTGTATCATAGGTATCCGGGTTGTACAATTCTGCTCGGATCAGCGTAGGACACAGCCCTTCTAAAGTGGCTTTCCCGTATGCGGTGCGCAGACCCAAACGGATCTCGGATCGCCCGATCTCCTCAACGGTATCTCGCATTGCCATCTCCTCCTTCACGATACGCCGGATCTTTGCCTTCAGCGCCTTTTCTGATTCCTCCTGTGCACTGGAGGGCGCGGCAAGTAGCGCAGCAAGAAAAAAGAATGTGGCTTTTGCTAAAGAGTTCATCGGTTCAAACATCGCTGTCCTTTGTTCCGTTCACAAACCAGTCCGACCGCCTCGCCCCTGAACAGTAACGCCAAGCCAAGTCCTACCGATTCCGCGCTCACGCTGGAACCACGACCCCTGACAGCGATTCCGATCCTCCACAGCTCCATCAGCCGAAGACTAAAGTAGTGTGAATATAGCAGAGTCCACTGAATTGATCCTGGGCGAAGAACTTCTTGACCAGGCTATTGATACAAACTTCGCTATCGCCAGTACTCCACTCCCGCAGCCCAGTACGTAAGCAGGTCCGTGGAGCGCAGCATCCCACCGCCAACCCTGTCAGGTCCGTCAGATCAAAAAATCAAGAGGCCAATGGACCGCTGAACCAGAAGCCCGGATCACTCATCCTCAGGTATCTCGCCTCCACCCTGAATAAGGACCACCACCGACCTGCACCCAAAACGACTCCGCCTCCGGCGGCCGAATGCGACCAAACCCTGAAACATCAGCCATCCAACCGCCAACCGCTTACACTATGTATACTACCATAAGTGCATCGATAAGCCGAACCTAAATCGCCGAGCACCCTGAACCAGGAGCATGGTTATCAACAACCCCTGTTCATTCATTCAGCTGAATTACCATTCAAAGGGTACCCATCCCCGCCCCACCTTCGCACTAGGACCGACACCAGCGATCCACCTGTCCCGATGAGAATTGGGGAAGCTGTGCGCATCAAGCGCCTCACCAAGGGCTACAGCCAGGAATACGTCGGTAAAAAATTGGGGATCGACCAGACCGGTGTCAGCCGCATCGAAACAGGCAAGGCCGATCCTTCCTTCGGCCAGCTGCATCAGTTCTCAACCATTGCCGAGTGCAGCCTCCACGATTTTGCGGATTGCGATCCACCACCACCGCCGCCCGATCAAGACTGATATCCGGCGCTCACCTGCCCTCTCCCCACCGGGGAGGGCCGAGGTGGGGTGTGCGTGAAAACGAAAAGGGCCCAGATCGCTCCAGAGCTCTTTCAAGAGGATCCTCAGCCTCCCTCCCCACCGGGGAGGGCCGGGGTGGGGGGTGTGTGCAAACGAAAGAGCCCCAGATCGCTCCAGAGCTCTTTTCAACAGGATCCTCAGTCCCCCTCCCCACCGGGGAGGGCCGGGGTGGGGTGAAAACGAAAGAGCCCCGGATCGCTCCAGGGCTCTTTCATTCAAAGTCCTCAGACCCCCTCCCCACCGGGGAGGGCCGGGGTGGGGTGCGCTCACGCCGCCTTCTTCTCCTCCTCCTTCTTGCTGCTTCCCGCAGCGTCCACGATGATACGCGCATCGAAATACTCCTGGTAGAACTGCGCCGCGCTTTCCTTGTACTCCGGCATCAGCTTGTCCATCCGGTTGTTCAGGATCTTCATGCTGTCCTTCATCAGTGTATTGATCTCCGCCGTAGCACCCTTGCGTACGGTGGTAGCGTTCCGCGGTGCGGTCACCACGGCAACGTAGTTGTCAATGGCGCTTTGCAGTCCGGTGATCTCAGCGGCCGTCACACCATAATCCACCAGGCTCGCCCCAAGGGCCGTCGCTAGATTGCTGATGCCTTGGCAGAGTTGCGCAACGATGGCATCACGCTTCTTGGTCAGGTCACCCTCGCTCAGGTTCGCCTTCTCACGCAATACGATGTCATTTGTGTCTTCGGCATACGCGAAGAGTGCTTGGGCCATCACTACCGTCTTCTGCGTCATCGCATCCCGCTTGAACCGCTTGTCCAAAGCGGCACCCTTCATGTTCAACTCCTGCGTCTCACTGGCATCCTCGATGCTCTTCATATTGGCCACGAGTTCATCGTGGGCGTTCTTGAAAGCCACCAGTCCGGTCCAGGTCGCCACGAACTTGGCGCAGGCCGCCAGCGTAGCATAGATCATCGTCATCTTGTTCTCGCTTACTTTGTTCATCGCCTCCTGCGTTTTGTGCAGTTGACCGGTCCAACGGTAGTGTTGGCAGCGCTGGTTGCGTTTCAGGCGCCCCATGCATGACTTAGGCATATCGTGCATACGGCGGCACCTGTTTCAGCTCTGGGAGGCTGGGCCCCCACCCAGCGACCGACGACTGGCCGTGTCTCCATATCCTCCATTCGGGCTGTTGCCGCGTTCAGGGTCACCGCCGGTTCAGGTTCCAAGCCCACAACCTCGATTGTCACGCCGCGAGATGTCACTTCCGCTCAGGTTGTGTCCATCGCTGTTCCGATTGCGACCATTTCATACAAGGTTGCTCTCCTTTCCGCCAGCCTCACATCGTTCGCAAGGTGCATCGCTGCGATCGCTGCGTCCATCGGCGTCATTTCAAGAAGATGCGCGATCGCTGCGGGCCGTGTTTCATTCGTCCCGTTCGGCGATGCGGTCGTTGATCACTCGTTTCTGTCGTTCGCCATCGGCATCGCGTCGATTTCTTCGGAGAAGTGCGAAATTCCTTGCTTGAGCGCCTTTGGACCTGCCAAGTCTCACTCACGGCGGCCTCCTGCGCGCTTTTTCGGGACCACGGTCACTGCGTCACTGGACACCCGACAGGTCAACCTCCGAGGCGGAAACGCACAACTCCTGAGCACATCACCCGTTCGGTACATTCGCGGCCCAATCGCGAAAACGCCCGCAGGCGGGTGAAGCGATCGAGGCCCATCCGCTAATCGTTCCATCTTGGATCTGCCCTACACCGCCCACCCCACCGCCGTCAT